>OFGR01001216.1_pt1 | contig 21772 bp, 18 predicted proteins | sample 1521811 | NCBI WGS metagenome assembly OFGR01 (sample SAMEA3504098, study PRJEB24116) | mouse gut metagenome | biome: mouse gut; feature: mouse-associated habitat; material: faeces | place: Denmark | collected 2011
CTGTGATTTTGCTGTAATCATTCTTGCGCATATCCTCCTGCGTCAATATAGGTGTTGCTTACAGTTAAGATTATGCACCTTACCGCGCATGCCGCCGCAATCCCGCCACGGCCAATCTACAAAACAACACCGCATAGAGAACACAGGAGAGCACAAACATTTTTCCATTAATCTCCATCTGCGGATTGTTGGCGCGCATACCGAGGCTGTAAAGGGAATAGGGATAGAAGAGTCCCAGTCCCTGGCTGGTGGCCAGCAGGCTGCCGATACCGCCCACCAGGCTGATGCCGATGGGGATGGCGAAAGAGCGGATCATCATGGAGAGGGCAAGCTGGATGCAGCAGATAATGATGCCGCCCAGGGTGCCGCAGGTGAGGATCGCCCCCTCTCCCGGGGAGGCGGCGCTGTTCTCCATGTTGAACACAGCCAGGTGGCGCTTCCGCTCCGCCTCGCTCAGCCCCTTTACATAGGCGGAGGCGCCGTGGTAGCCGTTTTCCTCCGAGCCCAGGAACAGCAGCCGGATTTCTCCCTGAAGATCTTCCCGCGCCGGGCCCAGATACCGGGCCAGCTCCAGCAGGACGGCCACGGAGGAGGCGTTATCCCGTGCGCCGGGTGAGCCCTCCACGCTGTCGTAGTGGGCCATGACGCAGAGGATGGGCCCCTCCGCGCCCGGGTTGCATGTGGCAATCAGATTTTCGCTGGTCAGCTCAAACAGGCCGGGAAAGGGCACGCGGGCCAGACTGCCCGTCTGGCTGGAAAAGCCCATTTCCGTCAGCTGTTTCTCCAGCCAGTCGCAGGCGGCGGATTCCTTTTCAGTTCCGGTGGGGCGGTCGCCGATCTCCCGGCACAGATATTCGGTATCAGCCTGGATGCGGGCGGCGTCCAGCCCGTGGGGCGATTTGGACGGGGCGCAGCCGGCAAGCAGCAGGCACAGGGCCAGCATATGGAACAAAAGCCGCTTCATAGCACATTCACCTGACCTCATTATAGGTTGTTTCCCAGTATATCAGACGAATGGCGAAAAAGCAAAGGGGCTGTGTGCGGGGGAATGCCCCATTCGCAGATGTTTATGCAGGGGCGGACGGTGTCCGCCCTTACAGAGCGCGCCCGCTCCTGCAAACGCGATAAAATGCGCGGCGGGACACACCCCATACAGGAGCCGGGTTATTCTCATGGCTTTTTCAAGAATCGGTGAAGGGAGAGGCGGCCGTGTTTTGGCTGATTTTGGTGCTGGCGCTGCTCTGGCTGGGCTATCTGCTGGTGGAATCCAGGCAGGCGTCCAGGGCACGCAGTCAGATTACCCATATCGTACATGTCAACGGTACCCGGGGCAAGTCTACCGTCTGCCGCCTGATTGAGGCCGGCCTGCGGGCGGGAGGCCTGCGGGTGTTTTGCAAAACCACGGGCACCGACCCTATGACCATTGACGTGGAGGGCCGGGAGGCGCTGATCCGCCGCCGGGGAAGGGCCAACATCAAAGAGCAGCTGGCGATTCTGAGGCGGGCGGCCGCGCAGGGCGCCCAGGTGATGGTGGTGGAGTGCATGGCGGTGCAGCCGGAGCTTCAGCGGGCTGCCCAGCAGGACATTCTCCGGGCGGATATCGGGGTCATCACCAACGTCCGCCGGGACCACACCGACGTGATGGGGGACACCCTGGAGCAGATCTGCGATGCGCTGTGCAATACCGTGCCCCGGAACGGCGTACTGTTTACCGCGGAGGAGGAGCAGGCCGGGCGCATGTTGGCCTGGGCCGGCCAGCTGAGCTGTGCTTTCGTCTCCGTCCGCCCTAAGGGGGACGAGCCGGCCCTGGACTTCCCCGAAAATACCGCTCTGGCGCTGGCGGTCTGCCAGCACCTGGGGGTGGAGCGGGCCACCGCCCTGGAGGGAATGGCGCGGTTCCGGCGGGACCCCTACGCCCTGTCCCTCCACCGCCTGGGCCGGGGCGTGTTTATCAACGGCCTGTCTATCAACGACATCCAGTCCACCTGTATGGTGTGGGAGACGCTGCGGGAGAAATACGGCCTGGAGGACCGGGAGCTGATCCTTCTGGTGAACAACCGCCCGGATCGGGGCAGCCGGACCGAGGATATGCTGGCGGCGTGTCTGGCCCTGTGTCCGCAGCAGGTGTGGCTGATGGGGGCGGCCCGGGCCTATATGCGCCGGGGGCTGGCGCGCCGGCTGCCCCAGTGCCGTATCCGTGAGTTGAAAGGGCCCCGGGACGTAGCGCCCGATTCTCTGGAGGAGGAACAGGTGATCTTTGCGGTGGGGAACATCGCCAACGGGGGCCGCGAGCTGATGGCCCTTGTGAGGGAGGAGGGGACGGAGCTTGTATAATCAGATCATTCTGGCCGGCGTGCTGGTCAGTCTTTTATACACCGAGCTCACCGGCCTGTCCACCGGCCTGATTGTCCCCGGCTACCTGGTCCTCAGCCTGCACTCCCCGGTGCGCCTGGTCTGCACGCTGGCGGTTTCTGCGGCGGCGGCGGTGCTCTGCCGGCTGCTGTCTCAGGTGGTCATCCTGTATGGACGGCGGCGGTTTGTCATGCTGCTGCTGCTTACCTTCCTGCTGAACGCCGCCCTTGCCCGGTTCAGGCTGCTGCCTGTCCGGCTCAGCGCGGTGGGCCTTCTGATTCCCGGCATCCTGGCCCGGGAGATGGACCGGCAGGGCTTTTTGGACACCCTGCTCAGCCTGATGGTCACAACCGCCGTTCTGGCGCTTCTGCTGATGCTGATGGGATACCAGGTGCTGCGGTAGCGGGAAGGGGGAGACGGTATGAGAAAGCTTCCACGCGCCTCCATCGCTGTGGCGGCGGCAGTGCTGCTCCTGTCCGCTGTGCTGACGGCCGCCGGCGTGAAAAGGGCGCCTGCGCCGGACTGTGACCGAAAGCGGGCGGCGGCAGAGCTGATGCAGGTGTGCATGGACCGGATCAGACTGTATAAGGAGGAGGCGGGACTGACCCTCTCGGAGGAGGACATCCACGGCACCTGGCTGATCGGCGCGCCCTACACAATGGTAACTACGACAATCGGGGCGCTGGAGGCCAAACGCACCACGGCCAACCCCGACATGGCGGCCCTGGCAGTCCAGCTGCTGAAGGAGGCGGGCGTGGGGCCGGGAGACCGGGTGGGGGCCGCCTTCTCCGGCTCCTTTCCCGGACTGAATCTGGCGGTGCTGTCCGCCTGCCAAGTGATGGAGGCGGAGCTGGTATACATCTGCTCGGCCGGCGCCTCCACCTATGGGGCAAACCAGCCGGAGCTGACCTTCCCGGAGATGGCCCACCGGCTGGTGGAGGACGGTATCCTGTCTCAGGATGGGGTGGCGGTGTCCATGGGCGGGGATTTTGACTGCGGGATGGAGATGTACCCGGACCTGCGGGACGACATCCTGGCCCGGCTGAAGCAGCTGGGGCCGGAGCTGATCTGGGAGGAGGACTATGCCAAAAACCTTGCCCTCCGCCGGGCGTACTACGAGGCGGAGGGCCCCATCCAATGCTTTATCGGGGTGGGGGGCAGCATTACCACGCTGGGGCTGGCGGAGGACCAGCTGGACTGCGGCGTAACGCCGCCTTATACCATTCAGACCATCACCAAAAACAGCGGGCTGATGGAGCTGTACAACGCGGAGGGCCTGCCGGTAATACACCTGCTGAACATCAAACAGCTGGCGGCGGATTACGGCCTGCCCTACGACCCCCAGCGGCTCCCGGCCCTCGGAGAGAGCGCGGTCTATCATACCGTCCAGTACCCCTGGCACTGGGCGGGCGGCGGTCTGACCGCCGCAATGGTCCTTCTTCTGCCGGCGCGCCGCAGAGGGAGAAGAGGAGCGGCCCTTATTCTGTCCCTGGTGCTCCTGCTGGCCGGATGCGGGGGACAGGGGGAGAACGGGGCCGTCTCCTCCGCCGGGCCGGACAGCCCCCCTCCGGCGGAGAGCTATCCGCCTGAGCTGCTTCCCGGCGGGGGCGCCGAGCCGGCGGACTGGACGCTGGACGACTTCCCCGGGGTTTTGGAGGAGCGTTTTCCCGGGGAGGAGGACGGATACCCGCTTCTGGAGGGGACGGAGCTGGAGAACACGGTGCGGGTCCTGGAGGGGGCCAAGGAGGGACCCGTCCTTTACCTGGTGGCCGGCGTACACGGGGACGAGACCGCCGGCTGGCTGGCGGGCAATCTGCTGAAGCAGGCCACGCTGAAGGCGGGAAGGCTGTGTATTCTCAGCCCTGCCAACCTCTACGGGGCGGAGCATGACCAGCGCAATACCAGGTCTGACCGGGACCTGAACCGGAATTTTCCAGGCGATCCCCAGGGCTGGGACGCGGAACAGCTGGCCGCTGCCATTTTTGAGGATATCCGGGACAAATCCCCCGCCCTGGTGCTGGACCTCCACGAGGCCCGAGTCCGCCAGGGGGAGCGGGACGACCTGGGAAACTCGGTGATCTGCCACTCCCTGGACGGCGTGGGGGACCTGGTGCTGGAGCTGCTGGTGGCGAGCGGGGAGGGCGGGCTGTGCGCCTCCCCCGTCGCCCTGTATGATTCGCCGCCCCCGGGGAGCGTCAACCGGACGGTGGTCACAGAGCTGGGCATCCCTGTTATCACAGTGGAGACGTCCCGGGGGGAGCCGCTGGCCCAGCGGGTGCGCAACCAGCTGGAGCTGGTGGAGTATGTGCTGGAATATTACGGGCTGCGCTGAAAGGGAGGGAGGACCGGTGAGAAAAAAGCTGGCGCTGCTGATGTCCACCCGCATTCGGTCGGTGGATGTGAAGGAGCTGGCCATTGGAACGGGACTGGTGCTGCTCAGCTTTCTGATGCCCCTGCTGTTCAATGTGGACAACTTTCAGGTTTTGCGCTCCCTGCACCGGGCGCTGTCGGAGGGAGAGAAGACCGACCTGATGGTGTCCGCCATCCAGCTGGTGGCGCTGAATTCCGTGCGGGGCATTCCCCACTATGTGGGGGCCTATTTCATCGGGGAGTCTGTGGACATTCATATGGGGAAGCGAAGCGCATGGTTTATCAACTCCCTGATTATCATTTTGATCCTTCAGGTAACATACTGGGGCATTGAGGCGGTCCACCACATCCACTATGATTTCGGCCTGCCGGCCATTCTGGTGTGTACCTTTGTGCTGCTGTTCCGGCGGCTGAATTACCAGTATATCGCCCTGTATAAAAAGTCCCTTTTGATTATCCTGTTTCTGACCAGCTTTCAGTTTCTGGATATCATGCCGGCCCTTCGGGGGCTGCCGGTGGGCCGGGGGGAAAGCTCCTGGGATATCAAGCAGGCGGCCGCCGTGCTGGAGGGGGAGACGGTGCTCAACGTGCTGGCCCTGGTGGGCGCTGTGCTGTTTTTGCTGTTTGGACTGCTGATTTTGTTCCAGCTGCGGGATGAAAACACCCTGCGGGAGCTGAGCATGCTCCGGGAGCAGAACCATGCTATCCGCATCCAGGCCCAGCTGAACGAGATGAAAAACCGCACCTATCAGGAGATGCAGTATCTGGTCCACGACCTGAAATCCCCGCTGACAGCGGTGCAGACGCTGGTGGGGGTAATCAAAATGGAGTGTGAGGTGGAGCAGCGCACCCGGGATGTGGAGTATCTGACCCGGATTGAGGGGGCGGTGGAGCAGATGAGCGGCATGATCTCCGATATCCTGTATGAGGATCAGCATACCCTGATGTCCACCCAGTCGCTGCTGGGGGTGGCGCTGGCCCAGAGCTCGGTGACGGACTACGCCCTGTCCGTCCACGTGGACAACCAGGCGCCGGAGGCGCTGATCAGCGCAAACCGGATTCTGTTCCCCCGGGCGTTGGTTAATCTGATGCAGAACTCGGCCCAGGCCATTCCCAAGGACCGGGAGCCGGAAATCTGGCTGAGGGTGGTCCGGAGGGAGAGGGAGGACGGAAGCAAGGTGATTTTTACGGTATCGGATAACGGTACGGGCATTGAGGAGGAGACCAGACAGGAAATCTGGGACAAGGGCGTGTCAGGGCGGAAGTCCAGCGGTCTGGGCCTGGCCTTTGTACGGAATGTGGTGGAGAAGATGGACGGAACGATCTGCGTAAAGAGTACAGCGGGAGTGGGAGCCGCCATTTCCATTGTTGTACCGGAGGGAGGCGCGAGACGATGAAAAACGATACCGCCATTTTGGTCATAGATGACGACGAACAGATTTGCTTTGCACTGGGGGAGCTGTTCAAATTTCAGGGCTGGAAGCCCTATTCCGCCTACGATGTGGAGAGCGGCCTGAACGAATTTAAGGTCCGTCAGCCGGATATTGTGCTGATAGACTACCATCTGCCCAGAATCAACGGGGTGGAGGGGGTGAAGCGGCTGCGCAGGCTGTCTCTGGATGTGCCGATTCTGGTGTTTACCGTGGACGAAAGCCAGGAGGTGGCCGACACCTTTCTGGAGGCCGGGGCTACCGACTTTGCGCTGAAGCCCATCAAGGCCCCGGATATCATCAGCCGGATCAAGCTGCACCTGCGCCTGCTGCAGCAGGGAAAGCGGGAGAGCCGGGAGCCGGCCCTGGCCAAGGGTCTGGCCCAGGGGACGCTGAAGCTGATTCATGATTTTCTGGAGCAGCAGAACGACTACCTCACCGCCAATGATATTGCGGAGGGCACAGGCCTGGCCTATCAGACGGTATACCGCTACCTTCAGCATATGACAGCGGAAAAACGGGTGGAGATGATCAGTATTTACGGAAAGGTGGGCCGTCCCAAGCAGGTCTATCGAAAGGTGTAGCAAACCGGCACAGCTTACGCTGTGCCGGCTCTTTTTTTGAATTTCGGAGGGAACACCATCAAACACACAAAACAAATTTGTTCCGCCGCGAAAAAAATAGAGGGTGTGACAATATAAATATGAGAAGAAATAGACAAAGGGATTTGCCATGAATATAATTTAAGCATTCAGCACGGCAGAGAGAAACCCCGCTGCACTGCGGGCGGCTGGTGCGATTCCGGTGCGGCAAGGCGCCGGTTTGCAAATATATTATGTGTGAAAAAAGGAGGAAACACAATGAAGATCAGAAGAAGTCTTGCACTGTTTCTTGCACTGGGAATCACGGTCTCTCTGGCAGCCTGTTCCCCCTCCGCTCCCTCCGACGCGAGCGGGAGCAAGAGCAATCCCCCCTCTGACAGCGCCTCAGTCTCCGAGCCCGAAAAGCCGGTTCTGACTCCGGCCTACTCGGTGGAGGGCTTTGAGACAGTGGATGCCGACGGCAACCGCATTACCACAGGCCGGGACGCCACCGGCACCAGGGCTATGGCAGTCGCCTCCAAGTATGAGGTGTCCCAGGTGGGCGCTGAGATCATGGAAAAGGGCGGCAATGCGGTGGACGCCGCAGTAGCCATGGGCTTTGCTCTGGGTGTGTGCGAGCCCTTTACCTCCGGGCTGGGCGGCGGCGGCATCGCCACCATCCACACCGCCGAGGGCAAGGATATCTTTATCGACTTCCGTGAGATCGCCCCCGCCGGCGCCACACTGGACCTGTATGTGGACGCCGAGGGCAAGAACAACGGCAACACCAAGTCCGGCGGCCTGGCTTCCGGCGTCCCCGGTGAGGTGGCCGGTATGCTGTACATGCTGGAGAAGTACGGCACCATGAGCCGCCAGGAGGTTATGGAGCCCGCCATCCGCATGGCCACAGAGGGCTTCACCGTCTCTGCCTACTGTGCCAACGCCATTGCCGACGCCTACGAGACCGCACAGAAGTTCCCCGAGATGCAGAAGGTCTACCTGGACGAGATGGGCCTGCCCTTTGAGGCCGGCTCTGTGATCAACAACCCCGATCTGGCCAAGGCGCTGACCATGATCTCGGAGAAGGGCGAGGAGGCCTTCTATACCGGCGAGATGGCCCAGGCCATCGTGGACACGCTGGCGAAGTATGACGGCGTGATGACCCTGGAGGACCTGGCCGGCTACAAAGCCAGCGAGAGCGTGCCCGTTACCGGCGACTACAAGGGCTACACCATCATCTCCAGCCCTCCGCCCTCCTCCGGCGGCACCCACCTGATTGAGATTCTGAACATTCTGGAGAACTTTGATGTGGCCTCTATGGACGTGAACTCCACTGAGTATGTCCACCTGTTCACCGAGACCTTTAAGCTGGCCTTTGCCGACCGGGCCAAGTACATGGCCGACACCAACTTTGCCACGGTGCCCCTGGGCGGCCTCACCAGCCAGGGCTACGCGGACCTCCGGGCCGACATGATCGACATGACCAAGGCCATGGAGGAGGCCTCTCCCGACGACCCCAATCCCTTTGAGCACACCGACACCACCCACTACTCCGTGGCTGATGTGGACGGCAACTGCGTGGCCGTTACCAAGACCATCAACTACTACTTCGGCAGCGGCGTGATGGTGGACGGCTTCGGCTTCATGATGAACAACCAGATGGACGACTTCTCCACCGACCCCGAGTCCGTGAACAAGATCGAGCCCGGCAAGAAGCCCCTGTCCTCCATGTCTCCCACCGTGGTGCTGGACCCCGACGGCGACCCCTTCATGGTGCTGGGCACCCCCGGCGGCACCCGTATCTTCTCCGGCGTGGCCCAGGTCATCTCCCGGGTCATTGACCACGACATGGACCTGCTGACCGCTGTCTGTGTGCCCAAGATCTGGAACAGCAGCAACAAAAACAACTGCCAGTATGAGAACCCCCTGAAGGGCTATGAGCAGTACGCCGTGAGCGAGGAGACCGTGGCCGCCCTGACCGCGATGGGCCACGGCGAGGTGACCACCGCCGCTTCCGGCGCCATGCAGTCCATCATCTATCTGGAGGACGGCACCCTGTATGGCGTTGGCGACCCCCGTCAGGACGGCAAGGCGGTAGGCTGCAACTGAGCCTCCGGGCTGTGTAACTATCGTATTTCCGTGGCCGGCAGACTGCCCCGTGTCCCCTGGCGGACTGCCGGCCGGAGATAAAAACTGTGAAAGGAAATGGAATCCATGAGTATGAAGAAGATGCTTTCTGTGCTTCTGGCAGGGGCTATGGCCATTTCTCTTGCCGCCTGCGGCAGCAAGACCCCTAATCCCCCTGAGGTTACCCCCAACACCCCCAGCGGCCCCTCCTCCGCGTCCACCCCCGAGGGCCCCACGGATGACGGCGTGTGGCGCCCCTTTAACGAGAAGGGCGAGACCATCCGCACCGACCGCGACGCCACCGGTGAAAACGGAATGGTGGCCTCCTCCAACGTCTATGCCACCATGGCCGGCCTGGAGATTCTGGAGCAGGGCGGCAACGCCGTGGACGCCGCTATCGCCGTGTGCTACGCCCTGGGCGTGGCGGAGCCCTTCACCTCCGGCCTGGGCGGCGGCGGCTTTATGATCGTCCATACCGCCGACGGCGAGAACCAGTTTATCGACTATCGTGAGGTGGCCTCCTCCGGCCAGACCGCTGAGAGCTGGCTGGACGACTCCGGCAACCTGATTGAGAACGCCAACAGTGTGGGCGGCCTGGCTGTGGGCGTCCCCGGCGAGGTGGCCGGCCTGGAGCTGGCCCTGTCCCAGTTCGGCTCCGGCAAGCTGAGCCGCCAGCAGATCATGCAGCCCGCCATCGACCTGGCCAATAACGGCTACGTGGTCAGCCCCACCATGTACGGCGCCATCGCCGACGAGTACGAGAGGATGATCGGCGAGTACAGCGAGCTGGGCCAGTACTATCTGAAGGACGGCCTGCCCTATGAGGTGGGCGACACCGTGACCAACCCCGACCTGGCCAAAACCCTCCAGCTCATCGCCGAAAACGGCGCGGACGCCTTTTATAAGGGCGAGGTCGCCGAGGCCATTGTGGCCGCCGTTCAGAAGCACGGCGGCGTGATGACCACCGAGGACCTGGCCAATTACAAGGCCGAGGAGCGGGTGCCCGTTACCGGTACCTACCGGGGCTATCAGATTATCTCCGCTCCCCCCGCCTCCTCCGGCGGCACCCACATTGTGGAGGCCCTGAACGTGCTGGAGAACTATGATATCGGCGCGATGGAGGTCAACTCCGCCGAGTACCTCCACCTGTTCTCTGAAACCTTTAAGGCCTGCTTCGCGGACCGGGCCGCCTACATGGCCGACACCGCCTTTGCCGATGTGCCCCTGGATGGCCTGACCAGCAAGGACTACGCCAAGACCATCTATGAGAAGATCACCGACGGCAGCCAGGACTGGACAGCCGGCAATCCCGCCCAGTATGAGGGCAACTCCACCACCTCCTTCTCCATTGCCGACAAGGAGGGCAACGTGGTCACCGTCACCCAGACCATAGAGTGCTTCTGGGGCAGCAAGATCGCCGTGGAGGGCTACGGCTTCATCATGAACGACGAGATGCACGACTTCTCCACCAGCCTGGACTCCGTCAACAAGCTGGAGCCCGGCAAGCGGCCCCTGTCCTCCATGAGCCCCACCATCGTCCTGCGTGAGGACGGCAGCTCCTTCATGTCCGTTGGCTCACCCGGCGGCCTGCGCATCTGGCCCACCGTGACCCAGGTCATCTCCCACGTTATCGACCACAACATGGATATCCAGGAGGCCATTGATACTGCCCGTATCTTTGATAACGGGACCGACACAGGCATCAACTACGAGTCCGGCGGCGTGACGCCTGTCACGGCCGATGTGGCCGCCGCGCTGGAGGCCCAGGGCCACGCCGTTACCGACAAGGGCGAGTGGCAGCTGTTCTTCGGCGGCGTGCAGGGCATCGTTTACCAGGAGGACGGCACCCTTCGGGGCGGCGCCGACCCCCGCCGGGACGGCAAGGCGCTGGGATTCTAAGGCTCTCCGGTGTTTAAGCCGGAACCGGCAGGACGGTTTCGGCTGCAATATAGGCAAAACTGCTTTTTGAAAGGAGTAAACAAAAATGATTAAGAAAATTTCTGCTCTTGTTCTCGCTGGTGCAATGGCACTCTCCCTGGCGGCCTGCGGCGCTGAAGACAAGGTGACTCCTCCCGGCGGCAGCAACCCCGGGACCTCCGCTTCCGGTACTTCCTCCTCCTCCGGCTCCGGTGAGCTGACCGGCCTGACCGAGGCCTTCGCCGAGGCCCCCATCCTTCTGACCACCGGCGGCCAGAGCGCCGACTACCAGATGGTGGGCACCCTGATGAAGAATCTGGGCATGGACTATACCATGGACAATAAGGCCACCTCCGCCGAGCTGGGCGACGCCAAGACCCTGATTGTGGTGGTTGGCGGCTCCTCCAAGGGCCTGGGCGCCGCCGGTATTGACGCCGATGGCGAGCTGGCCCGGGTGGATGAGCTGATCAAGGGCGCCGAGGATGCCGGCCTGTCCATCATCGTGATGCACACCGGCGGCAGTGCCCGCCGCGGCGACCTGTCCGACAAGTTCATCACCCCCATCTTTGAGAAGGCGGATTACGCCATTGTGGTGAAGTCCGGCGATGAGGACGGCCTGATGGCCGGCGTCTGTGCCAGCAACAGCATCCCCGTGGACATGATCGATGCCATCAGCGAGGTGGCCACCGTTCTGCCCAAGGCCTTTAAGTGAGCCTGAGATAAAGCAGCGGGACCGGGCCGTCCCGGTCCCGCTACCACAATAACCATGGAGGTATCTTGATGAGTATTGAATTGATTACCTTCCTCGCAATGGTCGCCGTGTTTTTGCTGGGGTGCTTCCTCTGCAAGCTGCCTGTCAGCATTTCCATGGTGCTCTCTGCCGTCGCCGGAGCTCTGGTGGCCGGACGGGGGATTCCTCTGCGGCACCTGGTCGAGGGAATGTTCTCCTATGTTGACACCATTATGGTCATTGCCACCGCCATGATCTTCATGAAGGTCATTCAGGAGTCCGGGGCGCTGGATGCGGTCTCCTGTGTCATTATCGAAAAGTTCCATAAGCTTCCCGCCCTGATGCTGTGCCTGATTATGATTATCATTATGTTCCCCGGCATGATCACCGGCTCCTCCACCGCCTCGGTGCTGTCCGCCGGCTCCATCATGGCCCCGGTGCTGATGATGATGGGCGTTCCCATGCTGGAGACCGCCTGCATCCTGGCCATGGGCGGCATCCTGGGCATGATCGCGCCCCCCACCAACCTGCCTGCCATGGTCATCGGCGCCGGCATCGACATCCCCTATAGCGGCTTTGAGCTGCCCCTGGCCCTGCTGACATTCCCCCTGGCCTTCCTGTTTGTGCTGATGTTCGGCTACAAATATGTGAAGAAGATGGACTTTGCCGTTGTGCAGTCCAAGCTGAACAACGAGCCCCGCCAGAAGTTTGGCTTCCGGGTCTATATCCCCCTGATCCTGGCCATTGTGATGATGGTGCTGAACAAGCTGGTGCCCGCCTTCTCCCTGGGAATGCCCCTGATTTTCCTCATTGCCGCCGCGGTAGGCTGCTTTACCGGCTATAAATTTAATGTACTTAACATGGCCAAGGAATCGGTGAACAGTGTTCTGCCGGTTATGGGCATCCTGATGGGCGTGGGTATGTTTATCCAGATTATGACCCTCACCGGCGTGCGCGGCCTGATCGTCACTGCCTGCCTCAGCCTGCCTGAGATCGGCCGTTACATCGCCATGTCCGTCTCTATGCCGCTGTTCGGCGCGGTTTCCTCCTTCGGCTCCGCCAGCGTGCTGGGCGTGCCCTTCCTTCTGTCCTTCCTGGCCAAGAAGGAGATTATCGTGGCCGCCGCCCTGTCCCTCATCGCCTCTCTGGGCGATATGATGCCTCCCACGGCTCTGGCCGGCATCTTCGCCGCCCAGGTGGTGGGCATGGAGAAGTACACCCCCGTGCTGAAAAAGTGCCTGATCCCCTGCCTGATGGTCATTATCTGGGGCGTTCTCTTTATTGTCTTTGCCAATGAGCTGGCTCCCTTTATTCTGTTCACTTGATAGGAAGGAGCGATTGAACTATGATTACAATTATTTATCGCCTGATTCTCGCTCTGATCGTTGGCCTGGTAGGCTGGAACCTGTTTACGGAAAAGAAGCTTACCATGCAGCTGAACGCCGCGATGGTTTTGATCCCCCTGGTCCTTCGCGTTCTGATGGTTAAGTAAGGAGGGGAGAACATGACAAAGAAGAATTATATTACCGCGGCCCTCTCGCTGGCCCTTTCGGTGGCCATTATGATCTACACCGGCATGAACTTCATGGCCGCCCGTGACATCCCCTGGCCGGAGCAGGGACCTAGCGTGACCGACATCAAGCTGCTTTCCGACTGGTTTCCCGGCCTGAAGGATACAAACGGCGACACCTGGGTCTATGTGCTCCAGGGCCAGAAGCCCGGCGGCAAGATGCTGGTGCTGGGCGGAACCCACGCCAACGAGGTCTCCGGCTATATGGCCGCCTTCACCTTCATCGAGACCGCTGTGGTGGAGGAGGGCACCGTCTACGTGATCCCCTACACCAACCACAGCGCCATGACCCACAATGACCCCGGCGAGGGCAATCTCCAATACTTCACCCTCCAGACCAAGAGCGGCGAACGTACCTTCCGGTACGGCTCCCGGGCCACCAACCCGGTGGACCAGTGGCCCGACCCCGACGTGTACGTCCACTACCCCTCCAATCAGCAGCTGTCCGGCTCCGAAACCCGCAACATCAACCGCGGCTATCCCGGCCGTGAGGACGGCAACCTGACCGAGAAGATGGCCTACGGCGTGGCCTCCCTCATCCGGGCGGAAAACATCGGCCTGACCTTCGACCTCCACGAGGCCTCCCCTGAGTACCCCGTCATCAACGCCACCGTGGCCCACCAGAACGCTATAGATATTGCCTCTGAGGGCTGTATGAACCTGCTGATGCAGGGTATCGACATGGCCTTGGAGCAGTCTCCGGTGAATTTCCACGGTCTGACCCACCGTGAGCTGGGTGACTACACCGAAACCATGGCGCTGCTGATGGAAACCGCTAACGCCTCTCAGGGCCGTCTGCGCGGCGCCACCACCCTGAACCAGGTGCTGGGCGGCTGGGACGACTGCTATGTGCTGAGCCAGAAGCTCGGTATGCTCTATGTGCCCTGGGACGAGAACGGCCACCCCATCGAGGAGCGCTGCGGCCGCCACCTGCAAGGCGTCTATGAGTACTCCCAGGCCTATAACAACGCTCACCCGGATACTCCCATCACCTACTCCGGCGTACCCAGCTACGCCGAGCTGTTCCTGAACGCCGACCCCGCCAAGCTGGGCGGCGCGCACCTGGGCAGCTTCCTGATGTGATTGCATCAGGGCGGATTCTGTAAGGATGTTAAACAGCCCCGGACCCTCACTGCGAGGGTCCGGGGCTGCTGTGCTGTGTAAGGGTTCGGGGGCTCGGTATCAGGAGGAAAATATCTCCTGTGCCGTCTGGATAAACAGCCTGCCGGCCCTTGAGATATATTTTCCCTTCTTATGGACGATACACAGCCTGCGCCGGCAGGAGGGGGCGTCCACGGCATACAGGCAGATATCCGGGGGATGCGTTCCGTAGCGGAACAGTGTGTCGGTTACAAAGCTGTATCCCAGTCCGTATACTGTATATTGAAGCGAGGTATTCAGCTGGTCCAGCTGGAGCAGTATGTGGGGCTGGAGCCTGTAGTGCCGGAATACCGCGCTGGCCCGCTGATACATGTCATTTTCGCTTTTCAGAAGGATAAAGGGGTGCGCCAGGGTGGCGCGGGCCAGCGCATCGGGGAGACAGTGCCGCTCCTGCCCGGCATCCGCCAGCTGCTGCGGAGTAATCCGGTAGGGGGTCAGGTCTTCGTTTATGGGGTCTGCGGCCGGGATGGCCAGCAGGATGTGCTCCTCAAACAGGTCGTGGTAGGCGAGGGAGGGCGCCTCGGTGCTGGAGCTGTCGATGACAAAATCCAGCTTTCCGGTGAGGAGCATCTGGTGCAGTAAAAAGGAGTTGGTCTCCACTGTTTCAAAGACGAGGTCGGGATAGCGGGGGAGGATGCGCTGCAAAATAAGGGGGAGGATGTTGGACAGGATATAATTGGAGCCGCCAATGCAGATGTGGCCCTTGTTTAAATTCTGGATATCCCACAGCTTTTCATTCAGAAGGGCCTCGTTGCGGGCCGTCGCGTCGATGTATTCCAGATAGGCCTGTCCCGCCTCGGTCAGCTCCAGCGGTGTGCTGCTGCGGTCAAAAATGGCGGCTCCCAGCTCGGTTTCCGTCTTTTTCACCATGGCGCTCAGGGAGGGCTGGGAAATAAATAATTTTTCGGCAGCCTTTGTAAAGCTGCCCTGCTCATACACCATTTTGACGTAGCGCATGCCTGTTGTCATGGCTGCCCCTCCTGTATAGTTTTTTATCTATGGGCGTAATATCTTCATTTGTATTTGATTATATCCTATTCCCGCGCTATAATCAAGTCAAAGGGGTGATCTGAAATGAAAAATTCACAGCGGCCTGTGGTGGTATTCGACTCAGGACTGGGTGGAATCAGCGTTTTGAAGAAGCTGATAGCTACCATGCCCAATGAATCCTTTGTATACTATGGAGATTCCGCCAACGCACCCTATGGACCGCGGGCTCCTCATGAGATCTGCCGGCTGACGGTGGAAGGCGTCGCGCGGCTGGACAGCCTTCAGCCAAAAGCGATTGTAATTGCCTGCAATACGGCGACCGCTGCGGCCCAGGATGCACTGGAGCACGCGTATCCCCATATCCCGGTGATCGGCATTGAGCCGGCGGTGCGCAGGGCGGTTCAGGAGAACCCCGGCGGCCGGATTCTCTCTCTGGCCACTGCGGGCACGCTGGCCTCCGCCCGCTATCAAAGGCAGCTTCAGGAAATTGCGGCTTCGGAACAGGTGGTTTCAATCGCGGCTCCAGGGATTGTAAACTATGTGGAGGACGGCATGCGGGACCGCGAGGGGGTTGTCGCGTATCTGCGCAGGCTGTTTGCCCCCTGGCAGCCGGCGCGTTTTGACGGTGTGGTGCTGGGCTGCACCCATTTCCCCTTTGCCTCCGCTGAGATTCAGGAGGCTCTGGGCTGTCCGGTGCGCTTTTATGAGCAGAGCGATACCGTTGCCAGGGAGACCCGGCGGCGGCTGGCCGAGGCGGGAACCGCCAGCGAGGACGACAACGGCGGCGGCGTTACCATTATGAACAGCGCCAACGAAAAGACGATGCTGAGCTTTTCATGGCAGCTGTTCTCCACGATGTCAGGGTGTGTCTGAAAGCCGGCGGACCGGGCCGCCGAAAGAAAAAGGTGGTTTGCTCCCCGCGATGGGGGAGCAAACCACTTCTGTTTTTAATCGCGTCTGTTCCGCGTTCAGCCGTCGAGGCAGCCGTTGGTTCCGTCGTAGGGCTCATCCTTCATGCACAGGTGTACCGCGCTCAGTTTGAAGGTTTTGGGCAGGGCCAGAATGCTGGGGTTCGGGCCGACAAATTTCCGCTTGGCGTCCTCCAGAGCCTCCTCGAAGGTGGCCCTGGTTTTCAGCCCCATTCCCCGGGCAATGCCGGGCTCCTGAGCGCCAACGATATAGATGGCGCTGGTGTTCATCTCGGCAATGTGGCCGCAGGACATCATGGAGAAGCCGTGGAAGGGGTGGAAGGCGTTGCAGAAGCGGTATTTGCGGATGTGCTCCTCGTTGGTGGCGAAGTACTCGCCGTACCGGTTCATGTCGGGGAGGACGTTCATGTGGTCGTGCTGGAACAGCTCATACAGCTCCCGGAGGTAGGGCCAGCGCTCGTCGTGGAAATACCCGTTACAGATGGAGGAGCAGATAATGACGCAGTTGTCCTTCATCACCCGCTTGTGGCGGATCACCTGGGCGGACAGGGCCTGCATCATCTGGATGGGGTTGGTGCCCATGCCGTCGCCGTAGTGGAAGTTCTGGGGCATACCAAAGACCATCACATCGTACTTTTTCTCCGCCCAGGGCACATAGGTCCGCTTGTCGGCCACCTCCCAGCTGAGGGGCATCATATCCCGGGCGTAGCCGGAGAAGACGGCGATCTGCCGGGAGAAGGTGTCCAGAACCGCGTCGCAGCAGAAGAAGGGGTGCCCCATTTTTTCCTCCATCCACATGCCGATCTCGTCAAACTTGGTGCGCATCAGGTTCTTGCCGGACACCGGGGTGAAGTCCGCCCGGTGCATCACCTGGGGCACGTGGTGGCTGGCGATGCTTCTCCAGTGGGTGATTCCGGTGGCGCAGTGCTTATAGCCCCCGGAGTAGCCCCCGTAGGGGTTGCCCTGGGTGTGGCCGATGAGGATGGGGATGTCGCAGTCGAAGACGTACCGGTTCATCAGCACCGGGTCTCCCCGCCGGGTGGTCCCCAGGTCCACCATGTGGTCGGGGTCCTCGCTGTCGTGGGAGGTGATCTGGCCGGTGTGATAGAACTCGTTGAACAGCTCCTCCCCCAGAATCTGTTTCATCTCACCCACGGTGGCCCGGGGGTGCAGGCCGTTGGAAAACAGCAGGAGAATATCCTTTTTCTCCACCCCGGACGCGTAGAGCTCATCCAGGCAGGCCCGGATGGACACCCTGCGGTGGGCGGTGGGCTGACAGCCCCCCTTGACAATGTCGGGGATGACAAAGACCGCCGTCTTTCCCGGTCCGGCCAGCTCCCGGAGGGCGGGCATCCCGATGGGATTGCGGATGCTCTCCAGGGTGGCGGCGTAGAGGCTGTCCCAGTCCTGGGGCAGACAGGGCGGGTCGGCCACCGTCTCACCGGGGATAAAGATGTCGGTGCTGTCGGGCAGCTCGGCGGCCATCAGGCCGTGTCCGTATTCAAAATCCAGCTTCATAAGTTACTCCCCCAAATACAAGCGAATAATTTCCAAATACTCCTCCGGGTAGAACCCGATCTCCCCCTGGAAACGGGTGAGGGCGATAAGGCCGCCGTCGATCTCGTCGATGGAGGCCAGCATGGCGGCGTTGTCCGCCTTCAGGCCGCCGCCGTAGACCACATCCATCCCCCCGGTGCGCTCCTTGACGAAGCGGGCGATTCTGGTGATGTAGTCCCTGCCTGCCGGGGTCTTGCCCGGGCCGATGGACCACACCGGCTCATAGCCGATAACCACGCGGCTCCGGTCCACCCCTTCCAGGCCGATGTCCAGCTGCTCGCCCAGCACGGCCTCCCATTGGGGCTGCTCCTCGCTGGTTTCGCCGATGCAGTATAGCACCGTCAGTCCCGACGCCTGGGCGCATTTGATCTCCTGGTTCAGCAGGCGGTTGACGGCGCCGGTGTCCGCCACACCGGCCTCGGCCAGAATGCCCTTCTTGTCGTTGCGCTCCTCACAGTGGCCGATCAGGGTGGAGGTACAGCCCATGGCCCTGGCGGCGGAGGCGGGACGGTTGGTGGTAAAGGCCCCGAAGTTGCCCCCCACTGCGGTGTTCATGCGGTAGACGCCTTGACAGCCGATCTGTACCGGGCTGTTTTCGGTGCGGGCCAGCACCGCGGAAATGAGATGGGCCTCCGGCAGATACTGGACAAACTCCACCCCGGCGGGGTCGTATTTCCCCAGCGCCTCCTGGGTGCCACGCACCACCGCAGCCCCCCAGTCCTGCATCGGGGCCAGCCGGTTCACCCCGCCGTAGGCCACGGGGACGTCGAAGCGTTTCAGATTCAAATAGATATGTTTCATGGTCGGTCACCTCAACAAAGCGTATTCCGGGAAGCTCTCCCCCATCAGGGGCATCGCGTAGTCGAAAAAGGCGTCGGCAATCCGATTCCCGTCGGCGATCCACTCCAGGGGGAATTTCTTTTCCACATTGGCTACCTTGGCCAGGGGCACCAGGGACAGGTCAGCCCGGTAGGCGGGGGTGCGCACCGCGTTGATGGCCACCATATACCCGCTCTCCCCCTTCAGGGCGGCCTCCACGGCGTATTGGCCCACGGCGTAGGCCTCCGCCCGGTCGGTGGAGGACTGATAGGGGATGCTGGCCCGGCCCAGCAGGCCCGGCTTCTCGGCCCGGGACTTCAGGCCCAGCTTCTGGATAATCCGGTCGGTGATGTGCTGGGCGGTGCCGCCGGGGACGGTGTGGCCGAAGCCGTCCACAATGCCCGTGTCGGCCAGGGGCTTGCCGTCCAGCCCGCACAGGCCCTCACTGACCGTTACCAGCAGGCCCTTGCCCCGGGCGTAGGTCCGTTCAACGTCGGCCAGCATCCTGTCCTCATCCACCGGCACCTCGGGCAGATAGGTGAGCACCGGACAGCCGGTCAGCCGTCCGGCCAGGGCGCTGGCAGCGGTGACCCACCCGGCGTTGCGGCCCATAAGCTCCAGCACCACCACATGGATGGGCAGGGCGGAGGCGTCCAAAGCCAGCTCGGCGGAGCTCAGCGCCGCATACCGGGCGGCGGAGCCGAAGCCGGGGCAGTGGTCGGTCAGGTCCAGGTCGTTGTCCATGGTCTTGGGGATGCCGATAACCCGCACGTCCAGGCCCTCTTTTTTCGCCAGCTCGTTGACCTTGTGGCAGGTGTCCATGGAGTCGTTGCCGCCGTTGTAGAAGAAATAACCGACGTCAAACCGCTTCAGCGTCTCCAGCACGGTGGGATAGTCGGCGTCGGTCAGCTTCCGCCGGCAGGAGCCGATGGCGGAGGCGGGGGTGCGGGCCAGCAGGTCCAGCCGCTCCTCCTCCACCGCCCCCAGGTCGATGAGGTCCCCCGCCAGGATGCCCTCCGCGCCGAAGCGCGCTCCGTAGATGGTCTCGATCTCCGGGTGGCGTTTGGCCTCCCGCACCGCCCCCAGCAGGGAGCTGTTGATCACCGGGGTGGGGCCGCCGCCGTGGGCGATGAGCATATTTCCCTTCAGCATATCCCCGCCTCCTTACACGCCGGACAGGTCGTCGTCCGCCATGCACAGGTGGACGGCCCCCACCTTGAAGGTCTTGGGCAGGGCCAGGATCTTCGGGTCGGGCCCCACAAACTTGCGCTTGGCGTCCTCCAGGGCCTCCTCGAAGGTGGCCCTGGTTTTCAGCCCCATCCCCCGGGCAATGCCCGGCTCCTGGGCCCCCACAATGTAGATGGCGGCGGTGTTCATCTCGGCGATGTGGCCGCAGGACATCATGGAAAAGCCGTGGAAGGGGTGGAAGGCGTTGGCGAAGCGGTACTTGCGGATGTACTCCTGGTTGGTGGCGAAATACTCGCCGTAGCGGTTCATGTCGGGCAGGACGTTCATATGGTCGTGCTGGAACATCTCGTACAGCTCCCGCAGGTAGGGCCACCGCTCGTCATGGAAGTAGCCGTTGCAGAGGGAGGAGCAGATAATCACACAGTTCTCCTTCATCACCCGCTTGTGCCGGATGACCTGGGCGGACAGGGCCTGCATCATCTGGATGGGGTTGGTGCCCATGCCCGCGCCGTAGTGGAAGTCCTGGGGCATCCCGAACACCATCACGTCATACTTCTCCCTGGCGTAGGGCACATAGGTGCGCTTGTTGGCCACCTCCCAGCTCTGGGGCTGCATCTGGGCGGCATAGCCGGAGAAAATGGCGATCTGCCGGGAATAGGTGTCCAGCACCGCGTCGCAGCAGAAGAAGGGATGGCCCATCTTCTCCTCCATCCACATCCCGATCTCGTCGAACTTGGTGCGCATAAGGCTGTGGCCGGACACGGGGGTGAAGTCCTGCCGGTGCATCACCTGGGGGACGTGATGGCTGGCGATGGACCGCCAGTGGGTAATTCCGGTGGCGCAGTGCTTATAGCCTCCCGAGTAGCCGCCGTAGGGGTTCCCCTGGGTGTGTCCGATGAGTATGGGCAGGTCGCAGTCGAACACATACTTGTTCATCAGCACCGGGTCGCCCCGGCGGGTGACCCCCAGATCCACCATGTGGTCGTAGTCCTCGCTGTCGTGGGAGGTGATCTGCCCGGTGTGGTAGAACTCGTTGAACAGTTCGTCCCCCAGGATCTGCTTCATCTCGGGCACAGTGGCCCGGGGGTGCAGGCCGTTGGAGAACAGCAGCAGGATGTCCTTCTTCTCCACCCCGGCCCCGTACAGCTCGTCCAGGCAGGCCCGGATGGACACCTTCCGGTGGGCGGTGGGCTGGCAGCCCCCCTTGACGATGTCGGGAATGACGAACACCACCGTCTTGCCCGGGCCCGCCAGCTCCTTCAGCGGCGGCGTCCCGATGGGGTTTCGGAGGGAGTTTAGGGTGGCGGCGTACAGGCTGTCCCAGTCCTGGGGCAGGCAGGGCGGGTCGGCAACGGTCTCCCCGGGAATGAACACGTCGGTGCTGTCGGGCAGGTCGGCGGCCATCAGGCCGTGGCTGTACTCAAATTCCAGTTTCATGTATGTCCTCCTCTGTTGTTGCTTCTTTTCTTTTGAACAAGAAAAGAAGCAACAGAAAACTTTTGGCGCGAAACTGCGTTTCGCTTTCTCTCTTTGCTTACTCGCCCAGATAGAGGCGGATGATCTCCAGGTACTCGTCGGGATAGAACCCGATCTCCCCCTGGAACCGGGTCAGGGCGATCAAACCGCCGTCGATCTCCTCGATGGAGGCCAGCATGGCGGCGTTGTCGGCTTTCAAGCCGCCGCCGTACACCACGTCCATGCCGCCCGTGCGCTCCTTTACGAACCGGGCGATCTTGGTGATGTAGTCCTTCCCCGCCGGGGTCTTGCCTGGTCCGATGGACCACACCGGCTCATAGCCGATGACCACCCTGGACTTGTCCACGCCCTCCAGGCCCGCATCCAGCTGCTCGCCCAGCACCTTCTCCCACTCCGGCTGCTCCTCGCTGGTCTCGCCGATGCAGTACAGCACCGTCAACCCCGCCTCTTGGGCGCACTTAATCTCCTGATTCAGCAGACGGTTCACGGCGGACATATCCGTCACCCCGGCCTCAGACAAAATGCCCTTCTTGTCGTTGCGCTCCTCACAGTGGCCGATCAGGGTGGAGGTACAG
>OFGR01001217.1_pt1 | contig 21736 bp, 18 predicted proteins | sample 1521811 | NCBI WGS metagenome assembly OFGR01 (sample SAMEA3504098, study PRJEB24116) | mouse gut metagenome | biome: mouse gut; feature: mouse-associated habitat; material: faeces | place: Denmark | collected 2011
GGGGGATGAAGATTACGAATGCTGGAGAGAAATATACGGAGCAGATGGGAGTGTATCCTGTGATAAATCTGACATTAAAGTCAGCCAAACAGGAGGATTTTGAAAATGCCTATTATACGATGCAGGTTGAAATAGCGTCTGAGTTTGACAGACATAGAAGTGTGATTGAAACAGGCAGAGAAAAACTTACTCAAAAAGAATATGAACAATATATACGAATTGCAGATGAAGAAGCGGATGAAAAACAGGTCAGAGGTTCGTTAAAATTATTTAGCAGATGTATGTATAAAATTACAGGTAAGAATACTGTCATTCTGATTGACGAGTATGATGTGCCATTGGAGAATGCATATTTTCGGGGATTTTACGAGAAGATGGTGATTTTTATCCGTTCGTTGTTTGAGTCTGCGCTAAAAACAAATGATTATCTGCAGTTCGCTGTCATCACGGGTTGCTTAAGAATCTCTAAAGAAAGTATTTTTACCGGATTAAATCATTTGAAGATTATATCCATACTTGACCAGCAATATAGTGAGCATTTTGGTTTTACGGAATCAGAGGTGCTGCAGATGATGCAGTATTATGGTGTGGAGAGCCGCTTTTCGACAATGAAGGAATGGTATAATGGCTATACATTTGGTGATACGCAGGTTTACAATCCGTGGAGCGTAATTAATTATATGAGTGATCTGAATGCTAAGCTGGATGTATTTCCCCGCCCGTATTGGATCAATACCAGTTCCAATGACATTATTAAAGATCTGATTGTTCGTGCGGATCGAGAGACAAAAAGCCAGATTGAGACGCTGTTAAAGGGGGATACGCTGGATATCCAGGTGCATGAGGAAGTGACCTATGGGGATATGCATAGCAATAATGAAAATTTGTGGAATTTCCTTTATTTTACCGGATATCTGACGAAAGAAGGAGAATATTTTAAGGAATCGACTATTTTTTTAAAGGCGCGTATTCCAAATATAGAAGTAAAGACAATTTATCAGAGTACTATTCTAAATTGGATGAAGGGAAATATCAAAAAAGAGAATTTCCATGATTTATATCAAGCGATAGAGGATGGAAATGAGGATAAGATGAGAGATATTCTGAATAGTCAGCTTTTTCAGACGATTAGTTTTTTTGATAGTGCGGAGAATTTTTATCATGGGTTTCTTACAGGGATACTAAGTCAGAGTGAGAATTATTTGGTCAAATCTAACCGGGAATCTGGGGATGGGCGGTCAGATATTACAGTGAAGAGCCCGTCTCTCCGGGGCAGGTCATTTGTCTTGGAATTGAAGGTGTCGGATTCAGTTGACAATCTGGAAGTAGATGCGGAAAGAGCATTACAGCAGATTTATGATAGGAACTATATGGAGGAACTTAGGACAGAAGGATATCGGAAGATAGATTGCTATGGAATATCATTTTATCGAAAAGATTGCGAAGTTAGGTTTGGAAACGGACGAAAGTGATTTAATGAAAAGGATAATGACCGCATTGAGATTTTTAACAAAGCATACTGTAGATGGATATAGTGCAGAAATCGTATTGTCGGAAGAATCCAGTGGTACAAGAAAATTGTTCGAGTTACTTTTTACTTCACAAGGAATATGAAAATAAACCTCTGCATACATTGTAAAAACGATGAGTGCAGGGGTTCATATATGAAGGATTATATTGAGGAAAGGGCAGTAGAGATCGCATATTATATCATTGAGAATAAGGCAACGGTGAGGCAGACGGCGAAAGCGTTTGGAGTTAGCAAGAGTACCATACATAAAGATGTAACAGAACGTCTCGCGCAGATCAATCCCTCCCTGGCAGCGGATGCGCGTAAGATTCTGGATCTTAATAAGTCTGAGCGTCATATACGCGGTGGACTTGCTACCCGGGAGAAATATCTTCATCAGCACGTGTAGAGAAAATAGCATAAGGATATCTGACGTAAAACGGATCGTAGTGAAGGCTGCGGTCTGTTTTTTTCCACAAAATTTTACTATAATGAAAAAATATTTCCTATCAAAATAAAAAGTTCATTATAATATTGACTTTGACGTGGTAAAGTGATATACTCTAACTAAATTTTTAACAATTTATTTCCGGAAATAACCAACTTTATTGTACAAATTTGAGAAGGAGGAAACTATGAAAAAGAGATTCATTACTTTATTACTCGTATCTGCCATGTGTGTATCGCTTAGTGCATGCGGCGGCGGGTCAGGCGACAACGGCGGAGACGGTGAGAACAAGGCATACAGAGACGAGCTTAATATTGCCGTAGATGTAGATGCGGAGACATATAATCCGATCCTGACGAATAATACAAGCGGAAACCGTGTGGGGCAGCTGATCTTCAACGGACTTGTCCGGCTGGACAATGAACTGGTTCCGCAGCCGGCGCTGGCGGAGAGCTGGGATATTTCTGAGGATGGGCTGACTTATACCTTCCATCTCAGGAAAGGGGTAAAGTTCCATGACGGCGCTGATTTTACCTCTGCGGATGTGAAGTATACATATGATCAGATCCTGGATGAAGCAAATAACGCACCATACAGGAATCGGTACGCCGCTGTTACCGGAGTGGAGTGTCCCGATGACGAGACGGTTGTATTTAACTTGAATATTACGAACACAGCTTTTATGGCATATATGGATCTTGGGATCATTCCGGTGGGCGCGATGGACGATGCGGCGGCATTCGGCACGGCTCCGATCGGGACAGGCCCATATAAGGCGGAGAGCTATACGCTCAACAGCCAGACGGTGCTGAAGGCGAATCCAGATTACTGGGCAGGCAAGCCGGCTACAGAGACGATCAATGTATTCGTGATCAATGATAACTCGACGAGGCTTGCATCCCTGGAGTCCGGGGACGTTGATTTCGTATGTTCACCGCTTACGGCTTCTGACCTGGAGCTGGTAGAGGGCAACGAGGATCTGGTGATGAACGTCGTTCCGGGACTTGGATTTACTTATCTTGGTTTTAACGTAGAAGATCCGATCATCGGAGACCTGGCAGTACGGCAGGCGATTGCCCATATGACGGACAAGCAGAATATCTCTGATGTTATCTACAGCGGCATGGATACTCCGGGCAAGACACCTCTGCTTTCTTCTTCCTGGGCATATGATGAATCGCTTAAGGATCTGGAATGCAGCAAGGAGAAGGCGGAGAAGGTACTGGACGATGCGGGATGGAAAGATTCCGACGGTGACGGGATCCGCGATAAGGACGGAAAGCCGCTTGCCTTCACCTTATCAACGCATACAGACGATACCAGCCGTTTCCAGGTAGTAGAATACCTGCAGAATCAGCTCAAAGATATCGGAATGGACGTAGACGTATCCCTGACAGAATGGGCTTCCTTCTCAGAGGCGATGACACAGCGCAGCCTTCAGGTATGGGTTGCAGGATGGCTGAACCAGCTGGATCCGGACCGTATGTATGATATGTTCTACACAGACGGAGGAAGTAACTACGGATGCTACAGCGACGCAGATGTAGACGCGGCGTTAGATGCAGGAAGACAATCTTCCGATGAAGCAAAGCGGGCAGAGAACTACCAGTTCCTGGCACAGACGGTAACGGACAATGTGTGGTATGTAACCTTGGTGGAACAGGCATATGTATCCATTCACAGCAATAAGCTGGAAGGCTACACCGTATATCCGTCAGGAAGTATCTATACTTTATGGGAATCCAAGATCGCAGAGTAACCAATGTAAATGAAGAAGTAAAATCTTGAGTATTGTATGAAGGAGAGAATATGCGAGCGAAGTATATCATGAAGCGTCTCCTGTATGTGATTCCCACAGCATTCGGAGTCCTTGTCATCATCTTCATCCTGCTGCGTTCCATGCCGGGTGATTTTGCGACGGCTCTGCTAGGACAGGATGCTTCTATCGAAGACATAGAACGTGTGCGGGAACAATATGGATTGAACCAGAGTATTTTCGTACAGTTTGTAAGTTATGTAAAGCAATTATTAACGTTTAATTTCGGAGATTCTGTCATCTATAAGACGCCTGTCATCGAGATGATAAAGACGGCGTTTCCGGCGACGTTAGAGCTCTCTGTTATGGGGCTTGTCTGGGCTTTGCTGATATCCGTCCCGTTGGGGATCGTATCGGCGGTGAAGCAGAACAGCTGGCTTGATAACGCAAGTATGGTATTTGCGCAGATCGGTATCTCCATGCCGGTATTCTGGATGGGGCTTCTGATGATACTGCTGTTCTCCGTACAGCTCAACTGGCTTCCGTCTTTTGGGCGCGGGGAGCCGCTGCTTGAGGCGCTGATGCAGGGATTTGTGACCGGGAATTTCGGAAGTTTCACGAGGAGCTTCAGGAAGATCCTGATGCCGTCGTTTGCGCTGGGGATCATGGGATCGGCTATGATCTCCCGTATGATCCGGTCGACGATGCTTGAAGTTCTGGATATGGATTACATAAGGACGGCAAGGGCGAAAGGGACGAAGGAATTCAAAGTGGTCATGAGGCACGCGTTCCGCAATGCACTGCCGCCGGTCATTACGATCGTAGCGCTGCAGTTCGGCGCGATGCTCGGAGGGTCGATCGTGACAGAGACCGTATTCTCATGGCCTGGGATCGGTCAGATCATCGTAACAGCGATCCTGAACAGGGATTATCCGGTGGTGCAGGCAGCAGTATTCCTGATCGCGATCCTGTTTGTGATCATCAATCTGATCGTGGATCTTCTCTATGTAGTAATCAATCCAAAGATAAATGAGGGCTAGCTATGAGTATACGAAAAAATAAAACATTTCAGAAAGCCGTTCATAATAAGTCCATAGTGATCGGGCTTATCATGGTCCTGATCGTGATACTGATCGCGGTCTTTGCCCCGGCGCTTACTCCTTTTGACCTGGAAGAGATGGATATGGGCAATGCGCTTCAGGTTCCGGGAGCGGACCATAAGTTTGGGACGGACCAGTATGGAAGGGATTTGATGACGAGGATCTTCTATGGTACGAGGATTTCGCTGGTGGTAGGGTTCGTCTCCGTATTCTTCTCCATGATGATCGGTGTGTTCGTAGGATTGCTTGCGGGTTATTATGGTGGATGGGTTGATAATCTGATCGGAAGGATCATTGATGTGTTCCTCTCATTTCCGGTTCTGCTGCTGTCTATCGCGCTGGTGGCTGTCATGGGCGGCGGCGGTACGGTGAGCGTGATCGCGTCCTTGTGCCTGGTCTCATGGACGCAGTATGCCCGTGTCGTCCGTTCCAGCGTACTGGTGATCCGGGAAGAGGAATATGTCCTGGCGGCGAAGACATTCGGAGCGAGTGATATGCGGATCATCTTCAAATATATCATTCCCAATGCGCTGGCGCCGATCATTGTGGTGGCGACACTTGGGATCGGTACGGCGATCGTATCAGAGGCGACGTTATCATTCATGGGGTTGGGAGTCCAGCCGCCGACGCCGAGTTGGGGATACGCTCTTTCCTTCGGGCTTCGTTATATGAGGACGGCGCCGCATATGGCGACGATTCCGGGGCTTGCGATCATGTTCACGGTGTTGGGGTTTAATCTCCTTGGAAATGGGATCCGAGATGTCACGGACCCGAGGATGGTGAACTGACCCGGGGATCAATGTGAAACAATAGTATTTTTATAGATATTTTTATAGAAAGGATGTATGGAAGATGGGAACAACATATACATATGAAGAATTAGACGTCTGTTATCTTGCGAATGGAAGCAAGTATACCATTCCGGTTCATAAGTTCGAAGGACCGGGAAGCGACAAGGTCGTAGGCGTGGGCGCTGCGATCCATGGAGACGAGATCATCGGAGTGGAGATCGCGAGAAGAGTCGTAGAGTTTTTGAAGACCCAGGAGGTCCGCGGCACGATCAAGATCTGCAGTGTCGCTCATAGCCTGTCCTTTGAGCAGGTTGACAGGAACAGTCCGATCGACGGCTTGAACCTAAACCGGGTTTTCCCAGGATCGGAGAATGGATTCCTGACGGAACGTATTGCCAATGTGTACCTGGAGCAGTTCGTCGGTACACTGGATGCATATCTGGACGTTCATTCAGGAGGAAGAGAGCCGATCGTAGAGTATTGCTATATCCTCAACGATGAGGCGATGTCCAGGGCGTTTGGCTCTAAGATCCTGTATCGTCCGACGGATGATTACCCGGGAAATGTGAATAATTATGCCAGAGAGAAAGGTGTAAGAAGCATGGTTGCCGAGATCGGAGGGCTTGCGGTCAGAGAAAGAGACGTACAGCGCGGCGTAGACGGTGTGTTAAGTGTCCTGCGTCACGAAGGAGTGATCGACGGGGAAGAGATCAGACGGGATGATCAGGTTGTCTGTGACTATATCGCGCATATAGATCCGCATGAAGGCGGGCTCATGGTGCCTGGGCTTGATATCTCGAAGCTTGGAGAGATTGTGGAAGGGCATGTGACACTGGCGAAGATCTATAATCCGAAGACATTGGAACTGTTAGAAGAGATTAAGGCGCCTTATGAGAGGAATCTCATGATCCTGCTCCGTCCGACGGTGAACCGGGCGTTCCCGGGGGATTTCAGCTTTATGATCGCGGACGCCGATGCGCTAGAATAGAAGAGGGCTGTGAATATGCGGTACGAAGAGAAAGACTTTACACTGGCAAAGCGATTCTGTGGGATCGTATTGGGGACAGATGTGTTCTACCGGAATATGCAGATGGAAGAGTCGGGCGAGGAATCCTTCACATCGGAAGGGCTGGTCCCGGTAGATTTCTCAGGAGTTGCACCTTCTAAGATCACATCCTGGCAGCAAGCCTGCAGTGAATTGGAAGAGATCTTGCATGAATATGAGAAGCTGGAAGATCCGGTAAGAAGGAATTATATGCTGCAGCAGACGGGCTCTTTCCGGAAGGTCTGCCTGTGGCTCTCCGGATTTCCGATGACATTCCGTGAGATCGCGGCGGAAACCATGTTTATCAATGAGAATCCGGTGGGCGAGCGTTTCCTGCAGGATATGACGAAGAGGCTTGGGGAGACGCTGAAAGAAGCGGGATATGAAGGAAACGTGGAGGAACAGCTGAAAGCGTGGAGAAAGGCGAGGGCGATCGACGGACCGGAAAAGACACTGGAGACATTGGAAGCGCTCCTGAAAGAAGCGAAAGATAAGACCCTGGCGCTTGGATTTGAAGCCATCCGGGACTTTGACGTCCACGCGAAGCTGGTATACAATGTGCCATATAATGCCTACTGTGATTACATGAGCCGTATGATTTATATTAACGGCGAGGTAAGTTATACCTATGACGAGCTTAAGCATCTGGTATGTCATGAAGCGTATCCAGGACATATGACGCATATGGCGGTGCGCCAACAGCTCGTTGAAACCGGTAAGATCCCGGCGGACGCCGGATTAGTCCTTACCAACACGGCGAGCAGCCCGGTGTTCGAAGGGCTGGCGGATAATGGGATGGATGTACTTGGATGGAGCGGAGATATCAATGACAAGATCTGTAAGCTGCTTGACCAGATCCAGGCGATCTGTAACCAGAATGCTTCTCACATCTATTATTGCGAGGAAGACGGAAGAGAGAAGGCAAAGCGCTATATGGAAGAGCGTTCTTTCTCAAGCGAGGTGAAGATAAGTTCCAGGCTTCGGTACATGGGTTATCCCTTCCGCAAGGCGTATATGTATGCCTACTGGCGCGGATGGGAAGCTGTCGAGAAGGCGTGGGGAAGGCTGCCAGAGGAGAAGCGCGCAGATTTTCTCACATATCTTTATGAGAATATGCACAGCGTTGATACTGTGCTTCAATTCGAAGAATAAAACCAGGAGGAATTACAATGGAATATCCAAGATCACAACAATTATACGAGCGTGCGTCCGGACTGATGTCAGGCGGGCTTCATTCGAACGGAAGAAACAGAAAGCCGCATCCGATCTATATGGCGAAGGCGCAGGACGCCTATGTCTATGACCTGGACGGAAACCGGTATGTGGATCTGATCATGGGAAACGGAACCATGATACTTGGCCACAACAACCCGGAATTTAATGAGAGGATGACGGAATATGCCGCGAAGAACCAGGGGCTTGTCACGGGATTCGATACGGTGCTGAGTGTGGATGTGGCGGAGCATTTCCTTAAGCTGACGGGCAATGAGCGGGTACGGTTCACGAATACGGGAACGGAAGCTGTTACACATATCATACATATCGCTAGGTTTGCTACGGGAAGGAATACGATCGCCGTTATGGAAGGCGCATATGACGGATGGGCGGATATGGTCTATGTAAACTGCTTCGCGCCGTTAGACAAGGTCGGAGACGAAGAAAGACCGAATGCAGTGCCTGGCGGCGGCGGACTTGATCCGGCTACGGTGTCGTCCACTCTGGTACTTCCGTTTAACAATATTGAGGCGACAGAAAAACTGGTACGCGAGCATAAGGACGACCTGGCTGCGATCATCCTGGAGCCGATCATGATCGATATTGGGTTCGTAGAGGCAACGCCGGAATACATACATTTCCTTAGAAATATCTGTGATGAGCTTGGAATCGTGTTGGTGTTCGACGAATTGCTGACGGGATTTCGCATCGGACTTGGCGGATGCCAGGAATACTATGGTGTGAGGGCGGATCTGTGCATGTACGGGAAAGCATATGCCAACGGTTATATTACGGCGGCAGTCGCAGGGAAAGCGAAGTATCTGGATCATACGATCCCGGGCAACGGAGTCGGCTTCATAGGAACTTTCAACGGGCATCAGATCTCACTGTGCGCGGCGGCGGCGACCCTTGATATGTTGGATTCCGGCGAGGTAACGAAGACCATCATGGCAAATGCGGATACACTGCGGACGGAGTTTGGCGCAATGGCAGAGAGAAAAGGCGTGCCGGTACTCCTGCGCGGCAAGGGCGGACATTTCCAGGTGTATTTTGTAGAAAAAGAACCGACCAATTACCGCCAGGCGGCAATGACAGACGCGGTACGTTACGGGAAGTATGTGACCAGCCTGCAGGAGCAGGGGGTATGGTGTTCCCAGGCGCCGCTTTCCCACCATGTGCTGAGTGTGAAGCATGGAAGAGATGTTCTTGATGAGATGATGACAGCTATGGAGAATGCGGTAGACAAAGCATTTTCCTAGAGAAGATATAGGATGGACAATATGGAAAATTTACTGAACGTAGAACACCTGACAACTGTATTCCGTACATATGAGGGGGAAGTTACCGCAGTAAACGATGTCTCTTTCTATGTGAAGAAGGGGGAGATCCTTGGGCTTGTGGGCGAGTCGGGATGTGGAAAGAGCGTGACCTCCCTGTCTGTCATGGGGCTTCTTCCGAGAAAAAACAGCAGGATAAGATCAGGTTCCATCGTATTCGACGGACAAGAGCTGACGACGCTGCCGAGGAAAGCATATGACGAGCTTCGGGGAAATGCTCTTGCGATGATATTCCAGGAGCCGATGACGTCTCTGAATCCTGTATTCACCATAGAGAATCAGTTGAGGGAAGTCATCCGTAATCATGACAGATCAGTAAGCAGGCAGGAATGCAGGAATCGGATCCTGGAAGTATTGAATAAAGTGGGGATACCGGGAGCCGAGAATGTCATGAAGCAGTACCCGCATCAACTATCCGGAGGGATGCGCCAGAGAGTGATGATCTCCATGGCGCTGATCAACCATTCGAAGCTGCTGATCGCCGACGAGCCGACGACGGCGCTGGATGTGACGATCCAGGCACAGATCTTGCAGCTCCTTAAGAAGCTGGCGAAGGAAGAGGAGATGTCGATCATACTGATCACCCATGATCTGAGTGTTGTGGCTGAGGTCTGCGACCGTGTCCAGGTCATGTACTGCGGACGGTTTGTAGAGACCGCTTCAAGAGAAGCGTTCTTCGAAAGCCCGATGCACCCTTATTCGAAAGGGCTTCTGAAGTGTATTCCGTATATCGGGATGTCGGATCAGGAATTGTATCATATCCCGGGCAACGTCATGCATCCTGCGGATGATGAGGGCGGCTGTTCCTTTGCTCCGCGCTGTCCGGATGCAGATGAGAGGTGCCGGGCGTCGGTAGCGCCGATGACGGAAGCCGCACAGGGGCACTACGTCCGCTGCTTCCGGTGCGGGGCAAGTCCAATGACTTCCACGGAAAAGGAGGAGAGCGATGTATCTGCTGGAAACGAATGACCTGAAAGTGCATTTCCCTATGAAAAATAATAAGAAAGTCGTGATAAAAGCGGTAGACGGCGTCTCTTTCAAAGTCCCGGAGGGCAAGACCTTCGGGCTGGTAGGCGAGTCCGGATGTGGGAAATCTACGACGGCACGTGCGGTTATACGGCTTTATCAGCCGACGGGCGGAGACATTATGTTCGGCGGCAAGAACATCGCGCACCTCAAGGGAAAAGAGCTGAAGGAATACCGCAGGAATGTCCAGATGGTATTCCAGGATCCTTATGCTTCCCTGAATCCGCGTATGACGGTGAGCCAGACGATCATGGATCCCATGAAGATCTACAAGACGGGGACCGCCGAAGAGATGCAGCAGAGGGTATATGAGCTGATGGAACTAACCGGGCTTGATAAAAGATTTGCGAAGAGATTCCCCCACGAGTTCTCGGGAGGCCAGAGGCAGAGGATCGGTATCGCGCGTGCGCTGGCCCTGAATCCGAAGCTGGTGATCTTAGATGAGCCGGTGTCGGCGCTGGATGTGTCTGTTCAGTCGCAGATCCTGAATCTGCTGAAAGAGCTCCAGGAAGAGCTGAACCTGACCTATCTCTTTATCTCGCATAATCTGAGTGTTGTCGATTATATGTGTGAGAATATCGCCGTTATGTATCTGGGAAGAGTTGTGGAGCAGGCGTCTCGCCAGGAGTTATTTCAGGATCCGAAGCATCCTTATACACAGGCGCTTCTGTCGGCGATCCCGTCCATCGGACACCGGCTTACCGGGGAGGAAGAGTTCCTGACCGGAGATCTCCCGTCGCCGGCGGATCCGCCTTCCGGATGCACCTTCCATACAAGGTGCCCTCATGCCTGTGAGAAATGCAGGACGCAGATACCGGGGAAGACGAAGCTTAGCAAGACCCACACGGCATTTTGCCATATGTTAGAGGAATAGAAATAAAAATAAAGAAACGAAAGTATATCAAGGGGCTGCCGGGAAACAGCATCTTCATACAACGGACAGACATTTTTGCCAATATAGAAATGTCGGCGTTGTAGAAATGCAGGGATTTCCGACAGTCTCTTATGTCTGAACCGGCGCGTGACGCAGACGGTATACCAACAGGAGGGACGCTGTATGAAGATAAGGGAGGAATTCCAAAAGGAGCTTGACGGATACTATCATTGTATCCATATCAATGATTTCAGCAGCTTTATCAAGTCTGACTTCCGTGAGGGACAGCTGTTCGATCTGTCCGAAGAAAGAGCGAAGAAGAACATCCGGGAGAGCGAAGAGATGATCGGCAAGATCCATACGTGGTCAGAGTCTTCGGACATCACCTGGGAAGAGCGGGCAGTATTGGAAATATGCAGGGATTTCTGTGAATATAACATCAGAAACGGAAAATATTACTGGTACAAATTCAATCTGACCCATAATACGACGCCGCTGCCTTACGTCGTGAAGCGGTTAGAAACCTATCCCATCGAGACAAGAGAGGATCTGGAACGATACGAGACGCTTCTTTCTCAGTTCCCGCAGAAGCTAAAAGAGATGTTATGGAAATTAAAGGAGCAGGAGAGCCGCGGCATCGTTCTTCCAGACGAGCAGGTGGAGATCGTGATACGCCTTCTTGAAAGCCTGCGCTGCCGTCAGGATACGAAGCTGCAGCCATGGAATCGGGAGGGGATCAAAGTTCCGGCGCTGAAAGCGGCAAAGGAACGCATAGAGAAGGCGGTCATACAGTTTAACGATACCCTGGAATGGATGATCGGGGAGATCAGGGATCGTTATAACGCAGAACATAAGAAGATCTTGCCGGGACTATGCCATATGAACGGAGGGGAAGAATATTACCGCAGCCAGATCGTTACTTATACGTCGTATCCGCTGAAGCCGGAGGAACTGCACGCGCTCGGGCTGGAGAATCTGAAGATTACACAGGAGAAGATGCGCCGGATCATACAGAAGCTTGGGATGACTTATGATATCCAGGAGTTTGGGGAGTACCTTAAGAAGAACAGGATCTGTTTCGACAATACGCCGGAGGAGCTAAAGAGACGGTTTGATACTGTACAGAGAAAGATAGAACCAGAGCTTTGCAGGTTCTTTCTGCGTCAGCCCAAAGCAGGATGCCGCTGCCAGGCGCTCCCGAAGAGTAAAGAAGGGACGACATCGTGGGGGTATTATTCGGTGCCGATCGGTGAGGAGAAAGAGGGAGTATTCTATTACAGCGCCGCAGAGCTCGAACGAAGATCCCAGATCCGCACGGCGGCGATCGTCGCGCATGAGCTCCTGCCAGGGCATCATTTCCAGACGAATCTGATCGCAGAGGACGAAAGCCTTCCCCTTATCTGCCGGGAACATTTTAATACGGCTTATGCGGACGGATGGGCAGAATATGCCGCTGATCTCGCAGGAGAGATGGGGGTATACGATCTGTACGACTTGTATGGGAGATACGTATGGGATCTGGTGCTGTGCTGCCGGCTGGCGGTGGATACGGGGCTTAACGCCATGGGATGGAGTATGGAGAAGGCGCGCAGTTTCATGAAGGAGAATACGAATCTGACAGAGACGGAGATCCATATGGAGACACTTCGGTATTCTGTCGACATGCCGGCACAGGCATTGGCATACAAGTACGGGAGCCTTAAGATGCATGAGTTCAGAGAGCGGTCGCAGCGGATTTTGAAGGACAGATTCGATGTGAGAGCTTATCATGAAGAAATACTCAGGTATGGTTCTGCACCGCTTCATATATTAGAAAAGATCGTAGATCACTATATCAAGATATATTCGTAATAATTGAGCGGAGTTGATAGATATTTATAATTTTGTTAACAAAAGATTGTAAATTAGAGTATAATTGGAATGGCGGCAGAATTGGAAGATTCTGTCAATCTAATAGAGGAGGAGAAAGTAAAGGCACAGATCTGTGTTATATAAGAAAACATCATGGAAAACAATCTTGGATTAAAAATAAAAAAATTGCGAAAGACGCAGGGCCTGACGTTGGCTGAATTAAGCGGGAAAGCAGGGATTTCAACAAGCTTTCTCTCGCAGATCGAGAACGGGAAACAGGCGCCGACTGTTGTTACTTTGAAGAAGATCGCCGATGCATTGGGGAGCCCGCTGAAAGACCTGTTCAACCTGCAGCAGGAGACGCCGGAATATATCCGGAAATGCGACGATCAAGCGTTGGGTGGATTGCAGAAGATCTATAAGCAGATCAATGTACTGAGCGGGAAATTCGACGGACGGATCATAGACTGCTTTAACCTTGTGATGGAGCCGTTCTTTGAGCAGGTGGAGGAACACGCGCATATGGGGGAAGAATTCTACCTTGTGCTGAACGGGATCCTGACAGTGGAGATCGAAGGACGGGAATTTGTCGTAAATAAAGACGAATCCATCCATTTTCCATCCACTCAGCCGCACCGGCTTATGAACCATGGAGAAGAAGACCTGCGGTTGCTGGGAGTCTTTACTCCTACATTATTATAAAGGGATATGAGGTGTTTTATGACGGCAGTACCGAAGGTACTGCCTTTTCATATACCCGTGGTTAAAAATGTTACTTGATAAAAAAGGCTTCTTATTATACAATGAAGAAAACATAAAAAAATATTATTACATGAGAGAGGAGATGGTTTATGAAATCAAAAATCTTTAAACACCTGGCGGCATATGCGCTGTCATTTTTACTTATTTCACAGTATCCCATAATAGCTTTGGCAGAATCTGTTGAGAACCAGGAGGCAACGGGGACAGTTGCCATTGACAGGGCGGCAGCCGGTGAATTGACACATACGGTTACCCACAAAACCAACGGGCTTAAGTTTAACATTACTTATCCGGCTGATGTGAAATGCGGTCAGCCAACTACATTTAAGTTTAGCATGGAGGATCCTAGTGGGGCTATAGCCGCGGGCTCTCAAGTTAAGTACAGAATTGATTCTTTAATGGTATATGACGGTACGGAGTACGTTTCGGTCTATGATGTAAGTTGGGGGCAAAATAGTGTGTATTCGACGGAGAATACTTTTGAGTTTACCTTTTGTGCGTCCGGAACGTATTATATCGGCTTCAGTGCCCTTTATCAGAGAGCAGAAGACAACATGCTTGACTATATCCGGACGGGATATGGTGTGTACAGTATCAATTTACAGATCCAAGACAGCAATTATCCATCAGTAGAAGAGATCGTAGATCGTGTTGCAGGGGAATGCCTTGCCAACTGTTCTACGGATTATGATAAGGCACTATGGCTGAATGACTGGCTAGTGGAGAACTGTGTATATGACAGCTCGGGTAAATATTGCTCTGCCGAAGGAGCGCTTGCGCGGGGGACTGGTACTTGTGAAGCCTATCACAGGGCTTATGTGATGCTTCTTAATAAGGTGAACATTCCTACCGGAAGGATGACAGGCAACGGTCATGTATGGACGGCGGTCAAGATAGAAGGGAAATGGTATCAGGTAGATACCACATGGAATGATGCAGGATACGAGGAGCCCAACGTTGATCTTAACCGCTTGTATTTCGGACTCAACGATGACATTACAACGAAGGTGCATTCCGACCACAAGCCGGTTGCCGGATATGAATCTAATTCCCTAGAGCAGAATTATTTTATAAAATCCGGGGAAATATCCAAATGGTCAGATCCGCTTGTGGATACGGTGAAGCAGCATATAGCTGCAAGAGATACCAGTTTCAACATTGATATTACAAGAAAGGCTTCGAATGCACCGGATTATGCATCAGCCTATGCTACGGTATTGTATAATTTGGCGGCGTACGCATTGATGAATACGGAATGGTCCAGTGGTGATGTGGATATTCAATTAAGCGCGTCCTACACACGTGCGGATGAGTTCAGCGGGACAATGACCTGTTCTGTTCAATATACCGATACAGGCGGGGCTGGAGATGGGTCTGGAGGCGGTTCTGAAGGTGATGGTACAGAAGGAGACGGATCTGGAGGTGGTACAGAAGGAGATGGATCTGGAGGTAGCACAGAAGGAGACGGATCCGGAGGTAGTACAGAAGGAGATGGATCCGGAGGCAACACGGAAGGAGACGGATCTGGAGGTGGTACAGAAGGAGATGGATCCGGAGGCAGCACAGAAGGAGACGGATCTGGAGGTGGTACAGAAGGAGATGGATCTGGAGGCGATTCCGAAGGAGATGGAGGAGATAGCTCCGGAGATTCTGAGGAATCAGCAGACGGTAACTGGAAGCTCAATGGCGTTGGCTGGTGGTTCCAGTATCCGGATGGTACCTATCCTCATAACACTTGGGAGAAAATTAATGGTGAGTGGTATTGGTTTAACAGCAGCGGCTATATGGCAGTAGGCTGGCAGAAGATCAATGGCTCATGGTATTACATGACCGGAAGCGGAGCGATGGCGACGGGTTGGCAGAGGATCAACGGTTCCTGGTATTACTTGACTGGTAGTGGAGCAATGGCAACGGGTTGGCAGAAGGTCGACGAGACCTGGTATTATCTGACCGGAAGCGGAGCGATGGCAACAGGCTGGCAGCAGATCAACGGTTCCTGGTATTATCTGACCGGAAGCGGAGCGATGGCGACGGGTTGGCAGAGAATCAACGGTTCCTGGTATTACTTGACTGGTAGTGGAGCGATGGCAACGGGTTGGCAGAAGGTTGACGAGACCTGGTATTATCTGACCGGAAGCGGGGCGATGGCAACGGGTTGGCAGAAGATCAATGGGACCTGGTATTACTTGAATCCGAACGGTTCTATGGCGGCGGATACATGGATCGGGGAATTTTATGTAAATGAAAATGGAGCCTGGGTAGCTTAAGAGTCTTGGCAGACCACCTGATCCGTGAGGATATGTATGTAAAAATTGCATAACAAAGATGTAAGTCATGAGTAGGATCATGAGAGAAATAATTGTCCGGTGATGTGTAGAAATGAATCTATACATCACCGGTTTTGGGTTTTTGTGTAGTTTTGAGGGGTGGCAGATCGTGAATAACCTATATTTTGATGATGTTATACAGATCGGAAGATTGTATTTGGAATATATTTTTTATGGATTTGAGTCAGAACCGATTCTTTTTACATGTATAGATGAACAGAAAAAATATATCTATGTCTTTGTTGTGAAATTTGTTATGGTCAAAATTGGGTTGTTATTAGTTGCGGTATCGGCACATTAAAGGCACTTATTGAGGAAGACATTGATATTGCATCTGCATTTTTAATGACTACCAAGATAATAACTATAGATATGGATCTGCAGGGAAATGAAAATAGTTGTATAATTGAAAATGTTAGAATTGACAGATTAGACTTGCCCAAAGAAGGAACATATATTAGGTGCGATAAAGAAAAAGCAAGAAATTATCTGTGGAATAAAGAGTTTGAAGTTTTCTGTGAGCAATTAAGGTCAAATATCGTTGTTCTCGGTTCGTGGTTCAGAAAATACATAAATCCATTACGAAAAAGTGTAGGTTTTTGTAATGGATTTTTTTACTGAAATCTTAATCATTCTATAATACTATCGGCAAAAAGTCAATAAACTTAACCCCTATTTTTTGTTATATTTGCATAAAAAATTTCTCATGGAAAATATTACGAAAACCTACGCTTTTTGATAATGGCATGAAAAACAGCAGGAATGCACCGTTTGCAGGGATTCAGTTGAGAAGTATAGAAGTAAACATGTTATAACAGATGCCTCAAGGCAGATATATCAAAACAAATGTACCAGGAATACTTAGAAGGTGGGATATGTCATCAGAAAAAGTATGTAAGACCATTCACCAGTATAACAGCGAACCAATCCCGGAGGCTGATATGCAGAAGCTTCTGGAGATTGCCGGGGATTACATGAAGGTGAAGAATTACGTGTACGGGCGTTATGGAGGGATTGCAAGCCTGTCTAAGATCTACCCGGGATATACGGTGCAGAACGAGATGACAAGCAGCGGTTACCGGGAAGTATTAGGGATGCCGTCGGTATACTTCTATCTGGCGGTTTTCGACGCACTGGGCGATATCAAATGCCAGTGGACCAGGACAAAGACGAAGCTTTTGAAGCTGATCAATCAGAATGAAGGATTTTCAGACGATGATAAACATTATCTCCGGTTCATGCTAAAAGTGAACAATGCATTTGAGGCGGTGTTAAACCAGAAGGCGCTGAGTCAGAAAATGCCGGATCAGCAGGTGTTGGAGCCGAAGAGTTTGCGGGGGAAAACGCTGAATCAAGATGGACAGGACGAGCAGGCAGCGCAGAAGGGACAGGAACCCAAATCGGAGCTTCAGGGAACACAGGATATACAGGAAATAGTGGAATTGCCCAAGGCAGTGCAGAAGCAGTATGAAAAACTGGCTGCGAAAGTGGATACGGGGAAGCTGCACCGGTATCTGTGCAGGCAGGTGCGCAGGCATCATGTCAAGCTCCATACGGACAGGGCGGACGGCTTCACCATAGCAGAACGGGCATACCGGTATGCAGACCACGGTATCTACATTTCCATAAAGGAGAAGCGGAAGAGGGTTTTCGTACCGCTGACAGACAATAACGGGTACAAGAGCCAGCTATACGTCAAGCTGTATCCGAAGGAGCATGATCTTGAACTTAAGGTTCCGGTGAATGTAAGTGTACGCAGCCATAATGATTACCTGAAAGAAGTAGGCGTATCCGTAGGGCTTTATACCATGCTGACGACGGATGAGGGGCATCGGTACGGTGAGGAACTGGGCAGGTACCAGATCGCATATGCGGAGTGGATCCGCCAGCAGACAGGCAGCTATAACCGTAATCGAAGCGAGAATCCAGGAAGGAAGAAATACAACGCGAAGAAAAAGCGGATGGAAGAGCAGCTGCACAGTTATATCAACCAGGAGCTGAACCGTTTTCTGAGGGAAGAGAAACCACAGACCATTTATATCGTAAAGCTTCCAAAGCCGCACGGCGGAGGCGTGAGTAAGAAGATCAATCATTCCATGGCACAGTGGCAGAGGGGATATATCCGGAAACGGATCGCTCAGAAGTGTAAGGAGCAGGCGGTGGAGATTGTGGAGGTCTTAGGGAAGGATATCAGTAATGAGTGCAGTGAATGTGGGTTGAAGGGTAAGAAGTTACAAGGGATGTTCATTTGCCCGGCGTGTGGGTATCGGGCAGAAGAGAAGACCAATACCGCAAGGAATGTGAAGAATCGCGGGCAGGGGGATGGAGTGCTGTATCCGAGAGGGAGATATTCAGCTGTGTAGGTGTAATCGTGCAGAAAGGCAGAAATATTGAAGAAAAAGATGAATTAAGTAGAAAGATCATAAGAACAGCCGTTTTAGATGAATGCCGGTGATGAGCCGGGATTTTACCGAAAGGACTAGAGGGCGTTCATGATATAAAAAGAAGCAACGGCATTAGAAGTCGGTGGTAGAGCCGAGTATTGGGTATGCCAGGACCTTGTGAACATACAGCGGTTATGATGTAGCAGGGAGCGAAGCGTAAGGAATTACGCATCATCCGGAGGTTGCGTATTGTGCTGAGAACAGTACGATGCGTGGGTGCGGATGACCAATGTGCCTTATTTAAAATAGAAAGATGGATAATTACATAGGTAAATGTTTGCTCAAAAGAGATAGTACTAAATATTTTTAATATTGAAGAGACGGTCAGATTTCCCGTCGCTTTGATATAGAAACCCGGAGGTGTATACATGAGTACAGCAAATTCAAATCAAGCCGGAAAGAGGGGGAAGAAGAAGACGGTCGGTATCGTTATCCTCATCGTTGTTATCTTCGTACTGGTGGGCGTGATCCTTTATTTACTGATGTCACGAGAACCGGAGGATAAACGACGGAATGTGGTTGTTACCCCGGATAATGTCGAGGATGTGATCGAACAGATGGAAGACGAGGATTTTGTGGATCCTGGCTACTATACTGTAACGATGAATTATGACTGGCATTTTGCAACAGGTGATGCGGTTTCATCAGACGCGTATGTTGAGAACATGACGGAGAACACGAATGCAGTGTATCTGGATCTGTTTCTTGCATCGGACGAAGAGAATGCGATCTACCAATCACCTGTGATTCCAGTGGGCAGCAGTTTGCAGGATATCGCGCTAGATAAGAAGCTTGATGCCGGGACTTATGATTGCGTGGCGGTCTATCACCTTGTAGATGATGACCAGAATACGATCAGTACGCTAAGGGTAACCGTTACCGTGATTGTGGAAGGGTAATGGGAGTGAAGGAAAGTTTCACATATTATAATGTTGAAACGATAAATAAAATATCATGAAGGAGGCTTTTAGGTATGAAATCTAAAAAAGTTATGGCGGTAGCGCTTACCGCAACAATGGTAGTAGGAAGCAGTGTGACAGCATTTGCTGCAGATACGGAAGCAACAAGTGCGACTGGTTCAGGTACATCATTTGAGCACGTAGATAAGGAGATTACAAGTGTAACACTTCCAACTACGGCTGAAGTGGCAAATGTATTTGATTATTATGTTGATCCAGAACGATTAATTAATGATGCCGGAACTTTAGCAGACGGAACAACTGCGGTAACAGGGAATGATGAGGGAGTATATTTTAAGAATTCAGGCACATCTGCAAGTACGCCGGCAGTGAATGCGGAAGTAGCTTCATATTTAATTACCAGCAGCGGAAGTCAGGTGAGCATTGGTTTGACTGTTGCGGTTCCACCTACCTTAACAGATACGTCTTTGACTTATCTAACAGCGACAATGGATAGTGTGGCTGCAGATGGTTGGTATAATGGAAATAGTAGTAGTGCGACATTGGTAGCAGGTGTAACGGTTGAGGATAGTACAGGTGCTACAGTAACACCAAGTTCAGGTGATACTATTACAGTGACGGCTTATCAAGCAGGAACACCTGGAACTGCTACGACATCATATAGCAATAAGAGTGATGCTGTTAAGTTTGAAGGTAAGAACAGTGTTGATGTTGATGTGTCTGTTGCGGCTACAGTAACTGCATCAGCAGGTGGTAAAGATATTGAACTTGTAGCAGATGAGGAGGCTCTTGAAGAAGCAGAAACTCCGGCATTACTTATGAAACTGAAGGTCGGTGCTGATGAGAAAGCAATTACATCTGCTGGTGCAACAGCGAGCGCTCAGATCGCAGGCGTTCCAGATAACTTTACGGTTACAACTGAAAATAACAAATACGTTTATAAAATTCGTCCAGATGAGACTAATGGGGGAACAGCTCTTGATCCATGGGGATCAACGACAGTACAGTTGATTGGTGAAACGAATACTGCTGATGTTCCGGCAGGTGCAAATGCACTGACTGCTCCACAGATTGCTTTGACATGGACGGTGGCAAAGAGTACTACACCAGCAGTTACAGCAACACCTGCGTCAGCAGTTACTACATCGGGAACATCTGATGTATTGGTTAGACTTGTTTCAGGCGTGGCTGCAGATGTGAGCAAAATCTCATCTGTAAAAGTAAATGGTACAGATGTAGCTGCTGCTAATATTGCAGTATCCGGAAGCGGAAATGTATGGTTGAAAGGAGTTGCTGCTGAGGCAGGCACATATAACATAGTTATTACTTATGATGGAACAGCTTATTCTGCAACTTTAACAAAATAATATCAGTCTGAAGATTTGAGATTAAATTGGTGCATTGTGTTATGCGATGCACCAATTTTAAAAAAGTGGTGATGAATAATTTGAACAGCTTATCATATTATGCGCAAGTTGTTATTGGAGAGGAATTATGGATTTCAAATAGTCGATTTAATGGGCTGTATAAGGTAAATTTAGAGTCTGGAAAAAGTGTGTATATTGGTAAATTTCCCCAATATAGATTAGATAATTCAGAATTACACTTCTTTGCGAAAAAATATGGGGAGAAGATTTATTTTTTTCCAAAATGTGCCAGTGGAATTGATATATATGATTTGGAAACAGGGGATTTTAGCCATGTTGAATGTCAAACTGGCAGTATAAATAATTATGTTACAGCAATTGATGCGTTTCGTTTGGATGAGGATAATATATTAATTATTCCTTGTTATTCTGGAATGACATTACAGGAGTTCTCTATTAAAAAGAAAGCAATTACTAAAAAAATTGAATTAATAAAATCGAATCAATATGTAAGAAATGAAGCAAATACAATGTCTCTATATGCTTGTAAAATGATGAATGAGGTTTTTTATCCTCTACATGAGACCAACATGATTGGAAGCTATAACTTGAAAAAGGGAAATGAAAAGATATATTTAATAAGCGGAGTAAAAAGTATATTAGGGGATATTGTTTTTGATGGAAGGAATATATGGATAAATGCTGATCGCGGCATATATCAGTGGAATCCGCATAGTGGTGATTTGAATTTTGTTTGTGATTGTTCAGCAGAAAAGGAAGGATGGATTGAACAATTTATACTATATGACCAATATATAATATGCGTACCTCGTTGGTTGAAAAATATTAAAATTATTGACAGATATAATTTTGAACAAAAGGAGATCCATATAGACAAAAATAAATTGAACAAAAATAAAGATATGCCGTGGAGAGATATCAGGGAGAGTTTTGTATGGCGGG
>OFGR01001219.1_pt1 | contig 21728 bp, 13 predicted proteins | sample 1521811 | NCBI WGS metagenome assembly OFGR01 (sample SAMEA3504098, study PRJEB24116) | mouse gut metagenome | biome: mouse gut; feature: mouse-associated habitat; material: faeces | place: Denmark | collected 2011
CAAATGGTTCATTGCACATAGGACATATTGCAGGATTATTACCAGGAGATGTATTAGCGAGATATCATAGGGCAATAGGAGACAAAGTATATTTTGTTTCGGGAAGTGATTGTCATGGTACTCCTGTAGCGATTAGAGCAAAACAAGAAAACAAAACACCGCAAGAGGTTAGTGACTTTTATCACAGGGAGTTTGTAGAGTGCTTTGAAAGGTTGGGATTTAGTTATGATGCTTATATTAAAACATCTGCAAATGAGCATAAAGATTTCGTGCGAGACTTTCATAGAAAATTGTATAAAAGTCCATATGTGTATGAAAAAGAAGTTCCACAGGCTTATTGCGAAAGTTGCAAAACTTTTTTGGCAGATCGTTTTGTGTTAGGAAAATGCCCTAGATGTGGAAGTGATACCAGAGGTGATCAATGTGATTCTTGTGGAGCAGTTTTAGAGCCGGAAACGCTGATAGAACCTAAATGCGCTGTATGCGGGGAATCGATTGGTTTCAAGAATGCTACCCATTTATATATTGCTATTTCGAAACTTCAGTCAGAGTTAGAAATATTGGTTGAAAATCATCCTGAGTGGCGAAAAAATGCAATTGCATTTACAAATCGATATATTAACGAAGGATTAAGAGACAGAGCACTGACTAGAGATTTGGATTGGGGAATAAGCGTACCTAAGGAGGGATATGAAAATAAAACAATTTATATATGGGCGGAAAATGTATTAGGTTATCTATCAGCAAGCAGAGTGGCTGTCGAAGAGAATACAAATGCTTTTTCTGAGTTATGGGGAGAAGATGCCAAGCATTATTATGTGCATGGAAAGGATAATATTCCATTCCACACGATAATATTACCAGCGCTATTACTAGGAAATGGAGGGGCATGGCATTTACCAGACCAGATTGTATCCAGTGAATATTTAACTCTGGAAGGCAGAAAAATATCTACAAGTCAAAATTATGCAATATGGGTGAAAGATTTAGTAGGTAATTATGAAGCCGATTCTATTCGATATTATTTTATTGCAAATGGACCTGAGAAAAAGGATGCAGATTTCTCGTGGAGAGAATATGTTCATAGTCATAACGGCGAATTGCTTGGAGCATATGGAAATTTCGTGAATCGAACATTGGCATTTATAGAAAAATATTGTGATGGGATTGTTCCTCAAGGAATCAATACTGTTGAATTGGATAATCAAATAGAGAGTTTGTATATCGCTGTAGGAAAGCTTATTGAAAGTGGATATTTTAAGGATGCAATTAACGAGATTTTTGATTTTGTAAGAAGTGCAAATAAGTTTTTTGATACAGAACAGCCTTGGATTACACGAAATACCAATAGAATCGCTTGCGATAATACACTTTATCAATGTGTGCAGATTATAGCAAACTTAGCAGTTTTGCTTTCGCCTTTTTTACCTTTTTCTTCAGAAAAAGTATTGAAATGGTTGAATATAAGTAATAAGTGGGAAAAACAGCATGTTGCAAGTGGCTATTTGCTTCCAGAGGTTGCAATATTGTTCCAGAGGATTGATAAGAAAGTAATTGAAGTAGAAACAGAAAAATTAAAGGCTATTTTATAGTGGAACGGACTTGTAGACGAGGGGCGATTATTTCGCCCCTTTACAATATGTTGCCAATATCGAACACAGAAATAAATTTCAGCTGTACTTTTTTTGTATTTCAGTCTATACTATAATATATAGATAAAAAGGATGTGAAAGCGAATGGCAGACAAGAAACAAGGTCGTGAAATTGCTTTTGTAGAGACATATGAGGAAACAGCAAAGAAGACGATTGAGAAAGCCTTTTTAAAACATGGCGTTTCTTACTTAATAAAAGTCGATAAAGTGAGGGAGATGAAGATAGGTCATTTTGAATGCAAGGTAAAATATTCATTTTATGTGAATCGGTTTCAAAGGGAAGATGCAAAAGTAGCAATTGGTGAAGAACACCTGGATGAAAGTACTATTATAATGTTGTAAAAACAACGATAAAGCTGTGCTCTGCATCATTTGGATAAGAATTGTCAGAATGTACAAATCGACAACTTATGAAGGGGCATGGCGGAACTGTTACGTTGTAGTCAATTTTTGTGCTTAAAGAGAAGCTGCAAAAAGAAGGAAGGTATCATCGCAAGGTGGTACTTTTTTTAAGTAGAGGAAATTGTATTAAATTAGTGCAACGAAACAAAAAGTAGATATTTTTTCGTTTGCTCAAAAAATATTAGTTGAGAATGCAGGAAATGCATAGTATAATCAATAAGAAAAATAAAAATGCAATATTTTTAAATGCAGAGAATGAGGAGAAAAGGTAAAATGATGGATTTTTCAGCGATTATGAAATTTAAGGGAGCATGGGATACATTCACCAGAAACCATCCCAAATTTGTTCCATTTATGCAGGCAGTAGGACGTGAAGCAATTGCAGATGGCACCATTATAGAAGTTAAGGTGACAAGTCCTGATGGCAAAGAATACAATACCAATATGAAAATCACACAAAGCGACTTAGATTTGTTTGCACAGTTAAAAGGAATGATATAAAAGGGTGAAGAGTGCCTCTTGAAGAACACAATTTCTTATGGTATAATGAACCGATTTATACAGAAAAAGGAGTGAGGGACTAAAATGAAGGCATTTTTAATTCTGGAAGATGGCACTGTATTTGAGGGAATTCATATTGGTGCCAACAAGGAAATTATCAGCGAAATTGTATTTAACACTTCTATGGCAGGGTATCTTGAAGTGCTCACAGACCCGTCTTATGCAGGGCAGGCAGTTTGCATGACCTATCCTTTGATAGGAAATTATGGTATATGCAAAGATGATATGGAATCTTTCAAACCCTGGCCAGATGGGTTTATTGTCAGAGAATTATCCAGAAACTTCAGCAATTTCAGAGCAGATTATTCCATTCAAAAGTTTTTAGAAGAAAATAATGTACCAGGAATCGCAGGCATTGACACCAGAGCCCTTACTAAAATATTAAGAAACAAGGGTACGATGAACGGAATGATAACAACAAATGAAAATTATCTTCTTGATGAAATCATCCCCCAATTAAAGGCATACAAAACAGGAAAAGTAGTAGAGCAGGTCACTTGTAAACACAAGTACGAAATAAAAGGTTCCCAATCGCTTGCAGAAAACGGTGCAATATCAGGAACTGCTAAGTTTTCAGCCTCTGATTATGAGGCTGGAAGAAGAGAACACAAGCCATCTCTTGTAAAGCAGTTAAATGGTGCAGGAAAAAAAGTGGCACTGCTTGATTTGGGCACTAAAGAAAACATTTCTTATTCTCTCAAAATCAGAGGCTGTGATGTGATAGTTTATCCAGCAAATACACCGGCTTCTGAAATAATTGCGTCAAATCCCGATGGCATTATGCTTTCCAATGGTCCTGGCGATCCGAAAGAATGTACCTCCATAATAGCAGAGCTCAAAATATTATATGATACAGATATTCCCATATTTGCAATCTGTCTTGGACATCAGTTGATGGCGCTTGCGACTGGAGCAGATACATACAAGATGAAGTATGGACACCGGGGCGGAAACCATCCAGTCAAAGATTTATCAACAGGTAAAGTTTATATTTCATCACAAAATCATGGGTATGTTGTAGATATGGATAAACTTGACCCCAAAGTTGCAACACCAGCATTTATCAATGTTAATGATGGAACAAACGAAGGGTTAAATTATACTGGAAAAAATATTTTTACAGTACAATTCCATCCGGAAGCATGTTGCGGGCCGCAGGACTCTGGCTATTTGTTTGACAGATTTATCCACATGATGAATCATCATGCCGGAATGGAGGTGAAAAGTTAATGCCAAAGAATCCAAATGTGAAAAAAGTAATGGTGATAGGTTCAGGCCCTATCGTTATCGGGCAGGCAGCAGAATTTGACTATGCAGGAACACAGGCATGCCGCTCCTTGAAAGAAGAAGGAATCGAGGTAGTTCTTGTTAATTCCAATCCTGCGACAATTATGACAGACAAAGATATCGCAGACAAAGTTTATATTGAACCACTGACAATAAAAGTGTTAGAACACATTATAGAAAAAGAAAAACCGGACTCCATTCTTCCGACGTTAGGCGGACAAGCTGGATTAAATCTTGGAATGGAGCTTGAAGAGAGCGGTTTTCTTGCCGCTCACAATGTGAAACTTTTGGGCACGACTGCGGCGACAATAAAAAAAGCAGAAGATCGGCAGGAATTTAAGGATACCATGGAAAAAATCGGTGAACCCTGTGCGGCATCGCTTGTGGTAGAAACAATTGAGGATGGTATTGCCTTTACCAATACAATTGGGTATCCTGTAGTACTTCGGCCAGCATATACGCTAGGCGGCAGCGGCGGTGGAATCGCACACAATCAAACAGAACTAGAAGAAATCCTTGAAAATGGCTTACGTCTGTCACGTGTAGGACAAGTTTTGGTTGAACGCTGCATTGCTGGATGGAAAGAAATCGAATATGAGGTAATGCGTGACAGCGCCGGTAACTGTATTACAGTATGCAACATGGAAAATATTGATCCTGTTGGTGTACATACAGGAGACAGTATCGTAGTGGCACCTTCCCAGACCTTAAGCGACAAAGAATATCAAATGCTTCGTACCTCTGCGCTAAATATTATTTCGGAATTGAATATCACGGGCGGATGCAATGTACAGTTTGCGCTTCACCCAACAAGCTTCGAATACTGTGTCATAGAAGTTAATCCCCGTGTCAGCCGTTCCTCGGCGCTTGCGTCAAAAGCGACAGGTTATCCAATCGCAAAGGTCGCTGCAAAGATTGCACTTGGCTACACTCTCGACGAAATTAAAAATGCTATTACAGGCAAGACTTATGCAAGTTTTGAGCCAGCACTTGATTATTGTGTTGTCAAAATGCCAAGATTACCATTTGATAAGTTTATCACAGCAAAAAGGACGCTGACTACGCAGATGAAAGCGACGGGAGAAGTCATGAGTATCTGTACTAATTTTGAAGGCGCCCTTATGAAGGCGATTCGATCTTTAGAACAGCATGTGGATTGTCTTAGAAGCTATGATTTTTCAGCGCTTGATGAAGATGCTCTGTTAAGGCGTATGGAAAAGGTCGATGATCAGAGAATTTACGTGATTGCGGAGGCACTTAGGAGAGGGATTGATTATGATACGATTTTTAATACCACGCAAATTGACCGCTGGTTTATTGATAAGCTTTCTATTCTGGTAGAAATGGAACATGCACTGGAAACACAGCCATTGACAACAGCGCTATTAAAAGAAGCCAAAAGGATGGAATTTCCAGATCATGTTATCGCTAAGCTTGCTGGAAAAAAGGAGGAGGAAATCAAAGAATTACGATATGCAAACAAGATTTTGGCAGCATTCAAGATGGTAGATACCTGTGCTGCAGAATTTGAGGCAAGCACTCCTTATTATTATTCCTGTTATGATGGCATGAATGAAGCAGTAGAAACCAACCCAGCCAAGAAAGTCCTTGTACTTGGTTCAGGGCCGATTCGCATTGGTCAAGGAATTGAATTTGATTATTGCTCCGTGCATGCGACATGGGCATTTTCAAAGGCTGGTTATGAAACAATTATTGTAAATAATAATCCTGAGACAGTCAGCACAGATTTTGATATTGCGGATAAGCTGTACTTTGAACCGCTGACTCCGGAGGATGTTGAGAATATTGTGAAATTAGAAAAGCCAGATGGCGCGGTTGTACAGTTTGGCGGTCAGACAGCTATCAAACTGACAGAGAGCCTTATGAAGATGGGCGTACCAATTCTTGGTACAAAGGCTGAGGATGTCGATGCAGCGGAAGATAGAGAATTGTTTGACAGAATTTTGGAGGAGACACAAATACCGCGTGCCGCAGGCAAAACGGTTTATACAGCAAAAGAGGCAAAAGAAGCTGCAAACAATCTGGGATATCCAGTACTTGTCAGACCTTCTTATGTACTAGGCGGACAGGGAATGCAGATTGCGATTTCTGATGAGGAAATCGGGGAATTTATGGAAATTATCAACCGTATCGCACAAGATCATCCGATTCTGGTTGATAAATATTTGCAGGGAAAAGAACTTGAGGTTGATGCAGTCTGTGATGGTATAGATATATTGATTCCAGGGATTATGGAACATATAGAAAGAACTGGAGTTCATTCAGGGGATTCTATTTCGGTCTATCCCGCACATACTATCAGCGAAAAGGTTCAAGACACGATTGCAGAATATACAAGGCGTTTGGCAAAAGCACTGCATGTAAAGGGATTAATCAATATTCAGTTTATTGCGGTTGGAGAAGAAGTTTATGTGATAGAGGTTAACCCCCGTTCTTCCAGGACCGTTCCCTATATCAGCAAAGTGACTGGCATTCCAATTGTTGATTTGGCTACCCAGGTCATTATTGGCAGGACAATCAAAGAATTGGGATATGAGCCGGGACTGCAAAAAGAAGCAGGATATGTGGCGGTCAAAATGCCCGTTTTCTCGTTTGAGAAAATCAGAGGAGCAGAAATCTCACTTGGGCCCGAAATGAAGTCGACAGGAGAGTGTCTTGGAATAGCGAAGACATTTCAGGAAGCATTGTACAAGGCATTTCTTGGAGCTGGCATTGATTTGCCCAAACACAAACAGATGATTATCACAGTGAAAGATGCTGATAAAGGTGAGGCGATTGAGATTGGCAGACGTTTTGAGAAGCTTGGCTATATCATATATGCTACAAGAAGCACTGCAAAGGCTTTGAATGATGCAGGCGTAAAGGCAAGAAAGGTGAACAAGATTCATCAGGAATCGCCAACCGTCATGGATTTAATTCTTGGACATAAAATTGATCTTGTCATAGATACACCAACGCAGGGACGCGATAAGTCAAGAGATGGTTTTTTGATTCGCAGGACGTCTATTGAGACAGGCGTCAATTGCCTCACATCACTGGATACTGCAAAAGCGCTTGCAACAAGTCTTGAAAACAAAAATGACAGTCCGCTTTCGTTGGTAAATATTGCAGAGCTGTGAGGACAGAAATCTGAAATAACAAAAAACAGGGAAGTAGCAGATATGGAACAGAAACGCAATTTTAGTAAAGAGTTGGAGCGGATAATTAAGGAAATGCAGCAGCAAAACACCTTTGGGAAATCCCTTTTGCTGCATAGCTGCTGTGCACCTTGCAGCAGTTCTGTAATGGAATACCTGCGGCAGTATTTTCGAATTACAGTATTCTATTATAATCCTAATATCTCCATGGAAGCGGAATATCAAAAGAGAGTTGCAGAACAGAAAAGACTGATAGACGCCTATAACAAGCAGTTGGAAAAAGGTTTTTTGATTGATTGTATGGAAGGGGATTATAAACAATCTGTTTTTTATGAGGCGGTAAAAGGATTAGAGCAGTGCCCGGAAGGCGGAGAACGGTGTTTTGTCTGCTATGAACTACGTCTTTGTGAAACGGCAAAATTAGCGGCAGAAAAGGGATTTGACTGGTTTGCGACAACACTAACGGTCAGTCCGCTCAAAAACGCTGCAAAATTGAATGAAATTGGAGAGCGGCTTGCGCAAAAGTATGAAATCCGATGGCTTCCCTCTGATTTTAAAAAGAAAGATGGATATAAACGTTCGATTGAGCTGTCTGCGGAATATGATTTGTACAGGCAAAATTATTGTGGCTGTGTTTTTTCCCGCGAGCAAGCAGCCAATCGTTGAATCAATAACATGAAAGATAGGAAGGACACGTTGAAATGAAAAAGTTGTTGGATTTAATTTCAGAAGAAATGAAAAACGCTTTTGCGGCTGCAGGGTATGATCGCGAGCTGGGAAAAGTTACAGAATCAAATAGGCCCGACCTTTGTGAATATCAGTGTAATGGTGCGATGGCTGGTGCAAAGCAGTACAAAAAGGCGCCCATTATGATTGCGAATGAAGTGGCAGCAAAGCTTACAGACAGTATGGTGTTTGAGAAGGTAGCGGCAGTTGCGCCTGGATTTTTAAATTTGACACTGAAAAAAGAGTTTTTGGGAAATTATATAAAAGATATGCGCGCTGACAAAAAATATGGTTTGGAAGAGACCAAGGCTCCTGCGGCTATCATTATAGATTACGGCGGACCCAATATTGCAAAACCGTTACACATCGGACATCTTCGCTCTGCAATTATAGGAGAGAGCGTAAAGCGTATCTTAAGATATTTAGGACATCATGTAATCGGTGATGTGCATCTGGGGGATTGGGGATTACAAATGGGGCTGGTTATGAATGAACTCAAAATCAGAAAGCCAGAGCTTGTATATTTTGATGAAACCTATACAGGAGCGTATCCAGAAGAGCCGCCGTTTACGCTCATGGAACTTGAAGAGCTTTACCCTTTTGCAAGTAAGCGTTCCAAAGAAGATGATGCATATAAGGCAGATGCCATGTCCTGCACCTTTAAGCTGCAAAGCGGCGTGAGAGGATATCGGGCACTCTGGGATCATATTATTGCCGTTTCCGTCACCGATTTAAAGAAAAATTATGAGCGGCTAAATGTGGAGTTCGATTTGTGGAATGGGGAATCTGCTGTGCAGGACATGATACCAGGAATGGTGGAAACCATGAAAAAAGAAGGTTATGCATATCTGAGTGAAGGCGCTCTTGTAGTTGATGTGAAAGAGGAGACAGATACCAAGGAGATACCACCATGTATGATATTAAAGTCGGACGGTGCAGCACTCTACAATACGACAGACCTTGCGACAATTATGATGCGTATGGAACAAAATAAGCCGGATAGGATTATCTACATGACAGATAAGCGTCAAGAGCTATATTTTGAGCAGGTATTTCGCTGTGCAAAGAAAACAAAACTTGTAAATTCTGAGACGGAATTGAAATTTATCGGTTTTGGAACAATGAACGGCAAAGATGGGAAACCATTTAAGACACGCGATGGTGGGGTGATGCGTCTTGAAAGCCTGATTCAGGAAATTCATGACGAGATGTTTAAAAAGATTACGAAGAATCGCAATATAGAGGATGCGGAATCAAGACAAACTGCAGAGATTGTTGCGCTGGCTGCATTAAAATATGGTGATTTGTCCAACCAGGCAAGCAAGGACTATATCTTTGATATTGACCGCTTTACCTCGTCAGAGGGCGATACAGGCCCATATATTCTCTATACAATTGTGCGTATCAAATCTATTCTTGCGAAATATATGGAAAACAACGGCAATGTGCAGACAGTATGTTCTGATATTAAGCCGCCTGTGAATGACAGCGAAAAAGAGTTGATGATGGAGCTTGCGAAGTTCAATGCAAGCGTTGAGAGCGCCTGTGAGGAATATGCCCCTCATAAACTTTGCGCTTACATTTATAACCTTGCAAACGCGTTCAATCATTTTTATCATGAGACAAAAATTCTTACGGAGGAGGACGCAGCAAAGAAGGAAGGCTGGGTAGCATTGTTAGCACTCACAAGAGATATTTTGGAAACAAGCATTGATTTACTTGGATTTTCTGCACCGGAAAGAATGTAAAATGATACCAATAGTACCCAAAAATTCACACGCATGGCTTTTTATTTGTTACTAGAATAGAGTGAACAGTAATATCTAACACATAAAATTGGTAAAAATTTTTGTTGAATTGTGTACACAATAAGGAGGATATGATATAATATTTGCAAAAGAATATAAGCAATTGTGTATAAGGGAAAATGATTAGTCTGGTTTTAATCGGTCAGTGCACAACGCTTATGATAAATAAAAGGCAATAAAAGATAATGAAGGGAGGACCGCATAATGTACGGAAATCAGAATGGATTAGTGTTTACCAATGATGATTGCATTGGCTGCAACAAATGTATATCAGCCTGTCCTGTTATTACTGCAAACCGTGCAGTAACGGCTGAGAATGGAAGTCAACGCATTGAGGTAGATGGTGATAAATGTATCGCCTGTGGAGCATGTTTTGATGCCTGTGAGCATCATGCAAGAGATTTTATTGATGATACGGAAGAATTTTTTTCTGCACTTGCAAAAGGAGAAAAAATATCCATATTGTGGGCACCGGCATTTGCGGCAAATTATCCCAGTGATTATAAACAGATTCTTGGAGGCCTGAAAAAACTTGGTGCAAATCGTATTATTAGTGTAAGTTTTGGCGCAGATATAACAACTTGGGGTTATATAAAATATATCACAGAGCATAACTTTATGGGGGGGATTTCACAGCCTTGTCCAGCGATTGTCAATTACATTGAACATTACATACCAGAACTGATTCCAAAACTTGTTCCGATACAAAGTCCCCTGATGTGCGCGGCGATCTATGCCAAAAAATATTTGAATATTACGGATAAACTTGCGTTTATCAGCCCGTGTATTGCCAAGCGTGACGAGATCAAAGATCCCAAAAACAAAGGTTATGTGAGCTACAATATTACATTTGATCATTTGATAAAATATGCTTCAAAACACAATATAAAGGCGGAACCCGCAGCAAATGAAATAGAATATGGACTTGGATCTATCTATCCTATTCCAGGCGGATTGAAAGAAAATGTATATTGGTTTTGCGGAGAGGATGTATTTGTACGCCAGATAGAAGGCGAAAAGCATGCATATCGTTTTCTTGACGATTACAAAAAAAGAGTACTTTCCGGCAGAACACTTCCGTTTATGGTGGATGCACTCAACTGTTCACAAGGGTGTATTTATGGTACAGGCATAGAGGAATCGAAGGCAAAAAGTGAAGATATTCTCTATGAAATTCAGGCAATAAAAGCAGCAAGCAAATCCAGAAAAAGAAGCAGTGCCTGGGCGAAAGACGCAACACCCAAACAGAGACTTAGAAATCTCAACAGGCAGTTTTCGCGCCTGAATCTGAATGATTTTATACGGGAATATACAGATAAATCTAAGGGGAATGAAATACGAATTCCCAGTGCCGCTGAGATTAGCAATATCTTTACGGATATGAAGAAATCAACGAAAATCAAGCAGAGTATTAATTGCAGTGCATGTGGTTACAGTACATGTACGGACATGGTTACGGCAATTTATAATGGCTGCAATACAAAAGAAAGCTGTGTTTACTATATCAAAAATCTGGCTGAAGAAGAAAAAGAACGGATTCAGATTATTTCGAATGAAATAGAGGCACAGAATCAGCAAATTTCGCAGAAGAACGATTCCATTGAACAGATGGTGTCAGAAGCAAATGCAGAATTTGACACACTTAATATTTCTATTGATGAGATGGTGGAAGGAAATAATATCAATGCAGTAGAGAGCACTCATATTAGTATGTCAATGGGTGAAGTGGTTGATTTTTGTGAAGGTATGAAAAAATCCTTTGAGGAAATTAATGAACTTTTGCTGCAGCTTGGCGGAAACAATGAAAATATCACAAAAGTGGCATCAAAGACAAATTTGTTGTCCTTGAATGCTTCTATCGAGGCAGCAAGGGCTGGAGAGATTGGAAAAGGATTTGCAGTAGTTGCTCAGGAGATAAAGGCATTGAGCGATGTGAGCAAAAACGCTGCAGATGACAGCAGCAAAAATAAAGAGCGAATTGTGGAAGCGATGGGAAAACTGATAGAAAACTCAGAAAGCCTAATCAAAGTAGTGGATGATGTCAATGAAAAGATTGCAAATCTTGCAGCCAGTACAGAAGAGATTGCATCATCCGCAACAATGATAGGGAAAGTTGCATCAGAACTCCATAATAAGTTCTATCGAATCAGCACACTATAATCAACAAGTGTGTTTTAACAGGAAAAATAAGAAAGTGAGAATTAAGAATGAACAAAGAAATACCATACAAAATATATCTGGAAGAAAATGAAATGCCGAAACAGTGGTACAATGTCAGGGCAGACATGAAAAATAAACCTGCTCCAATACTTAATCCAGCAACACGAAAGCCAATAACTGTTGAGGAACTGACTCCTATATTTTGTGAAGAACTTGCAAGGCAGGAACTTGATGATACAACACCCTATATCGACATTCCGCAAGAAATTCAGGATTTTTATAGAATGTATCGTCCATCACCACTGACACGTGCTTACTGTCTTGAAAAAAAGCTTGATACGCCAGCGCATATTTATTATAAATTTGAGGGAAACAATACATCTGGAAGCCATAAGCTTAACTCTGCCATTGCGCAGGCCTATTATGCAAAAAAGCAGGGTCTAAAAGGAGTTACGACTGAGACTGGCGCCGGTCAGTGGGGAACTGCATTATCCATGGCATGTGCTTATTTTGATTTGGACTGCCAGGTGTACATGGTGAAAGTGTCTTATGAGCAAAAACCGTTCCGGCGTGAGGTGATGCGAACTTATGGTGCGACAGTTACGCCTTCGCCGTCAATGCTCACCAATGTCGGCAAAAAAATCAATGCAGAATTTCCGGGGACAACGGGAAGCCTGGGTTGTGCGATTTCAGAAGCCGTGGAAGCAGCAACAGCACAGGAAGGGTATCGGTATGTATTGGGGTCTGTATTGTCGCAGGTTCTTTTGCATCAGACAATTATTGGATTGGAAACCAAGTCTGCACTGGATAAATATGGGATTAAGGCAGATGTGGTAATTGGCTGCGCAGGCGGCGGATCAAATCTGGGCGGTTTGATTTCTCCTTTTGTAGGAGAGATGCTTCGAGGTGAGGCAGATTATGAAATTATAGCAGTGGAACCAGCTTCCTGTCCAAGTCTTACACGCGGAAAATATGCATATGATTTTTGTGATACAGGAAAAATATGTCCATTAGCAAAAATGTACACATTGGGAAGCGGATTTATCCCATCGGCAAATCATGCGGGAGGATTACGCTATCATGGTATGAGTTCAATTATATCGCAATTGTATGATGACAAACTGATATCTGCAAGAAGTGTAGAACAGACAGAAGTATTTAAAGCTGCTCAGACATTTGCAAAAGTTGAGGGAATTCTGCCAGCTCCTGAGAGCAGCCATGCGATAAAAGTTGCGATTGATGAGGCATTAAAGTGTAAGGAGACAGGTGAAGAGAAAAATATTGTCTTTGGACTTACAGGAACAGGATATTTTGATATGGTTGCTTATCAGAAATACAATGATGGAGAAATGGTCGATTATATTCCTACAGAAGAGGACTTGATAAAGAGTTTTGCAACACTTCCACAGATAAATGGTTAAGAGTATCGATTGAAAAATCCCGATGCGCTGATTTTTCAATCAGTAATTTAAGTTTCTGACATGGTGGATTAGTATAAAGAATATGAAATTGTCAAAAAGTACATATTTCATATTCTTTTTTATGCTGCACGTGCCTCGCGCGGCGATTAGGGGAAGATGGCTCTTCCCTACTCGATTGCACACGGATGACCAGCGCGCTCAAATTTTTTACACACAAAAAAAATGGGGCCTACAGGGCTCGAACCTGTGACCCTCTGCTTGTAAGGCAGATGCTCTCCCAGCTGAGCTAAGACCCCATTATGATACGGCTACTACTTCAACCGACTTCTATAGTATACTAATTCTTGGAATAATTGTCAATACTTTTTTTAGAAATTAATAAATAAGGTAATAGTTTTGTAACAGGAAGCCGAAGGCTGAACTGTTACTAGTTTGTAGGGGAGGCAGAACAAAAAGAGAGTTCTTCCTAATTTTTGATTTGTATGATAAACTAATAACATAATTATTGGTAATATTGTAAAAAAGGGGAATGTTTTGAATGAAGGTGATTGTACATGATCTGCAAGAAACATCATGGCAGGATCTTGGAATACGATTTAACGAAAGAGATGTTATCATCGGAAAAGCTGCATACAATGATAAATATAGTACCAGCAGCAGTATTGCGGAAATTATCGGAAACTGCTGTCAGTTGGTTCTGATCAGCCGTTGTGTGTATGGAGGGTTTAGTCCGTTTATTCAAAAAGTGCTGGAGTGCTGCAGAGATCGGTTTGGGCCATTTTTGGAAATGCGGTATGGACAGACACACTATGAGGTTCAGAATGAAAACAAAAATATTTTTGGCCTGGTCTGCTGTTTCTATGGGGATAATATTACACCAGATGAGGAACAATCTGCAAGAATACAGTCTGTATCAGATGGAATCTCATTGCAGGCTAGAGGTGTCAAAATTGTGTTTTATGATACAACAGATAAACTAAAACAGATCAATCGTTTGGTATAGTTTGAAGAAGGGACTTATGCAATGATATTGTTTTTGGATGGGAGTTTTACTCCAACATGTGACAGCAACAGATGTTTGGAAAGCATCAAAGAGTGTGTGCAGAAAGAAGATATTATATCGTTAACGATCAAAGAACAGATGGAATGGAATCAAGTGTATCGATATTTGGAAGATGCGGGAGCAATTGTACTTGATGCAGATGTGCATATGAACAGCGTGTCAGCTTGTGTGCTTAGTTTCTTAGAGCGGATTGAACATGCGGTGATTGGCGGTGAAAGTATCGGCGGAAAATTCTATGCAGTTTTGTACACTGAGCTTTATGAGGGAGAGCAGACGAGTATTGCGATGGAAATTTTAAAGAATTTTTGTACTCATGCAAATATTATGTGGGGCAGAGGATTAGGAATCGGTGGAAATGGAATGAGACCGAGTGTTTACAGAAGGAATTTGTGGCAATGGTTTCGGAAAAATACTTCTGATTTCAGAGAAAAACCATTGCAGGAGCAAGCATTTTTTATAAAAGAAAAAATGCAGGGAATCGATCAGTATATTAATCCGCAAAAGTTCTCAAGAAAGAAATATATGAGAAAAATAAATCATGACAGCAAAAAAAACAGTCTAAAAAAAATCGCGAAAAGTTTGTAGACGGCTGTCGCTGCGGTGAAAAATAGTAACTCTTTCAACAAAAAGGTAGAAAAAAAATCAGCTCTTTCAACAAGAAGAAACAGTTAATTTTAAAGTATTTTAACGAGATATGGGATATTTTGGCATATGTTGTATGATTTGCTCGTGAAATGCGATAAGTTATTGTTGCAAGATAAATTGACAATCTTATATAATTAACATTGCCAAATCGTGGTGGAATTTGTAGGTATACGTAAATTAAAAGTAATAATGAGCATACCAAACAGTTACAGTAAAAATTCTTTTGAACAGGAGGAGGCACATAGTTGTGGCAGTGAGGTCAATGGATGATTATTTCATGATAAGAATGGAGGAGAAATTATGGAGCAGTTGAATGTAAAGACACAGCAAGATAACGAGAAAGTATTCAGAATTCTTAGTGACTTGCTGACAAATAACAAGGAATTTCAAATAATGATCACAGTACCTGCGGGATCAAAACTTACTGGCAGTGACGGCCTGATAGGAGCAAAAGCTGATAATCGGCAAGAATTAAGTTCCGGATCAAATGTACACGATCTCGAAAAAGATGTGACAGATATGATACATGAGATTGGAGTGCCTGCGCATATTAAAGGGTATCAGTATTTGCGTGAGGCGATCATGATGTCGGTAGAGGATATTGAAATGTTAAATTCCATAACGAAAATTCTTTATCCATCTATTGCAAAAAAATACCAGACAACACCAAGCCGTGTGGAACGTGCGATAAGACATGCGATTGAAGTTGCATGGAGCAGAGGAAAGATGGAGACACTTGATTCACTTTTTGGTTATACAATAAATATTGGAAAAGGAAAACCGACAAATTCTGAGTTTATTGCTTTGATTGCCGACAAAATAAGGCTTCATTACAGAGCATAATAGGACAAATTCCTTTACATTCCCACTGTATCTGTGTATAATTAAGATAGTGGAAAAATCACTGGGATATAAAATTAGTGGGAAGGATTTGATCATATGAAAAACATTTTATTTGTAGCCTCAGAAGGCACACCGTTTATTAAGACAGGAGGGCTTGCAGATGTAGTGGGTTCTCTTCCGAAGTACTATGACAAGAAATATTTTGATGCAAGGGTTGTGCTTCCCAAGTACATGTGTATGTCGGATAATATGAAATCATTAATGCAGTATAGAACGCATTTTTATATGGACTTTATGGGACAGAATGAATATGTGGGAGTACTAGAAGCACAATATGATGGCATCACATATTATTTTATTGATAATGAGAAAATGTTTGGAGGTTTTAAGCCCTACAGCGACGACCATATTGGAGAAATTACAAAGTTTGTATTTTTTTCCAAAGCGGCGTTGTCAATATTACCAGTTGTAGGGTTCCGGCCTGATATTGTACACTGTCATGATTGGCAGTCGGCAATTATTCCCGTTTACTTAAAAGAACGGTTTGGTCAGGGTGATTTTTATAGAGGCATGAAGACCATCATGACGATTCATAATCTTAAGTTTCAGGGAATTTATGATATCAAGACAGTGCAGAATATTACCGGCCTCGATGGTTCGTTTTTTGCACCAGATAAACTTGGGTATTTCAAAGATGGCAATTTGTTAAAGGGTGGTCTTACGTATGCTGACGCGATTACGACTGTAAGCGCTACGTATGCGGAAGAAATCAAAACCGATTTTTATGGCGAGAAACTCAATGGTCTTTTGACAGCGAGAACGCATGATCTGAGAGGAATTGTAAACGGTATTGATTATAATGAGTACAATCCGGAAACAGACCAGTTTATTGTTCATCATTACAATGCGTCCAACTTTAGAAAAGAGAAAATAAAAAATAAGAGAGATTTGCAGAAGCAGCTCGGACTTGTAGAGAATGACAAGAAGATGATGATAGGAATTGTATCAAGACTTACAGACCAGAAGGGTATGGATTTGGTTGCTTATATTATGGATGAAATGTGCAGCACCGATGATGTACAGCTTGTGGTACTTGGTACAGGTGAAGAACGTTATGAGAATATGTTCCGCCATTTTGACTGGAAATATCATGGAAAAGTTTCTGCTAATATTTATTATTCAGAGGAACTTTCACATAGGATTTATGCTTCCTGTGATGCATTTCTTATGCCATCATTGTTTGAGCCATGTGGACTTAGCCAGTTAATGTCATTGCGTTATGGTACAGTACCGATTGTGCGAGAGACAGGCGGACTCAAAGATACCGTACAACCATATAATGAGTATGAAGGAACAGGAACAGGATTTAGCTTTACAAATTACAATGCGCGTGAGATGCTCAATACAATCCGATATTCTGAACAGATATATTATGACAGAAAGCGTGACTGGAATAAGATTGTAGAGAGAGCGATGGCCGTTGATTTCTCATGGGCCGCTTCCGCGCTGAAGTATCAGGAAATGTATGACTGGATGATAGGCTGATGATATACATGGAATCTTTTGATACCATAGTGAAACATACAGCAGGGCAGCATTTTTTTGCAGAAAGACAGGCAGGAGAAAATTGAAAATGAAATGAACAGCCTGTAAGTTATGTGTTCTGCAAAAACTTGAGCCATTCGCTACTACTGATGGCAGTTGTAGCATGGAGGCTAAAAATGGCATTTGACGGAGTGACAATAGCAAATATTGTCAGTGAATTGAAAGATAAACTAATTGGAAACAGGGTATATAAGATAGCACAACCTGAAAAGGATGAGTTACTTTTGACGATAAAAGGGAGCTGCGGACAAATCCGAATGCTCATGTCGGCAGATGCTTCCCTTCCTCTGTTGTATTTAACACAGAGAAATAAAACAAGTCCCATGACAGCGCCAAATTTTTGCATGTTGTTGCGTAAACATCTGCAAAATGCACGGATAACAGATATAACACAGCCTGGGTTGGAACGTGTTGTACGCTTAGAATTAGAGCATTTGAATGAATTGGGAGATCTTTGCAAAAAATATTTGATTGTGGAACTTATGGGAAAGCATAGCAATATTATCTTTTGTGATGATAATAATATGGTGATAGACAGTATCAAGCATATTTCAGGCATGATAAGTTCTGTCAGAGAGGTTCTGCCAGGGCGAGAGTATTTTATTCCAAAAACACAGGATAAAGCAGAGTTGCTAGAATGTTCTAAAGATAAGGTTAAAGCGGTAGTGTGTGCAAAGAGTATGCCACTGTTTAAAGCGATTTATTTAGGGTTTACAGGGATCTCACCCTGTATTGCTCAGGAACTTTGTTTTCGGGCAGGCGTTGACTCCGATAAACCCTCTATGGCTCTTGCAGAGTATGAATTGGATAGCGTCGTATCAGAACTTCATATGCTGGCTGGTGATATCAAAGCGGGAAAATTTTTGCCCAATGTTGTCTATGAGAACAAACAGCCAGTAGAATATGCGGCAATGGCGTTGACTTCATATTCGCAGAAAAACAGTCGTCTATTTGATACGATTTCAGAACTTTTAGAGTATTATTATGCTGAGAAAAATACAATTACGCGGATTCGGCAGCGCTCTGTTGATCTGCGCAAAATTGTCCAGACGGTGTTGGAAAGAAATATAAAGAAATATGATCTTCAAATGAAGCAACTTGAGGATACTGCAAAAAGAGAAAAATATAAAATATATGGGGAACTGCTCAATACATATGGTTATGGAGCAGAGCCAGGGGCAAAATCATTACAGGCCCTTAATTATTATAACAATCAGATAATAACCATTCCACTTGACCCAATGCTTTCAGCAGGAGAAAATGCAAAAAAATATTTTGATAAATATCAGAAATTGAAACGCACTTATGAGGCACTGATAACACTTACCAAAGAGACAGAAGAGGAAATTCAGCATTTGTCTTCGATAAGCACTTCCCTTGATATTGCATTAAAAGAAGAGGACTTGGTACAGATCAAGGAGGAACTGATTGAAAGTGGCTATATCAGAAGAAAAGGTGGTACAAAACGTGAGAAGGTGACAAGTAAACCGTTTCATTATCTTAGCAGTGATGGCTATCATATCTACGTTGGAAAGAATAACTATCAGAATGAAGACCTTACATTCAAATTTGCAGTTGGAAATGATTGGTGGTTTCATGCAAAAGGCATACCAGGATCGCATGTGGTAGTCAGAACCAATGGAGAAGAACTGCCAGACAGAGTGTTTGAGGAAGCGGGAAAGCTTGCTGCATATTATTCTCAGGCAAGGGGGCAGGAAAAAGTAGAAATAGACTATACACAAAAGAAAAATGTAAAAAAACCAAATGGATCGAAACCGGGTTTTGTAGTTTATTATACGAATTATTCGCTTGTGATTGATTCTAATATAGAAGGATTGATACAAGTTGAAGAAGATAAAAAAAATTGAGTAGGGAATTTCCCTACTCGATTTTTTTGTGCACAGACTCACTTACTTGATTGTTTCAGAAAACGCTGAACAAAGAATAAAGCAATAAACAAAAGGACACAGAAAACGGAAATAATAGTACCAGGTATAAATCCATCTGGGAAATAACGTAACGTTATCGTGTGAGAACCCTCATCAAGATAAACGCTGATAAATGTCTTCTCAAATAAATCCATCTCTGTTTTTACACCATCAACATACAATGTCCAACTAGGTTCAAAAGGAACGGAAAGTACAAGATGTCCGGCAGAAGAAACATCAATATGACCAGTTATGGAAGTTTCGTCATATTGGTTAACAGTCATTGTCTGACGATTTAGTTCTTTCACCAGTTCAGTCAGTGCAGATTCGTTTATTTTGTAAGTAGTTAGATTTAATTTTTCACCGTTTTCAGATTTTAGAGATAATACATCACCCGTCTCATGATAACCGAGGTCTAAAATGTATTTCTTTTTAATTTGGCTAAAACTTTTGGATTCTTCCTCATAATTCAATTTAATTGTATCTATTTTTGTATTGGTACTATAGGCATAATAGTGAGCAGTTTCTTCAATGTAGATATCAGCCTGGCTGCCATAGGAGTTGGTATCAACTTCTATAAACATATCTTCTTTGAGGCCAAGGTCATGAACAAGATTGTTCTGACGTTGGATTGGATTTAAGTTTTTGTCCTCATTGTCCTCCTCATGAATATTTTCTTCTGTGTGTTTGGCGGCACGAAAGAGTTCATTCAAATTTGGAGTAAAAGCATCGTTTTCGGTGATCATATATCCCAGCGGGAGAGAATAGTTATTTTGATACAGATACAGTTTGCCTTCTGTATCAACAAGTTCAAACATATTGTCATACCCACGGTCTAATGTGTAAAGCATATATCGGTTGGACAAAAGTGCAGCGGTGACAGGGGTAGCGCCTTCAAAGCAATAATTGACGCGGCTTCCCCGCATTCCATACTTTTCATAAAAGTCTGAAACAAGAGAGTTGAGTGTGGAAGAAAAATAGGATGCACCCTGAAAACCGATTAACATAGCATCGTTTTGGGTTCTGCGAGCAAATTTTTCAAAACGGAAAAAGTCGCTATTTTCTTTCTGAACGGTCCTATCTGTCAAGATCTGGTAAGAGTCATGATTGGAAAGGTATGTTGTTCTCGAAACAGTAGGTACACTTGTGAGATAGGTGTTCACACCAGATTCAACAATAACAACTACGAGAACACAGATAGAAAGCCATTTAGGAATGTCACTCTGAAGTCTCCAGTGGTAGATAAACATGGCATATATCAATAGAAAAAATCCTGTGGATAAAAAAGTCATTCCTGTAAAGGAGTCGTCTGTTATCAATTTTTCACATAAAAGAACAAAGAATAATACTCCCAAAAATAAGGCAATTATTTCACTTTTTGAATGCTCATGCAAATGGATTAATGCTTCATAACACAACGATAGTAGAAGGAAAATGTAAAGGAAAGATTGTCTTGCAGGCAGAGAGTCGGGGTAGTTTAAACCATGCCATAAAAAATTTAAGAGGTTGGTTGAAAAACTAACCAGCATAAAGGCAAGAAGCAGAAGCTTTGGTGCCTTTTCTCTTATTGGTATCTTTTTTTGCATGACATAAAGCGGTAATAAGAAAAAAACAGCTACACCACAATAAATATTTGGCCAATGATCAAGCCCTGTTTCTACCGTGACATTAAAACAATGTCGTGCAATCATATCAATCATAGAAAAATACGTTTTAATTTTATTTGGAAAGTTAATATCGCTAAATTCCGTGAATTTTAGCGCGGCAAGCTCTGGAAGAAGCAGGATTGCCGCCATTCCCCCTGCAAGAAGGGAATATATGCTAAATCGGATAAGCGCCTTTATATAAAAGTTCTTGATACGGTTCATACCAAAAAAAGCCAATGGTGCTGAAGTATCCTCTGAGGAAGGCTTTTTGGCAATTAAAAGGACGCCAAAATAAAGCACAAGGAATATGCACAGCATGATAGAAAGATAGTAATTCGAAAGAATAGAAAGGCTAAGCGCGATACAGTACAAATAACATTTACCTTCTTTTACAAGCCTTTCAATACCAAGAATAACAAGTGGTGCAAGAACAATAACATCAAGCCACATAACATTCCAGTTGTATGCAGCCATAAAACCTGACAGCGCATAAAACAGTGAAAAACATAAAACAGTCCAGGAATTCGTGTTAAAATGTTTTCTAATATAGTAGGTAAAGGTCAAACTACAAAAACCAATCTTTAGAATAACCATATAGGACAAAAATTCCATCAAAAATTTTTCTGGTACAAGGATACAAAGCCAATTAAACGGACTTGCAAGATAATATACATAAAGTGCAAGAAAATTGGATCCAATACCTGTATTCCATGAATAAAAAAGACTTTCTCCATTTTTGAGCTTGTGATAAAATTCTACCAGAAAAGGAAAATATTGGTGATACATGTCAATATGAAGAAATGAGCGATCGCCAAAAGGATAT
>OFGR01001222.1_pt1 | contig 21680 bp, 21 predicted proteins | sample 1521811 | NCBI WGS metagenome assembly OFGR01 (sample SAMEA3504098, study PRJEB24116) | mouse gut metagenome | biome: mouse gut; feature: mouse-associated habitat; material: faeces | place: Denmark | collected 2011
GAAAAAGGAATCTGAAGATAACGGGCAGATATCCTTTATGGAACAGCTTTCTCTTGAAGGTATGCTGACGCCGGAAAAAAAGGCAGGATGAATATAGTTTCATGGAGGTGAAAAAGATGATAGCATATAAAGGCTTTAAACCCGGCCTTATCTGCCTGGGGTATCAATTTGTTATGGGCCTTAACAAAACGGAAAAAGCAAACTGCCGTAAAAATGGTTTTCATTGTGCAGAAAATCCTCTGGATTGTCTTACTTATTATTCCAATATGAATCAGGCAGAATACTATATCGTAAATGCCGGAGGAGATATGGATGAGGATGGGGATGATACCAAAATCTCCTGTACAGAGTTGACGATACTGAAAAAGCTGACAAAAGAGGATTTCTTTCTTCACAGTCTCGCTTTTATGGCAGACCATCCGCTGCGGGAATGGAGCTGCCATGTATCAAGGGATAAAGCAGAGGCATCCGCCGGATATGCCGTGGTGAGAGGAATCGCCCCGGTAGCCAGCGGTAAAAAAGGAGACATCCTTGCTTTTGCTAAGGAAGATCCGGTGAATGGGCATATTATTCAGATTGCGCTGGCGCAGGTAGACGGCAAAAAAGTTCTGCCGGATACATGGTACGGCACAGATCTGACAGAGAGGCAGGTGGCTTTGATATGAGAAAAAAGGAATTGTTAAAATTGCGGACACTGAATGCCACATCAAAAATGATGCAGATGGCAATCATGGCGATGCGCGAAATTGGAGAAAAGGCTATTACAGACGAGCAAATTGCCAAGATAAAAAACATTATAAAGGATGCCGTGTCGGAAGATGACTTCAATCATGATATTGTACTTACTCCGATTTGGATAAGAAAAATTTTACAGCGATGAAGTTTGTAGATTTATCAAAACAAGACCAGGTGGATGTGCTCGACCGCGTTTCCACTGAATTGAATATCCGTCAACGTGAGGTCATTGAGAAAGACTGGTGGGTGACAGCGGTGCTTCGTGCCATGTTCAGTCTGCCATACGCCAATCACCTTTCATTCAAAGGAGGCACATCATTGAGCAAGTGCTGGCACTTGATAGACCGCTTCTCAGAAGATATCGACATTGCCATCGACCGTGAATATCTTGGTTTTACCGGCACATTGTCAAAGACGCAGATTAGCGACAAACTCCGCCGTGCAGCCTGCTCGTTTGTAAGAGAAACCATGCAATACGATTTAGCGGAACAACTTTATCAAAGTGGGATATCAAAGGATTTGTTCAAGGTGAACGTAAATATCACTCCTGTCTCAACAACCGATCCGGAAGTGATAGACATAAACTATGATTCAGTGCTGTCACTGTCCCTCGAAGGTAACGGTGGACAGTATATTCTTCCCAAAGTAAAAGTGGAAGTCAGCGGCAGGTCAATGAGTGAACCTGTCAGCGAGATTGCACTCAACTCAATGATAGATCAGGTTTATCCTAACACGCCTTTTACGGAAGAGAAATTCACAGTGCGTGCTGTCATGCCAGAACGTACATTCCTTGAGAAAGTATTTCTGTTGCATGAAGAATTTGCCAAGCCAAAAGAATTGATTCGGGTGGAGCGTATGTCACGCCACATGTACGACATCGGGCAGATGTTGAAAACACCTATTGCCGAACGCGCCATCAATGACAAAGAACTCTACCAGCAAGTATTGGAACACCGTCGCACATTCATCGGCCTGCGTGGTTTTGACTACGATACGCTTTATCCGGCTACGCTCAACATTATTCCTCTGGCAGAAATCATTGAGCAATGGAAAGAAGACTACGAGAATATGCGTATGTATATGATTTATGGAGAGAGTGTCCCGTTTGATGAGTTGGTGAACAAACTCAAAGAGTTGAATACTCTAATAAAAGGAATATCTATAACTTCGAAAATTAATAAAGATAATAAATCAAAAAATCGGCGGTAGCATCAATGTGCTACCGCCGTACTTTTATAAGGATGAGATATTACTCTTTATTTCACATAGATCTTGGCGCTATGACCATCTACCGTGGCGATATATATGCCGCTCTTAAGGCCGGCAAGTGAAAGAGAAGCCGATGCGTCGGCAATAGTATGCTCTATCATGCAGCGTCCCTCGAGGTCGAACACGCGGAGTGTACGTCCCATCATCTCCGACCCGAAGCTGAACTCCTCGCCATCGAACACCCATGGCTGCTCGCTCTCGACAGCTCCAATAGAAGCGACACCGTACTCCATGATATTGCCAAACTTGCCCCATACACTATGTGCACGATAGTCCTCTACTTTACCTTCAGGCACAAAGAGAGTGGCTGTGGTATAGGTTGTGTCGGCAAACACGTTTTCGTCTATATTCTGTGGCACAGGGTTGAGGTTAACCACCTCTTCAAGATTATCGCACCACTGGAAAGCCTGCGGACAAATCGTATCGACGGTGGCAGGCAGTTGAATATAACGGAGATCAGGACGTGTCTGGAAAGCGGCTTCACCTATAGCAGCTACGATTACATCCTCACCAACAGTTTCCGGAATCACAATGCGGGTGCGATTGTTGCCTTCTGAGGCTTTTACCGAAGCAGACAGAGGCTTTACGGAGTAAGGCGAATATTCGGGCCATTCATCGTCCGACAGATCGGAAGCGGAAATTACTTTCACACGCTCCTTGGAGCCGGGCATTAAAGGACCGTGCACCACCGGAAATTTAATATAACCTATTCCATCAGAGATGAAGTAGCGTGTGCCTTCCTCTATTTTTCCGAACTTGCTCCACACTTCATCAGCCTGGTATAAATCCATACTGCCGGTAGGCACTATAAGAGTGGCATTCGGATAGATTGAAGAGTGGAACGAATTTGACACAACCATGGGTGGATCATCGTACTTCGAATGCACACGGTTGATTTTAGTGCAGTTATCGAAGAAGTTAGCACCTATCTGGTCGGTGAGCAGTCCAAGAGTCACGCTTTCAAGGTTTGTGCAACCGTAGAAAGTATACTTTCCGGTAAGAGGGCGGATTACATCGCCTACCACTACGGAAACAAGCATCGTGTCGCAATAAAAACTGTAGTCTCCTACTTTCGTCATCTCATCAGGAAGCACGAGGTGGCGCAGTGGCCGTCCCTTGAGATAGAGATTCTTTGAATTAAGAATAGGATTGCTCGGAATAGATCTGTCGCCAAGTCCGAAAGTTACCTTACACCATGCTGCGACATCGTCAATTTCAGTCTTTTTCAATGGGACATTATTAAATGCGTCTCTACCGATTGATTTTAGTGTAGCTGGGAGATGTATGGATTCAAGAGATGTCTTTGAGAATGCGTTTCTCCCGATAGTTTCCAACACATTGCTCAGATGGATCTCGGTGAGTGAAGAATTGTTGTTTAATGCGTATTCATCTATGAGTCTCACCTTATCACCCATTTTGAACGAGGTGATGTTGCTGCAACTTGAAAACGCATAGGCACCAATTGTATCGACTGACTCGGGAAGTACTACCGAGGTGAGCGATTCGCATCCGCGGAACACGTTGGGTTTGATTTTAGTAACTCCGTCAGGAATAGTAAGACGGCGCATCAGGCGATTCTTATTGTAGAATTTTCGGGCTTCGAAAATAGGGTTGGAACCGGCATCGTAATAAGATACGATATCCACATCGCACCATGCCTTGATGTCGCTGATATGCACTTCGGTAATCCCCGCATTTGCAAACGCGCACTCATCGAGTTTCTTAATCCCCTTGCCCATCTTTACAACGCTCAGATTACGGCATCCACTAAACGCATGCGGACCTATTACGGCCATGGCATCGTGAAATGTCACGGACTTGAGACTATCGTAAGAAGCAAAAGCGCCGCCGCTTATTTCAGTAAGGTCGGCCGGGAAAGCGAGGTCTTTCACCATCTCTCCATTTAGATAGAGTGTTTTCCCGCTGAGATTGTTACCACTGGGAACATTGGAGGAACTCTTTGATTGGAAATTAATTCTACACCATGCTTTCAAATCGCTGATGTTGATCCGCTTGATAGAAGTAAGCCCCAACACGTTATTATTAAAAGTCTTAAAAGTTGGGGGCAGAGTAAGCTCCTTAAACTTAGTACTTGTGAAGCACTGTTCGCCTAAAGTTTCAAGTGAATCGCCAACCTCAATAGCATCAAGAGAGGTACAGTTCATGAAAGCACGATAGTTGATGTTCTTCACATGATGGAGTACGATAGACTTCAGTGATGTACAATTATAGAAAGCCTGTGATGCGATAGTCTTCACGCTCTCCGGAATTTCGATTGTTTTAAGAGAAGTACATCCGGAAAAGGTCGAAGCGTTGATAATAGGGAGATTTTTCCCTAATTTTACGGTTTCGAGTGCTTTGCAGGAACTAAATGCGCCCCCCTCTATCGTAAGCACTGACGGAGGTAGTTCCACTGATTTCAATCCCGACAGATAAAAAGCACTGTTTCCTACAAAGGTGAGGGTAGATGGCAATTTAATATGCTCAAGCATTGGACAGATGCTTAAACAGTGAGCACTTAACTCTGTCACTCCCTCCGCAATGTTTACGGTCATGAGGCTATCGCAACTCCTGAAGCAGTTTCCTGGTATAGGAGCCGTAGCCTGCCATTCGACAATCTTGAGCGATTTACAGCTTATGAATGCACTGCTCTCAACGGAGGTAACTTGATATTCCACTCCATCTACAGTCACTGCTGCAGGAACCGTTACAGCCGTAAGTGTATTGTAGCTGTCAGACTTGACGAGCTGAGCAGTCTTGCCCGTAGCATTAAGCTTGTAGAACAGGGAGCCAACCTGCTGCGATGTGGCCGCCGCCACGGAAACATAAGTTCCGAAGAGGACAAGCATGATTAGTAGAAATTTTTTCATTGGGGAATTAATAATGATTATATATTATATGATATTACTGTCTGCTAAACAGGAATAATTCTAAATCTTTATTTTCTTGACCATTCCACGGCCTCGGATGATATAGAAACCGTTAGGCAACTTGATCATGCTGTCGGAACCTTTGTAGAAAAGCATTCCGTCAACTCCGTATATATCAACCGGATCGTTTGTATTCAGGATCAGAGTGCTACCGGAAATGGTTATCCATTCTTCGTCTGTTTTTACATTTTCTATACCACTCTCTTCGTCTATCAGGAGATTGAAAAAGCTGCCCCAACCCGTATCGGCTTTATATGTCTCAATGCTATTGTACGGTACATAAACTTTGCTACTAATGTATGTATTGCTATCGAAGGCATCCGCATCAATTATCGGTGGATTTTCGGCCTTTGAAATAATAACCGTGTTAATGTTTTGGAGATTACTATAGCAGAACGCACATGCCCCGAGATACTCCAGTGTGGAGGGAAATGTAATGCTGCTGATGTATTCATTATAACATGCCCAACCTCCGATGGCGGTTATGCCCTCTGGTATATTATATTCTTTTTCCGGTTTGTACCTGGGATAAGTAAGCAGTGTGGAAGTGGAGCGGTCATACAGAACTCCTCCGTCGGAGAAGAATATTGGATTTTCCCCGTCAACTTCAATTTTAGTAAGACTGGTACAGCCGCTTGGGCTAATGGCATATTCTCCTAATTTAGTTATAGTTTTGGGAATATGGATTTCATCTATCATGGATGAAGCAAATACCCTTTTCCCAATTCCAGTTATATTGAACTCTCTGCCATTGAGTACAACTGTTTCCCGAATAGTCATCACACGGGTGGGATTAATGACTTTTGTAATGGTTACATCAGGATATATTCCTGAGTATGAATATGTATCATCACTTCCCGATACCCAATCGTCCGGATTGCCCCCTTCGACAATCAGTCCGAACTTTCCCCATTGGTTATTTGAGGCGAAAGCATCGCGTGTGCCATCCGGTACAAACAATACTCCGTTGTCTCGATTTGTCCCTTCGAGAACGCACCATGACACCGGTATTACAGTCGGATTATGCAATACAATCAAAGTCAGGTCCTCACAATAATTCAGCGCATTCACACCGTAGTAGTTGACCGACTCCGGAATATCAAGCTGGGATATTTTGTTTTTTCTGAGCGAGTTTACTCCTAATCCTTTCAGATTTTTGGGCAGGATAATAGTCTTCAGGCCCTTTTCCTCAAATGCACTATCCGGCAGGTAACCGCCAGCAATCTCTGCTTCGGATAGATCTATATGTTCGAGCATCGGCATCTCATCACGCATAAAAGCTATGTCGGTGTCATCAATCTGTCCTGCAACTGAAATGTTATTGATGTAAAACCTGTCCTCGTTATCATTTAACTGCTGGCTAAAGCTGCCGGGTGTTTCCACAACAAAGTGATGCTGCTCCATTATGAGTTCATCATCAGAACAAGCCATGAGTGTTACAGTATATTCCGGCTTGCTTATGCTTTGGAAAAGTATTCTGTCGCGATCAATCTGCACTTGGTCAAAGTTGGGTCCGACTTTGACAAAACGATGGGTTTTGTCTACAGGCCATATTATGTCAATATTATACATTGATGAATAGATAGGCTCATATTGTCTGTATTCATTGTAAGTTCCTTCACAGTATCCCTCGTAGGGGATGTCGTTGCGCCCAAGGATGTTTACGGTTATCCGGGCTTTCACTACTACATTGTTTTTAGCCTTGCAGTAGGTTGATTGGCATACTGCTGAAGTGACCGGAAGCCATGTCTCATCATTATTTTCCAAAGTAATGAATCGTATGATATCAGTGTCGGTAATATCGGAATTTACAGTCATATTGCAAAACCGGTGCCATTGACCGAACCCAAAATTGGGAGAGAGGTTTAGATTCTTTTCCTCATGGATTAGTTCTTTTATTTCTCCATCCTCGGAAATCAAAGCCAGGGCAAGCGACCCCTGAAAAATCTCACCTGAATCATTAGACGTATTTCCGATCCAGTCGACAAAGACGTTGAACGGCACGTTTTCTTGAATATTCTCGACATCAATCTGCATGCCTATACCACCTTTCATTTCTAATAGAGATGGAGATGTGCCTAATTTCGCCGCATGGCAGTTAATAAACGTTGGCATGAACAGACTTGCCAGAATCAAAGCAATTTTGTGCATAGTTTAAATGGTTAAGCAAATCGTAAAAATTATTATTGCTCTTTAGCGGACAGTAATAATTGTGAAATTAACAGTGATTGTATGTTATAAAATGTGTTTCACAGTAGACAAATATAGCGCTATTTAACAATAGAACCGCAGCCATCGTCCTATTTAACACACTATCATACAATAAATTAGTGATTACACTAAGTGAGGTTTAGTAGTTTCCCTAACCTGCAGTGCTGTATATGGCCTCTGATAGCTTATAAATCGTGACTAATCTTTACAGCATAAAAAAGGAGGTAGTGCGCATTCGCACTACCTCCCTGCTATTTGATTCAGCAGTTGAGCGGATTATTTTCCGCCGGGCTGGCTGATTTTTGTGTTCTTGTCACTGTCAGTGGGTTCGACGTAGAGTCCACGGTTGCGGAGCAGTGCATCGACATTGGGCTGACGGCCGCGGAACTTCACGTAAAGATCCATCGGGTCGACGCTGCCACCCATTTCAAGTACATTTTCTTTGAATGACTTTGCTGTAGCAGGGTCAAACACGCCCTTTTCCTTGAAGAGTTCAAAGCCATCGGTGTCAAGCACTTCCGCCCAAAGGTAGGTGTAGTATCCCGAAGCATATCCGTCGCTGCCGAAAATATGACGGAAGTAGGGGCTGCGGTAGCGGAACTGCACCTGCGAGGGCATACCAAGTTTTTCAGCCACCTCCTTTTCAAATCCGGCTACGTCGACATCCTTACCCTCGGGATTCAGCTTACCCCACTGCAGGTCAAGCAGTGCGGCACCCACAAGTTCTGTTGTGGTGAAGCCCTGATTGTGTGTTGAGGCTGCTTCGAGCTTCTTGATCAGCGCGTCGGGAATAACCTCTCCGGTCTTGTAATGACGGGCATAGGCCTTGAGGAGTTCCGGCTCCATGGCCCAGTGTTCGGTAATCTGTGAAGGAAGCTCCACGAAGTCACGGTCAACGTTTGTGCCGGCCTGGCTGCGCAGACGTGCACGGGTAAGCATACCGTGCAGTCCGTGGCCAAATTCATGGAACATGGTCTCCACCTCGTCAAGAGTGAGCAGCGAGGGGGTATCGGCGGTAGGCTTGGAGAAGTTGCCTACATTATATACTATAGGACGTGCCGATGTTCCGTCAGGGTCAACAAACGAACCCTGGAACTCACTCATCCATGCACCCTGACGCTTCGATGCGCGCGGGAAGTAGTCGGTCATGAACACTGCCACATGCTCGCCGGTCTTGGCATCGGTGACGTCATATACCTTTACCTCTTCATTGTACTTCGGGGCATCGGGCATTTCGGTAAACTTCACTCCATAGAGGCGCTCAGCCATTGAGAAGATACCTTTGCGCACATTCTCAAGCGGGAAGTAGGCGCGTACCTCATCCTCGTTGAGGTCATACTTGTCCTTGCGCACCTTCTCGGCATAATAGTAATAGTCCCAAGGCTCGATAGTGATCCCGGCACCCTGCTTGTCGGCAAGAGCCTGCATCTCGGCCACCTCTTCATGCACACGCTTCACAGCCGGCTCCCATATCTTGAGCAGGAGCTGTTCGGCATTGTCAGTGGTGCGGGCCATTACGTTCTCGGTCATGTAAGCGGCAAAGTCAGGATAGCCCAGAAGCTTGGCCTTGGCCGACCGGGCCTGAAGAATCTTGTTTATCACAGGCTTATTGTCATTCTTCCCCTGTGAGGCAAGGTTGATATATGCCTGATACATGTCGCGGCGCAGATCGCGGTCATCGGCATACTGCAGCAGCGGCAGACGGCTCGGGGCATGCAGTGTGAACACCCAACCCTTCTTGCCTCTGGCCTTAGCCTCCTCAGCGGCGGCAGCCACATTGCTGGCGGGAATTCCGCCCAGACGCTTGCCGTCAGTCACCTCAAGGGTGTACTCATTGGTGGCGGCCAGTAGATTTTTGTTAAATTTCAGATAGAGGTCGGTCAGTTCGGTGTTGATTTTCTTAAGCTGCTCTTTCTTGTCGGCCGACAGGAGAGCACCGCTGCGTACAAACTTCTTGTACAGCTCCTCAACGGCACGCTTCTGGTCAGAGGCCAGATTCATATCGTTGCGGCGATCATATACCTGCTTCACGCGCTGGAACAGGGCATCGTTCATCATCACCTCGTCAGTAGTCTGCGATACCAGCGGATATGCCACCTCCGATATAGCTGTCATCTCAGGCGTATTATCGGTTTCATCAAGGCTTGAGAACACAAGCATCACGCGGTTGAGCAGCTTACCTGCCTGCTCGAAAGCGAGGATTGTGTTGTCAAAATCAGGCATAGCCCGGTTGCGGGTTATGGCATCGATCTCCTGACGGTACTCAGCCACACCCTGACGGAGTGCGGGCAGATAGTCATCATAGGTGATGCGGTCAAACGGCGGAATGTCATAGGGCGTCCCGTAAGGAGCCATGAAAGGATTGGTGCGCTCGGCGGCAAATGCTGCTGTCGGCTGCGCGGCGAGCAGCCCTACTGCGGCTGCTGCTGTAATGATTGATTTGTGCATATATAATATGGTTAAAGTTATTCTGTAAGTTTGAAACCGGCCATCAGCGGATAGTGGTCGCTGCATCCGGCGGCCACACGACGCACCGAAAGCGGCTTGACTCCCCCTCCGCAGAACATCTGGTCAATGCGGAAATACATTCCGCGCGAACGGAAGGTGTACACCGCACCCAAACCGGCCGATGCATACACATCCGTGAGGTCGTCGCCCTGTATCACCCGCGAGGCGTAGCTGAGAGGCACGTCATTGAAGTCGCCCCCGAGTATCACCGGACCGCTCACGCTGTCAAGTATCTGCCTCAGTTCGCGTGCCTGCGCGGCACGTTCACGCAAAGCACCGGTCAATTTCGGTAGCAGTTCATGGCGCATGGCGCTTATATCGCGCCGGCGGGTATGCAGCCGGCTGGTACGCGCCACGGAATTGCGCACTTCGGAGGACAGCATCAACGACTGCAGGTGAATGTTGAACAAAGTAATCTCCTGTCCTCTGACATCGGCCACATAGCGCTCTATCATGAATGAGTGCTCGCCGAAGTTATCGTAATCCAACGGTACACTCCGTATCGGATACTTTGACAGCACATTCATGGTATTGTAATTCCCTATCAGCCGATAGGGATAGCGCCGGCACAGTTCTTCCGCCTGTCTGTGAGGCAGCACTCCACCCGGCGCCGTATAGTGGTCATACGACAGGGCTTCCTGAAGCAATACAATGTCGGCATCGGCATCCAGAATGGCCTGCAATGACAGGTTAAGTTCACTTTCAGGCATCTTTTCAGTGGACCAATCGGCGAAATAAAAAGAATTGTAGGTCATCACCGTCAGGTCAGCCTCATCCATGTCAGGCGAATTGAAGTGCAGAGGGCACAGCGAAAGCGCCTGATAAACGGTGAGAGCTATGACTGCGGCACCGGCCAATGCTATCTTCCGGCTCCACAGCAGAGCTGAGAGAGCAACGATAACCGTGACAGCGAACAGCCATGGAAAAAGAGTACAGAAAAGCGCCGGAAGCACCCATACCTCAGGATTGACCAATCCACCATAGGCGCCCGCCACGGTAGACAGATATACCACGACTGCGGCCACCGATGCCACACACACTGCTATATTCTTTACCTTTACGGCCAATATCATTTACGTTTATCAGTTTTACTCAAGTCAAAAAACACTCTCCGTTCCTCGGCGGTAAGCGAGCCATGCCCTGAGGTACGTATCTTGTTAAGAATTCCCTCAACAGTAGGCCTGCCTGAAGAATGCTGTGCCGCGGCGATGCCGGCGGAAGCACGACGGCGAAGCATAAACCCTCCGGCGGCTCCGGCAAGCAGTCCGCCAAGATGGGCCATATTCGCTCCGGAAAAACCTGTCATCACAAATGCAGGAATCATACTCGCCACTATCACCAGCGACAACCACTTCAGCGACACCCCGCGCCATAACCACAGCAGACGTACCTTGAGGTCAGGCAGAAGCACCGTGGCACACATCACCACAGCAAGCGCCGAGGCCGAAGCCCCGATAAGAGTGGTGCCGCTTACGGTAGCCGGCGCCGCTATAAACAGCACCGCTCCGGCGAGACCGCCCGCCAGATACATTACAGCTACCATGCCCTTACGTCCGGCATGCTCCATAAGCGTCCCATAGGATAGGAGCAGCAACATGTTGACAAGCAGATGCATGAAGTCGACCTGCAGGAACATATAGGTAATCAGCGTCCATGGAACTGCGAGAGCCTGCGCGACCGTTCCCGGCAATTCAAGAAATCCAGTGACCATCTGGGCCAGGTCAACGCCGCCGGACATGTATCCGATGGCCGACAGCAGATGCACCGCCAGAAACGCCACTACGTTGACAGCCATCAGCTGCCACGCCACGCTGTGACGGAGCTTTCCGGAAATGAAATCAATAATATCCTCCATGAATCACTCCTTTGCGCTTCCACCACAGGATAATCAGGAATCCGAATATCATTCCTCCCAGATGGGCAAAATGCGCCACTGTGCTGCCGGGCTGCGAGAGTCCGATAAGAAGCTCTATCACACCATAGCCTATCACCATCCACTTAGCCTTGATAGGCACAGGGATAAACATGATGAACAGAGGGCGGTTAGGAAATATCATGCCGAAAGCAAGAAGCACGCCGAATATTGCGCCCGAGGCTCCTACGGTGATCAGGGAGTTGAGAAACGGAAGATCCTGACCCATAGCCACCGTATGGTCAATATATGCACCCATGGTGGCAAAATCCACCCCGTTCATATTGGCAAGAAGCTTGGTGAACATATCGTGCCATGTAAGGGCCCATACAAGCTCCTGGACAAGCGCGGCGCCCACACCGCATGACAGATAGTAGAACAGGAAGCGCCCCGGACCGAGCACACGCTCGAGCGTGATGCCGAACATGAAGAGCGTGAACATATTGAACAGTATGTGGGCCAGATCCGTAGTGGAATGCATGAACATGTAGGTAAGCAGCTGCGCCGGATTGAAATCCGAGGCGCCCCAGTAATGCAGACCGCCGAAGCGCACTACATCCAGATCCATGCGCTGACCGCACACCATCATGAACAGCCACACAAGAAAATTGATAATTATCAGATTCTTCGTGACAACCGGAATAGAATTGAATATCTGTTGAAATCTGCTCATTGTCATTCTTAAAATGTAAATTCATCACAAATTTACAAATTTTTGGTATCTTGGCTCAATATATAATATCCAACAGCGGCAGAATTAAGTTTTTTTGTCATTTTTTTCGGCTTTTCTTGTGTGGTTTAAGTTTTTAGCAATATATTTGTAAAAGTTATAAACACATACATAATTTTTCAACCATGAACAAGACTGAGCTTACCTACGCGATAGCTGAAAAAGCTAATCTTACCAAAGCGCAAGCCAAAGCCGCACTTGAAGCAGCTATCATCACCGTAACCGAACAGCTCGCCAAGGGCGACAAAGTGGCTCTAATCGGATTCGGAACATTTGCCGTAACTGAAAAAGCCGCTCGCCAGGGCATCAATCCCCGCACTAAAGAAACCATTGAAATTCCGGCCCGCAAGGTTGTGAAGTTCAAAGCCGGTGCCGAACTTACCGATGTAATCAAATAAATTTCACTTAATAATCAGCTTTCAAAAACACCTTAACGGCGAAGCCTCTGCTGAGGTTACGCCGTTTTTTTGTACATTTGCAACCGCATATTTCAATCATTGTCGAATACTGACGAAAAAAAAATAATTCCATAATATAATTTTTCACTGTCTATGAAAAAATTCAGCATCGTAGCTTCACTGGCAGCTATAATGATTATCTGCACCGCTCTTCCCGCAGCTGCACAATTCCGCTTCGGCCTCCGCGTAGGTACCAACGTGAGCGAACTTCACTTCAACAGCAAGACATTCGATTCGTCAAACCGCATGGGCTTCAATGCCGGCGCCATGGTAGAATTCTCAGCTCCCATGACCGGTATCGGATTCGACGCATCGGTGATGTATGTACGCCGCAATTCACGCTGGGCCGCAAAATATGATGACGGAACCACCGGAAATATCAGTGACAACCGCGATTACATCGACATACCTCTCAATCTGAAATGGCGTATGAGCATTCCGCTTATCAACAAGATAGTGCGCCCGTTCCTCACCACAGGTCCGAGCTTCTCTTTCCTGACAAGCCGCAAGTCGGTATCCGAGGCTTGGAACAACCGCAAATTTGACACCGCATGGAACTTCGGCTTCGGCCTCGAACTGCTGCAGAAAGTACAGGTCAGCGCCAGCTACGGCCTCGGACTTACAAAAGCCCTGAAAACCGTAGGCGCCACCTCGACTGCCAATATCGAAGGCAAGAACCGCTACTGGACCGTGACAGCCGCCTATATGTTCTGATACAGAACCGAAAAGATAACATGCGTCACCGCCTCATGCCTATGACATGATACGGCGACGCACTTTTTTACCCCCTCCGTGCAATTATTCCGGCCGAGCGGCTACTAATATATAAATGGCATCACACACCGACACCAAGACCGAGCGCTACCTGCGCATGATTGAGGCCCACCGACAGGTCATCAACAAGGTGTGCTATATGTATGCGGAGGATGCTGACCATTTCAAGGACCTATGTCAGGAAGTGACAGCCAACATCTGGACCGGCATTGACAAATTCCGCGGCGAATCAGCGGAATCGACATGGATTTACCGCGTGGCGCTCAACACATGCGTGACATACTTCAGGCGCAACCGCCGCCACTCCGGATGCCTGCCGCTCGACAGCGTGGCCGAGATAGCCGACGATAGCTCCGATGGCAACCGCACACGCCTTCTCAAAGAGATGTATCGCCTGATAAGCAGGTTGAGCAAGCTCGACAAAGCGATAATAATGCTGTGGCTCGACGAATACTCCTACGACGACATCGCATCCCTGACCGGACTGACACGCACCAATGTAGGCTCGCGCATCCACCGCATACGACGCCAATTAATTAACGAAAGCAATAAATGAACTATATGGATAACGGACTCGACATACAGCAACTTCGCGCCCAATGGAAATCGATGGATATCCATGCTTCAATCATACCCGAAAAGCCATCAATCCATAAAGCTCTTCAAAATTCATTGCTGAGCCGGCTGACCGTGCGTTCAAAGCGCATGATGACAGTCTGCTTCCTGTGGGTTATGCTGACACCCCTCTGCATGCATCTTGTTAATATACCCTTATGGTTTATAATAGCTATCAGCATATACTTCCTGATAATGGGACTGCTTATGCTGGGACAGCTCAGACGCATCCGCAGGATTGACCTCGGATCGATGTCGGCCACCGATGCACTTATATCGATATGCGACCTGCAGAAATACCGACGCCATGCCCAATGTGCAGGATGGACCATGGCTATCCCCTGCATCGCCGGGCTGATGTATTGCTTCTATCATTTTAATATGGCAGCATTCTATGGCGGATTGGCAGGGGCCGTGCTCGGACTGATACTCGGCACTGTTACAGAGATACGCACGCGACGTGAGCTTTCTAAACTGCGCAAGGCCGTATACGACGAGATTTACAAAGACTGAACCCTGCACGGCACCGCATTGTTTTACAATAAAACAATATTGACATGAATCCCGCCGAACTACATATATTCATAGAATGGCTCGCCATTATTGGCGCCGTATGTCTGACAGTGACCGCCGGAGCGGTGATTGACCGCTTTCTGCTCAACCGCAAATATCGCCCTGCCTATGCGGCCAAGCGCTCTACGCGCCGCATTCGCAACGCAAAATGACCGGTTTTCCCCGTCAGGCGGCTATTGACAAACATTTTTTTGCTTCTACCGATGGTTTTTTCAAAATAAATGTCTAACTTTGTGCCCGCTGACAATTCGGGGTGTAGCACAGTTGGCAGCGCGCCACGTTCGGGACGTGGAGGTCGGAAGTTCGAGTCTTCTCACCCCGACAAAATATCTTATCAGCATAAGCGGTTCAGTCCATCGGATTTGAACCGCTTTCCTTTTATCACCCTTATTGCATATAGAAAACACACAGCTATACCGCACATTATTTTGCACCTCAGCGTTTTATTCATATATTTGCATTAACCAACAGGAACAATACCGAAACAAAATGGGCAAACATGAATTAAATAATTATAGATTTCTGAGCGGAGAGGATCCCACTGATGAAATGCTCGAAGCCATTATGTCGGAAGCTCGCGATGCTGCCGTAAAGAAAGCAGAAGAAGCTCAAAAGAGATTTGACACCGAGTACGAGCGCCAATATGCCCAAGCGAAAGTAACTTGGGAAAAACGTCTGAAGCAATATCGCAATGGAATCTAATGCTCATCGCCCGGAAATGATTGTCATTGCCGGGCCTAACACAGCGGCATTATGAAATTGATTGAACTTAACATCCAGAAAATTACAGAACTCTGCAGACGTTTCCACGTACGCAAGCTCTGGGTATTTGGCTCCATACTTACACCTCGTTTTAATGACGATAGCGATATTGATATATGTGTGGATTTTGACAGGGAGAAAATACAATTATTTGAATATGCAGATAATTTCTTCGACTTCCAGTTTGCTCTTGAAGATCTATTAAGACGCAAAATTGATATTACAGAAGACAATGCCGTAAAAAATCCATATTTCAGGGCCGAACTTAACGAAACTCGACAATTAATCTATAGATAATAAAACACACAAAACCCTTTACGACATATTAAACTGTAGATACAAATAATGTTTTGCTAAGTTACCGACACAAAATACCATCTCTATATGAACATCGGAAGTGTACACAGATTTTTTGCCATACTGCTGCTTGCAGGCGTAGCTGCCATATCAAGTAATGCAACCACTGATTCATGGCGCGGAAAGCTCAGTCTTAGTCCCTCGCAAGCGCTGACCATCGGGATAAACATCACTGACCGGGGAACAGCACAGGAAAATATAACATTCGATTCTCCTGACCAGAATGCCTATGGGATACAGGCTGAAAAGATATATCTGAGTAGCGACTCAATCAATATCACAATTGCGAAAATCGGAGCATCGTTCAGCGGGAGCATTTTGCCCGACAGCATAAAAGGAATATTCCGGCAGGGGCCATACAAGTTTCCGGTGACTCTTACTCCTTGGGCGGGCAATCAACGTCCGCAGACTCCTCGGCCACCATTCCCATATTCCGAACGTGAGGTAAAATTTCAGGGAGGCGCTCCTGACGTAATGCTGGCCGGCACGTTGGTTCTCCCCTCCAACCCCGCGCCGAGAAATCCGGCAGTGATAATGGTGACGGGCAGCGGACAGCAGAACCGCGATGAAGAGCTGTTTGACCACAAACCGTTTGCCGTCATAGCCGACTATCTGGCACGCAAGGGTGTGGCATCGCTGCGCTATGACGACCGCGGCTATGCCGCATCTACCGGCGACATCTCCTCGATGACCACCGCTGATGTAGCGGCCGATGCCAAAGCTGCACTAGCATATCTGCGATCACAGCCCGGCATTGGATCGGCAGGCGTGATAGGGCACAGTGAGGGAGCTTCTGTTGCCATCCTTCTATCCGATAAGAACTCTGACTCACGTGCCGATTTCATTGTGGCTATTGCTCCCCCAGCGGTGAGAGGCGATTCGATTCTTGCCGATCAGAACCGTACAATAATGCTCCGCCAAGGTATTCAGGCTGCCACCGTTGATAAATATGTAGCTGCGCTCCACACCCTGTATGCTGATCTTGCCAAAGGCTCATCTCCGGCCGATCCGCAGCAATACATAGCCCGGATTTTTCCTGGAGCAGATACCGATATGCTCAATAAGGCGCTTGCAGCCAATCTCACAAAAATCCTGTCGGATGCCAACCCATGGCTGATTTATTTCGCTTCATTCTCTCCGGCACAGTCGCTTGCATCAATCGGAGCTCCGGCACTGCTCATATATGGGTCGAAAGACACGCAGGTAACCTCGCCACTCAATATTGAGGCAGCGCGCCGCAATGCATCGTCCTACGCCGACATAAGGCTATTTGACGGACTGAACCACATGATGCAACATGCCGTGACAGGTGAGGTTGCGGAGTATGCGGCCATAGACGAAACAATGGCCCCGGAAATACTCGAGGCCATTGCTGATTACATATTGAAAAGATAGGATTCTCTACTTTTCCCCTTCACGAAGCACCCGGAGAGCGGCTTCATAGTCAGGTTCGGTGGTTATCTCCTCCACCAGCTCACGATAACGTACAGTTCCATCGTTGTCTATGATTACAACGGCACGTGTGAGCAGGCCCTTGAGCGGACCGTCTACGAGCTCCACACCGTAGTTCTGTCCGAAAGCGGGCGAACGGAATGCAGAAGCTACCACAAGGTCCTTGATACCTTCGGCGGTACAGAAGCGCCCCATGGCAAACGGGAGGTCCATTGACACACATACCACTACGGTGTCATCCAGACGGGCGGCCTCTTCATTGAAGCGACGCACGCTGCGGGCGCACACTTCAGTGTCAAGACTCGGAAATATATTAAGAACTATTCTTTTACCGGCAAAATCGGCTGATGTTACAGGTGCAAGGCCGGCACCGGCAAGGTCAAATTCAGGTGCTTTACGCCCTACTTCAGGAAGATTTCCATAAGTGTGGCATGCTGTACCTTTGAAATAAACTGTTTCCATAAAATAAATATATAATATCTGTTATTGATTCATCAATGTCATCTTTTGAATAACATCCGAGGAGATATCTTTGTTGTAGCCGATGATGACATCCACTACTTTTCCTTCCCTGTCGAGCAATAATACCGTGGGCAATGAAGCCACGCCACAGTCGCGGGCCAGGCCTCGGGCCGTCATCAGCAGATGCTCGCCCTCGCGTATCTGTCCGGCGCATTCCTCTATACCATCGATATGCGAATCTGTAAACGCCATGATCAGGTCCGAGCCGAATGGTAGCGAATCGGCGGCATCGCGTAGGGCTGCGATAAGGTCAGAATTGAAGCCCTGTCCCGATTCCATGAACACCAGCACCGTAGGAGCGCGGAATCCGGCTCCGCTTTCATGCGTATATCGTTCGCCGGTAGTGGTAGGAACAGAAAATTGCGGAAGCTTATTGCCTCGCAGATTCTCAACCCTGAAGTTGCTCTGCCTGTACTTTTCAAACGGTTCGGGATACAGTTCTATCAAGGCTGTCTCCGATATTTCTTCAGGTGAGTTGACCGCATCATCAAGATACTCTACTATTATAGTCTGTTCGCTTATTGAACCGGGATTATTCTCAAGTTTTACCGTGACCGGACGCTTTGTATCTTTGTCAAACATATATTCCCCCTCCATAGCCGTAAGGCCGTTGAGCTCCATGACTACATCGACGCCTATACGATGCACACCGCTCACCACGGTGTCCTGATGCATCGTGATCTTATAACGGCTATCTTTGGCTATCGTACGCAGATGCTCCCCGATAAAAGCCGGAAGGATATCAACGAACTGCGCCGTACGCTGAACTCCGGTTCCTTTCATACCGGCAAGAATAGACGGACGGAATGGTATCGAGTCCCACTCGCGGTGATACTCCTGCAACTTCTGGCCGCCAAATCGGTAATGATGGCCGTCAAAATAAGCGGAGAATCCACCGGAAGCATTATCATTATTTGCATATTCCCATTCTATCAGATATTTACACGGCGCCAGCGAATCACCGTCGGCCACAGGCTTCTGATGCAGGACTACATTGTATATCACATCTTCGGCCATCTGAGGCATTGACACCGTAAACCGGGCCTTTGCATCATAGCTTCCGGCTGGAATCTGACGGGAAAGTTCATCGACTGACATACTCTTGCCATAGCACGGCACAATTGCCGCAGCAGCTATCAGTATAGAAAGGAAATGTTTAAGCATAATGTAGTATGATTAGAAATTATCTGTAAGCGGACACATCATCGCCCCGCTGCTTTTCTAACGCATGCGCCCCTCTCCGTGTTCGGAGCGGGGCGCACTTTTTTACGTTATCAGATAGTAGATTATTCTTTTGTGATGATGCAGATGGCCACGCGGTTCCATGACAGTTCCTTGAACTGTTCCAGAATGCCGCAACCTTCAGCCTTGATACGATCTGACGCTATGCCATACTTCGATTCAAGCATGCTCTTAACTGACTCGGCACGGTCAGCTGACAGACGTTCGTTGAACTCAAGCTCACCCTCCTTCGAAGCATAGCCCTTCACAATGACCTTTGCTTCGGGATTGCTCTTGAGGTAGCTGGCTATCATCTCCACTACTGGCTGCTGGCTTTCGCGGATGTTTGACTGGGCAAGTTCATAATAGACATAGAGAATTGACTCCATATTGTCAGCACTTACCTCACGCAGCGACTCACGGCATTCACGAATCTGATTCTGCAGTTCATCGGTGCGCAGCTCCTCTGCTTTAAGAAGACCAATAGCTGAGGCAAGTTCGGCGCGCATGGAGTTGACCTTGCCGTTCAAGGCATCGATATCCTCGGAAGCGAGGTTGGAAGCACACTGTATACCACGTCCGAAGCGGTAAGCTACACCGGCAGTGATATTGAATGTCGCGTTCCTTGCGGTATATGCTGCAGAAGTCTGCTCAACATCAAGAGGAGCGCCCTCTGTGCCGGTCATATTCCAGATTACAGCCGGACGTACAGACAGGGTGATATGGTTGTTGACATTGAAATTGAAATTCAATCCCGCCTTTGTAGCGAAATAATTGCGATCCTTGGGGCCGGTATTGTTTGCTCCGTCATTGTCATATTCATGACCAAATCCGGCACCCGCGGCCAGTTCCAGTCCAAACAGACGTCCACCGCAACGCAAGCCGCCAAAAAGCGTAGGCAGGTCAACAGCTCCATACACACCGGTATATGAATTATCAAATGCCGGAGCATGACGGCGTCCGCTCCATGATGATGTGTTGACGCCCCAGTAGCTTTCCACACCAAGGCCAAAGGCAGGTGAAATCTGCTTCTGCAGATGCGCTCCTACCCAGCCTCTCATATCGCCGAAAAATGCATGATTCTTCAGTGGAGTTGTAGCACCGCCATCAATCCCGAATGACCAACCCTGGTCAAAAGAGGGGGACACATAAGGTTCACCGGCATAAACTGCCGAAGATGTGAATAAAATAGTTGATAATACAAGTAACTTTTTTACAGTTCTCATTTCTTATTTATTCTTTTCAATAATACATATAGCCACACGGTTCCATGACAGCTCGTCAAAGTGAGTCAGAATGCCACAACCTTCACTCTTGATACGGTCGGCAGCAATACCATACTTATCCTTGAGCATTGTAGAAACAGATTCAGCACGCTCAGCCGATAGGCGCTCATTGAACGACTCCTCACCCTCTTTCGAAGCATATCCCTTGACAGTCACAGTGGCTTTAGGATTGCTCTTCAGATAGTCAGCCACCATTTCAACCACGGGCTGCTGGCTCTGACGGATCACAGGCGAAGCAAGATCATAGTACACATAAAGTATTGTCTCGATATTGCTTACTTTCTGCTCGGTAACTTTCTTTGCATTCTTACAGTCGGCAAGCTGACGGGTAAAGTCATCGCGCTGGGCCTGCTGAGCGGCAAGAGTTGACTGACATGCGCCAAGCTCGCCGCGCAAAGCATTGATCTTGTCATTAAGAGCTGCAACCTCTGAGTTGTCTACAGGATTGGTATTCTCAAAGCCGGGACCGAAATTATAAGTCACGCCGGCAAGGATATTGACAGTACCGCGCACTGATTTATATGCGGCTGAGGTTTGTTCAACATCAAGAGGACGATACTCCGTACCTGTCATATTCCATGCCAGATAAGGCTTGAGCGATAGGGTAAGATTATCAGTAACATTGAAATTGAAGTTCACACCTACCTTTGTCACAAAATAGTTCTGGTCAGGAGTCTTGATATCGTAGGGGAAAAGGGAGAAACGGCTGTAGAATTCATGTCCCCAACCGGCTCCGGCAGTTACCTCCATTTCGAACAGACGGCTCTGAAGCGGATTGAACAGACGCATCAGGTTCACCGATCCGTAAGCGCCTACATAAAGTTTGTCAAAAGCTGTCTTACTTCTATTCATAGGAGCTACGAAAGTACCCATCAAATTTTTATAGAATACATCGCCTGTAGTCCATGATGAAGTATTGATACCGGCATTTCCTTCAATACCGAGAGCAAAAGCAGGTGAGATCTGCTTCTGTACGTGCAAGCCGATTATAGCTCTCATATCCCCGAAAAATGAATGGTGCTCCATCGGTGTTCCCACACCCCCATCAACACCAATTGACCAATTAGAGCCAAAATTACCTGGCTGATAGCTTGACTGAGCGCTCATGCCAAATATAGCAGATGAAGCCACTGCAAGTGTAAGTAATGTTTTTTTCATAATACAACAACTTTGGTTGTTAACAATTAGAAAACAAATATAACACTTTTATTTAACATATTAGCAAATTAAAAATACTCTAATTTTACTCAGTACTACATTACACAGAATTCAACCAGAGCTCCCCACAATTGAAGAGGATAGTTTAAAACGACGAAGGCCACGGCGGTTTTCCCGTCGCGGCCTTGCCTTCCTTAGAGGGGGCGG
>OFGR01001223.1_pt1 | contig 21676 bp, 22 predicted proteins | sample 1521811 | NCBI WGS metagenome assembly OFGR01 (sample SAMEA3504098, study PRJEB24116) | mouse gut metagenome | biome: mouse gut; feature: mouse-associated habitat; material: faeces | place: Denmark | collected 2011
GCATACATGGCACTTTTTTTGACGTAAACGGGGCAATCGGGGATGCGGAGCAGATAAAGGCGGAAATTTACTACAAGATTGCGCCTTATGTCACATCAGGCATTGCGAAAAAGGCGACAACGCTCCTGGATGCGCTGCGGATCAGGTGCTACTCCCCACCGATACCCTACCAGACAGACCGCCTCCATGTGGCAAACGGCACTTATTTCCTGTCGGGGGATTTCTCCGCACAGAAGGAGTTCTGCATGAACAGGCTCCCGGTGCGCTATGCGCCGGATGCGCCTAAGCCGTTACAATGGCTTTCCTTTGTAGAACAGCTATTAGAGCCGGAGGACATTACCACGTTGCAGGAATTTATGGGATATGTGCTGCAGCCCACGACAAAGGGGCAGAAAATGATGATTGTCATAGGGAAAGGCGGGGAGGGCAAGTCACGCATCGGCAGGGTGCTGAGGGCGTTGCTTGGTGACAGCATGAACACGGGCAGCATACAGAAGGTGGAGGTTGACCGCTTTGCACGGGCAGACCTTGAATGGAAACTGCTGATGCTTGACGATGACATGAAGCTGGAAGCACTGCCGCAGACGAACAACATCAAGTCCATAGTGACACTGGAAGATAAAACGGATTTGGAGCGCAAGGGCAGGCAGAGCGAGCAGGGGTATCTATGCGTGAGGTTTATCTGTTTCGGGAATGGCAACCTCGGTTCATTGTATGACCGTTCCTATGGCTTTTTCCGGCGGCAGATTGTCCTTACCGTCAAGGAACGCAGGCCGGACAGGGAAGATGACCCGTTCCTCGGAGAGAAACTCATTGCTGAAGCGGAGGGGATATTCCTATGGTGTCTTGAGGGGCTGCACCGCCTGATTGACAATGGGTACAGATTCACGATAAGCAAAAGGGCGGAGGATAACCTGACAAAAGCCATGCAGGACGGGAACAACATCATTGTATTCATGCAGTCGGAGGGCTATATCAGGCTTGAGAAAGACACACACGCCACGTCAAAGCAGCTTTACAGTGCCTACAGCCAGTGGTGCGAGGACAACCTTGAAAAGCCTTTGGGGGAGCGCAGTTTCTCCAACTTTTTACGGCAGAATGAGGATAAATACAAACTGGCTTATACCAATAATATCGCACTCGGAAACGGAAAGACCGCAAGGGGGTTCAAGGGTATCCATGTAAAAGTGCGCACAGGGGAAAGGCATTAAGACGCAACGGACGCTTAGACGTGTAAATCGCCAAATCCTTTTTATATATATACATACGGCTATGGGGGATTCCCAGTTATATATATAAATACTTTTAAATTTAAAATAGAAAAAGAAGTGTCTTAGCGTATAAAGCTAGGAAATACAAGGTGTTGGGCGCATTTTGGAAGCGTCTATATTACGTCCTTTCAAAGCGTCTGTTATCCGGCAGAGTAATTTTACACCTTGCCGGGCTTTTATTTTTCAGGGCAGGACGCAGAAAGTGTCTGGAATTGAATTGATTGGAGGGAATATATTGAATAAAACAAAACTTATCGTGACAAGGGTATTTGACAGCAGGAGAACGCCGCAGGATGCGTTTGTGAGGGCAATATTAAATTCCGACAAAGAGGAAAAGTGCTTGCAGGCATCGGGGGATTCCGATATAATAGAAACTGGAGAACCACTTTGCAGTTCACCAGCTTTTTCCGGGAAGGGAGAAGCGAATGGGTAGGACTACATACAAAACAGCACCAAAAGGCGGGTTATATACCCGATTGTCCGTTGATGACGGCATCACGGACAGGGAAAGCAATTCCATAACGAGCCAGAAGCAGATGCTCATGCAGTACGCACAGTACCACGGGATAGAGGTCGTGGAAACCTACGTCGATGACGGATGGAGCGGCACGAATTTCGAAAGACCGGATTTTAAGCGCATGATTGAGGACATTGAAAGCGGGAAAATCAACACGGTCATTACAAAAGATCTCTCACGTCTTGGGCGTGACTACCTGCAGACAGGATATTATACCGAGGTATATTTCCCTGGCAAGAAAGTACGCTATATCGCAATCAGCGATGGGATTGATACCTCTATGGGGTATAATGAGATGGCTCCGTTCAAGAACCTGTTTAACGATTTCTACGCACGGGATATTTCAAAGAAAATCCGCAGCACCATGACCACAAAGGCAAGGGCGGGCATCTACCACAGCACCGTGCCGCCGTTCGGCTACCGGAAATCTCCGGAGGACAGCCATAAGCTGATGCCGGATGCGGAAACTGCGCCGATTGTACGGCGTATGTATGAGCTTGCCGTGCAGGGGAAAGGCTATAAGGCAATCGGCAACGTGCTGAAAAGGGAGCGCATACCGATACCCGCATACTGGCACCATGTAAGGGGCGAACGGACGTGGGCGGGTTTTCAGGGCGAGGGGCATATCTCCAACTATATGTGGAACGAAACCACGATAAAATGGATACTCTCGCATGAGGTCTATATCGGCAGCCTTGTGGCGCAGAAACAGTCAAAGCTGTTCAAGGTCGGCAAGAACTATGTGAAGCCCAAAGACGAGTGGGTGGTGGTAAAAGACATATTTGAGCCGATTGTGGACTTGGAGCTTTGGGAGCGTGTGCAGGAGGTCAACGGGAAGCGCAGGAGGATGTGCAAGGCAAAAAGGGAGCCGAGTATCTTTTCCGGTATCGCCTACTGCCCGGACTGCGGCAGGCGCATTTCATTCTTCCCTGAACGGACAAGCAAAAACAATCCTGAAAAGACGTATTTCGGCTCATGCCAGAACTACAAGGCGAACGGGCCGGACGGATGCACTCCACACCGCATTAAAGAGCAGGACTTGTACGATATTGTCCTCAAAGACATAAGGGAATGGGCAGCAATGGCACTTGCGGACGAGCAGGCAGTCCTTGGCAGGGTTATGGAACAACAGCAGTTAAACAGTACCGTCGATTATGGTTTGATTGAGGGGAAGAAGCGAACCATAGGGAAAAGGCTTGAGGAGATTGATAAAGTCATAAGCAGACTGTATGAGGATTACGCACTCGGCAGGCTTGCAGGCACAAGCATAGACAATCTTCTGCCAAAGTACCAGAAGGAGCAGGAAGAACTTAAAAAACAGCTTTCCGCATTGCAGGAACAGTCGGCAGAGCATGACAGCACAGAGCAGAATGCGGAAAAGTGGATAAGCCTGATCCGGCAGTACAGTGACCTGAAGGAATTAAATTCTTGTATCATCAATGAACTTATCACAAAGATTTTAGTGGGCGACAAACGCCGGGTAAATGGTGAGAAAGTTCAGTCTATCGAAATCCATTACCGTTTCATCGGAAATCTGACCGACAGCGGGAATGGGGAAACAATTCAATAAAAAATCCAGTTAAAAACAATTTAGCTGTAAAAACCGTCTTTAACGGGAATTTACAGAAGTGAACGTCAAGGAGGGCGGCGTGGCGGAAACAATCTATAATGCGCGCCTGACTGACAAACCTTTTGTGACTAAAACAGTGAGAGTAGGCAAAATCAGCGCGGAAGGTTTTGCAGAGTTGCCAACGGCTGGCATGACGGCGACGGCAGGGAGCGCGCATAGTGACGGAGCCGCGCAAAACGTATTAGATGGAGACATTAATTCGCTTTGGCATACGAATTATGGCAACGACGAGGATAAGGCAAGTAACGGCGGGAGGCCGAAGCATTGGATTACGATAGATTTGGGCGGTTCTTATCTTGTAAGCGGTTTACAATATACGCCGAGGAAAACGGCCAATCCAAATGGGACGATTACGGAATATCAAATTGAGATCAGTACGGACGGAGAAACGTTCTATCCATATGAGCGGGGTGAGTGGAAGAAAGACAGCGCAGTAAAAACAGTATACTTTACGTTTGCGGCGGCTGCAGCTACACATGTGAGACTGCGGGCGTTAGAGACAAAAGATGATTTTGCATCAGCGGCGGAGATCCGGATGATCGGAAAAGCGCAGGATTCAGGGGCTGTAAACCGTTTAGAGTTAGCGCAGGAAGTTTTAAATTACGGTGACAAAACGGATATGTTTTCGGAACTGTATCCAGAGTTTTCAGAAGCGGTGGGAACGGCAAAGGAATTGTTGGAGGATTCATCTGTCAGCCAGCAACAGTTAGATGCGGCATTTGGAGCTCTACAGACGGCGAAAACACAGTCTTTCCAAACGATTGACGACGATATAGCGGCCGCAATCGCAGATAAGAATGCGAAGGTTCCTGAGGAGTACAATATCACCTCATGGGCAGCTTACCGTAAGGCATGTGAAGCAGTGGAAAACCTGTCTGGGGAAACAGCGTTGGAAGAAAAACTGAAACTGTTTTTAAATTTGAAAGAAGCAGAGAAAAATCTGGTAAAACTAAATGTGGTGCTTGTGGAACACATAACGGTTTTGTCAAAAGATGATGTGAGGGAGCTTGAAGCAGGCAGCCAGTTACAATTATCGGCTGAAATAGAACCGGAAGATGCAGCCAATCAAGAAGTGGATTGGAACAGCGGCGATCCTAAAAAAGCGTCAGTAGACGAAAACGGTCTGGTGACGGCAATCGAAGAAGGGGACGTAACCATTACAGCGGAAGCGAAAGATGGAAGCGGGATAACGGGAGACATTACGCTAAAAATTACTCCGGAGCCAACGACAGATCCAAAGAAACCAGTGACAAAGATAACCGTCACTTCTAAAGACGGCCAGAAGGAATTGACGATAGAAGATACATTGCAGTTGTTGGCTGAAATAGAGCCTGAGGATGCAACTAATCAAGAAGTGGATTGGAGCAGCAGCGATCCAAAAAAAGCGTCAGTAGACGAAAATGGTCTGGTGACGGCAATCGAAGAAGGCGACGTAGCCATTACAGCGGAAGCGAAAGATGGAAGCGGGATAACGGGAAACATTACGCTGAAAATTCAAGCGAAGCAGGAGGAAAACCCAGAAAAGCCAGTCGAAAGCGTAAGAATTACAGCAGCAGGCAATAAAACCAAACTTCAAATTCAGGAACAAGTAAAATTGACGGCTGTCGTTATGCCTTGGGATGCCACAAATAAAAAAGTGGTTTGGGCCAGCAGTAAACCGAATATTGCATCGGTAGATACAAATGGCAATGTAAAAGCGCTTCGGGCAGGCAAAACAACGATAACTGCAAGACCTGCCGATGGAAAAGGAGGCGTTTCGGGAAGTATAGGGATTGAAGCGCTGCCAAGAAAAGTAACAGGCATTACAGTCATTGCGGCGGGAAACCGAAAAACCTTGACCGTAAATGAAACCGTAAAACTTACGGCATCGGTGAAGCCAACGGATGCGGCAAATAAAAAAGTGTCATGGAGCAGCGGCAATTCAAATATTGCATCCGTAGATGCAAACGGCAATGTAAAAGCGAAAGCAATAGGGGCTGTGGTGATTACGGCAAAAGCATTAGATGGAAGCAATGTGAAGGGCAGCATTACGCTAAAAGTGGAACAAGGACTGCCGGAAGCCGGAGAAATTTTCCCTATAGAGAACAGAAACTATAAAATTATTGTTTCTTCTGCGACGGAAAAAACGGCAATGCTTTTAAAATCTTTGAAGAATACGAAGAAAAAAGTTTCCATAAAACCAAGCGTTTCGATTGAAGGACAGGATTATAAAATTACGGTAATTGGAGAAAAAGCATTCCAAAAAGACAAGAAAATGACGCAGGTGACGATTGGATCAAACGTAACAAAAATTGGCAAAAACGCTTTTGCAAATTGTTCCAAATTGAAAAAAATAGTGATCGTATCCGATAAGATTACTAAAATTTACAAAAACGCGTTTAAAGGCATTAAGAAAAATGCGCAAATTATTGTGCCGAAAAAGAAACTTAAAAGATATAAATTTCTGTTGAAGAAAGCAAAGCTCCCGAAATCGGTAAAAGTAAAGAGTAAATAAGTGGGAAAACGCATAAGGGGCTTTGCGAAATAGAAAAAGTGAGAAAAAGCCCATCTATCTGGGCAAATAAAACAAAGAGTTGTTGTGAAATGCAGTTTATATACACGAAATGGATCAGATCTATGCAGGTGGATTCCATCTATTGTATACAGCGTGTATTTTACGACAGCTCTTTTTGTTTTATGGCGGCAAAAATTTTGCCAGCTAAAGCAAGCTAAAAAAATGGTTGACACTGAGACTGGATTGTGTTAAAGTATTTATAGTTTTTAGAAAATGGATAAAATCAAAGATCAAAGAGAGTACCATAGAAAGGTTCCTCACAGAGAGCCGTCATACGCTGAAAGATGGCAGGAAAGTTTTATGGGAATGGGTTTGTGAGATGCAAAGCGAATGGAAGTAGCGGATGCCGTGTTCCTCACGTTACAGAGGTGAGATATGGGAATGGGTTTACCATTTAGTATCAAATGAGACTATGTGATAGGTGGCGAGTATTTTCCGGATCAGGGAAATGCTTTTTTTGTTTTATGCCTGAAATCCATAGTGAATATCGGGTGGCACCACGAGAAAATCGTCCCGAACATTCTTTGTTTTTCAGAATGTTCGGGATTTTTTGCGTGAAGGAGGTTTTATTTGAAAAATTTACAGGGTTAATAAAAAGAAATACGGAAACGAGAAATACGGAAACGAGAAATACGGAAACGAGAAATACGGAAACGAGAAAGACAGTATCAAAAAGACTATAGATATATTATTTTTGGACAAATCAAAAGAAATTTTGTGGCTGATGTGAGCAGGGCGTAGAAAAACGGGAAAAAACAAATATAAAACCAAAACATTTATTAGAAAGGTGAGAGAAAATGAATAGTAAAACGTATTATGGGCAGTTTGGCGGGCAGTTTGTGTCGGAATCCTTAATGAATACACTGAAAGAATTGGATTTAGCATATGAATCTGCTGTAAAGGATACGCAATTTAAAGAAGAACTCCAATACTATTTGAGACAATATGTAGGAAGGGAAACGCCTCTTTATTACGCAAAACGCCTTAGTGAAGCGTATGGGACAAAAATTTATTTAAAGAGGGAAGATTTAAACCACACTGGAGCGCACAAGATTAATAACGTGATTGGACAGATTTTGCTGGCAAAACGCATGGGGAAAAAGAAAGTGATTGCTGAGACTGGCGCAGGACAGCATGGCGTGGCGACTGCGACTGGGGCGGCTTTATTTCATATGGAGTGTACGGTGTTTATGGGAGAAGAAGATATGGAGCGGCAGGAACTGAATGTTATGCGCATGAAGCTCCTTGGAGCAAAAGTTGTCTGTGTAACGTCCGGCAGTAAGACATTAAAAGATGCGACGAATGAAGCAATCCGCGCATGGGCAAAGATGGGGGAAGATGCTTTTTATGTCATTGGCTCCGCTGTTGGGCCATATCCGTATCCAAAAATCGTAAAAGGCTTCCAAAGCGTAATTAGCCGTGAAGCGAAACAGCAGTTTTTTCAGGCGGAGCAAAGGCTCCCAGAAGCGGTAATCGCATGTGTGGGCGGCGGCTCTAATTCGATTGGAATGTTTGCTGAGTTTATTTCGGAGAAAGATGTAGAGCTGATTGGCGTAGAAGCTGCCGGAGAAGGAATAGAAACAGGCAGACATGCGGCGGCGATGGCCGAGGGGGAAGTGGGGGTGCTGCATGGCATGAAGTCTTATCTGCTTCAGGAACCGGACGGCAATATTAGACTTGCCTATTCCATTTCGGCAGGGCTTGACTACCCCGGCGTAGGGCCGGAACACGCGTATTTAAAAGAAACGGGACGGGCGTCTTATGTTTCCGTCACGGATCAAGAAGCGCTCGATGCGCTTATGCAACTTTGCAGGTTAGAAGGCATTATTCCGGCGGTTGAAAGCGCGCATGCCATTGCCTATGCGATGAAAAAGGCGAAAACTATGACGATGGGGCAGGCGGTAATTGTCTGTTTATCTGGAAGGGGCGATAAAGACGTCCACACGATTTCGCAGTATTTGAAACAACAGGAAAATTGAATTAGGAAAGAGGGAAAATATGAATCGGATAGAAGAAAAATTGTCACTGCTTACAGAAAAAAAAGAAAAAGCGTTCGTAACTTATATGACCGCAGGTCTGCCGGATATTAAAGGAACAAAAGATTTAATTTTTGCGCAGCAGGAAGCGGGCGCAGACATAATTGAGCTTGGAATCCCATTTTCAGACCCTGTAGCCGATGGGCCGATTCTCCAGAATGCGTCCTATCAGGCAATCTGCCGCGGCGTAAATTTAGAAAAAATCTTTCAATTAATGGAAGAAGTCCGCAGGGAAGGGGCCAGCGTTCCCATAGTATTTATGATGTATTATAATACAATTTTACATTATGGCATACACAGCTTTGCGGAAAAATGCAGGGAATGCGGCGTGGACGGCGTTCTTTCCCCGGATTTGCCGTTAGAAGAACAGGCCCCTCTTAGGAACGCTTTAGAGGAATGTGGCTCCACAATACTGATTCCACAAGTTTCTCAGGTTTCGGGAGACCGGATTTACGAAATAATGAAAGGCGTAAGGGGATTTGTTTACTGCATTTCTTCTATGGACGCGGCGGAACAGACGGAAACGTCTTATAAGGAAATGATTCCTTATTTAAAAAAAGTAAAAGAGCTATCCAAGATTCCGGTTTTTATGGAATATGTTATCCAGAAACCAGACGATATTTTGTCTTTGCGGGATTTGGTTGACGGCTTAATAGTCAGGAGCCATTTTGTGGAATTTTTGGAAAAACAGGGGTATTGTCCCGAAGCTGCAAAACAATATTGCAGGAATTTAAAGGAGAAATTGCAGATACATTATTCAGGCAGGAATTGAACGAGTGGCGGAGGGAAAAGAGATAACGGAAGCCGCAGGCAGAATGGGCATTAGAGATTGCTGGAAGGAAAGGCTGTTCAGGCGCTGTCCTAGAGGCGTAAGGCGTTACTATTTTTGCAGAGCCGGAAACTGTAGAAAATGCGTAGAGTTAGTCAGCGTTTATTCCCCGAAGATAAGGGAAAATGCCCAAATTACGGGGCAGATTCCTAACGGGGAAAAGGATAAAAACGGGATATTGACGTATGAAATGCTTCCATTTATATTGACGGATTGTGGAGGTTATTTTGGAAGGAATCCTTCTGGCGGAAGAATCTATTATTAACGGGCTTAAGGCGGCAGTGTGAAAAAGACCTGCGCGCTACTGCGTTTCATGGTTGATATAGGTAGTCTGAAGTTTTGAATACATAATCCTCTGACTGTGGTAAAGCCCAAAATACCCGGAAAGCATATAACTGAATGCGCAGGCAAGCAGATAATAAGGCATGCCTTCATAACCAAACATTTCAAAACTAATTAAAAGCGAGGTAATTGGGCAGTTTGTCACGCCGCAGAATACGCTTGTCATGCCAACTGCCGCGCAAAGCGTCGGGGAAAATCCGGTGACAGTTCCAAACAGGCAGCCAAACGTTGCGCCGATAAACAGGCTTGGCACAATTTCCCCGCCTTTTAATCCGGCTCCAAGGGTCAGCGCGGTAAAAATAATCTTAAGCAAAAACGCATATGGGACTGCTTGTCCGTCTAGCGCCGCTGTAATTACATGTATGCCTGTTCCATTATAATCTTGGTTTCCAATGAGAAACGTCAGGGCAAGCACAAGGCTTCCGCCTGTAAATGCCCGTAAATAAGGGTTTGGCAGAAATTTTTTGTACATTTTCTGGGAAGTGTGCAGTGTGACGCAGAACAGAATGCTTACAAAGGCGCAAATCCCTGCAAGAATACTAATCAGAACCGCATTGGCGGCGGTAAAAGCGGGAAGCGTTTCAATTTGGAATATATGTTCGGATAAATCCAGATAATCTGTTACGGAAGCTCCGATTAACGCAGAAATTACGCAGGGAACCAATGCGGCATAGTGCATAATGCCAATGCTGATAACCTCCATCGAAAAGATTGCCGCCGCCATAGGCGTTCCAAACAAAGCGGCAAACGCAGCGCTCATGCCGCACATAATCATAATATGGCTTTCTTTTTCGTTTAATTTTAAAAACCGCCCAAACGTTGCGCCAAGGCTTCCGCCAAGCTGAAGCGCGGCTCCTTCCCGTCCGGCGGAACCGCCAAATAAATGCGTAAGCAATGTGCCGAAAAAAATAGAAGGGGTCATGCGCAAAGGCACTCTTTGGTTTGAGTAAATTGCAGAGATGACTAAATCCGTCCCGCTGTCTTTTTCATTATGGAATAAATGGTATATGCCGGCTATACAGACGCCGCCGGCCGGAAGAAAACAAATAATGACAGGATGTTCCATGCGAAATTCAGTTACGCCGTTCATACATAAACAAAACGCAGCTCCGGTTATGCCGATAATGCTTCCAGATAGAACCGCAAGAATGACCCATTTCGATGCAGTGTGGAGAGATTTTGCGGCGTGTTTTAGTTCTTGTTTAAAATGTTCGTTCATAGTGGCTCCTTTATGGCAGATAGCTTAAGATCAATTCAATTATATTACTTTTTGCCAGAAAATTCAAATAGAGAAATGACAGAGGCTTTTCGCATGGCGGTAGAAATTGGTTTTTCAGGAATTTGGCATAAGAAATCAAAATAGAAAAAGAAATGAAAAGTACAGAACAAATGTTTAGTTATGTCTGTACTTTTTTGCATCTAGTGATATACTATAAAGTGCGGCGCATGAAGGGAAATTTATTGTAAAAATGACGGAAAGGGGTTATAATAAATTCAGAAGGCAAATATGTTCTAATTATGGCATTGCTATTGAAGAGTGTAACGCTGAAATTGCAGAAATATTTGGGGCGGGATAAAGAAAATGCGCAGGTTCGATCCAAATGTAAATTGAAGATATGATAAAAAAGGGAAAGCAGGTATTTGTATTCTTTTCTGATAAGCCTATCCGCAGAAGTGAGAGAAATGAGAAAGAGGAAAAGAAAGTAGAGGCTTTTAAGAGAAAATATAGAAATCGGGGAGTTTATGTGGAATATGGCTCTGATGAAGAATTTAGTGAGATAATTACAAGGAATCTTACAAGATATCTTACGGCAGAGTTGGCTAACGAAGCGAACCGTATTGATGAGTATACCAGATTTGACAGTTCTATCATGTCTAAAGAGGAAGTCGATTTGCTTTACGATTACACTCAATTTTGTGAGATAAAATCGGTTACTTCCTATTCCGATCCTAATATTGTGAAAATTGTTACTCATAAGGACTGCTTTGATATGGAAATTAACCTTTGCAATGTTGAAAAGACGGAGAAACAGGAATTTGCAATGGCTTTGTTAGAATATGCTCCATGTGATAATTGGTCAGGATTTTTTGATGCTGGATATTTCTTGGAGTTTGATGCAGTCAGTGGGGGAAATATTAAGGCTTTTCAACTGGAAATAAAAGACGATATTCGTAACAAGATTATTGATAAGACGATGACAGTAAGCGAAAAGGGCGAACATTTCCAGATATGGTTACCGTCAACAACCAGAGATTTGTCTTCGTGGAGAAAAATATCACAGGTATGCTTTACTGTATTTTTTAATGCAGCTTATGTTAGTGGGGGAAAAGGTATATTAACCATCGAAAATCTAAAAATGATACCAAAGAAATAAAGGTAGAATTAGTCAAGCACCTAAGCCGTTGTTGGTTTGGGCGCTACTTTTGTCCTATTTCGGAAAGGGGGATATAAAAAAGATAAGGAAAAGGTAAAGAAAAATATATTAGGAACAGTGTCTGATGTTAGATCAAAGGTTACACTGGATTGGATCGGACGGAGAACTGCAATGAGATTTATGATGCCTATATGGTTGCAGATTTCTGGTTCAGAGCCGTTAAAAGGGTTAGTTGTAAGAATAGTTTTGAATGTTGGATGAGGTATTGCCGTTGCGTGGAATGATTTATGCGATGGCATTTTTAATTGGTAATTCCAGTGTTTGTATAACTATTTATTGTTAAAACGGAGAAAGGAGTATGACTTATTATTGTCAAGAAACAAAAAATTTATAACCAAATATATGGCGGCTTGTAAACAGCGGAATAGCTGTTAAAAAGCCGCCTTTTTCTATGGAGGGATCAGAATGTCAGAAATGAGGTTTGCTTCAAAGGAGCATGAAAATTTCTTTTTCACCATGCTGCATAAATGCGGCATTACGGACTGTTACCACCGTGCCTTTTTCTACTGCGTGGGGATTTCCGACACGGCGAGAAATAACGTAGACAGGATGTTTGATTTCAAGCAGGACTGCATCAAGCCGGAGGGACTGCGCGAGGGCTGGCAGACGGGAGGGACGGTGCGGCTCACCCGCCTTGCGTTCAACCTCTGGAACGGGTATGTGGAGCCGGGGGACGAGCGGATGTCAACGCCTTATGAAATCTTTGACTGCGGCTATGCACCCTATTTTTATGAAGCCATAAAAATGCGGTATCCCGAATATTGCCGGGATTTGCCCGCAGTTAAGACGAAAGCGGACAGTGCGGAGAGGGGAGGAAGATAGGCATGGAAGCGGCGATTGCGTTACGAGAACAGCCGGAAATCCGGGAATTGTTTGAGGTGCTGGAGGGGAACGGGCTGAAAAAAGAACGTCAGGAAGTGGAAAGCCTTGTGAATTATCTGGAGGGCATGGAAAGCCAGTTCGGCGAGGTCATAAAGGAGCTGAAAGATTTGTGCGAGGAGAAGTTACAGTATGGGCAGTGATTCCATATATGGATATGGCGTTCCGGCGTATTGAAATGTGGCAGGAGAAAACCAGAGGTTATTCCTCTGGCTCTTTTGCCTTACATATCCCCTGCGCCGTCCCTGCTATGATGGTCAGCTCCAAATCACCAAACGTGTCAAAAAGTGCATCCAATTGTCGGCGTAACGTTGATTTTTCTGCCGGAGATTCTGGATGTATGTATTGGTCAACGGATATGTGGAACATAGTCACAAGCTGAATGAACAGTGGAAAGCTGGGATATTGCCCCTCTTTTTCAATGGACTGTAAATGTCTTGCAGAAATACCAAGTTCTTCAGATAATTCTTCCCTTGTAATCCTCTGCTTCTCACGGGCGTTTTGAATTGCCTGCCCTAATTCCAGAAAATCAAAGTTTTTTGCGGTTTCGTTCATTTTTCTCACCACCTATGCAGATAGAATTTGTCTTCTTATATTTTAAAGAAGTATAAGTTCTGATTAAACGATATGAAATTTCCTTAAACAAGAAATTTCAGTTCTACTATTAGGAAATAAGAAAATATAAATGAAGTGGTTTTTGCTCTTGATTTTGCTATATTAATATGATAAACTGAGAAAAAATAAAGAGAGGGTAGCGGATGATTGTTTATTCGTTAATTTAAGGACAATAAAAAGTGTTTATTCTCATCTCAAGATTATGATGGGTTTCTTTGTTGTACTTTTTTGCGGATAAATTATTTGAGCTAGCCTTATGATGTAAGGGCTTTTGTTTGAGCATTTATATATTCTAATGGATGTGGAGTGTTCATTTATAGGCTAAAAGTTTATGTGTGCAAAATAGGTTAAGGATAACTCAGCGTAATGGGTTATCTTTTTTTATTGTCCTTTTTAATACAACATTTCGATTATAACTGTGGAAAGGATAATAGATATTTATATGAATAGAGAAAACAAAAAAAGCTGTATGAAAAAGGTTATTATAAAACACATCCATGTAATGAAACTTTTGTTTGCAAAGTATGTGGAAGAATAGTAATACCAACAGGGGCAGGTAGCGAGCATAGAAATCATTGTCCAAACTGTTTGTATAGCCAACATTTGGATAATGAGCCGGGTGATAGATTAGCTGACTGCGGAGGAATTATGGAGCCTATTGCAGTATGGGTAAGAAAAAATGGTGAATGGGCAATTATTCATCGTTGTCGTATTTGTGGTAAGTTAAGTTCAAATAGGATTGCTGCAGATGATAATCCGATGAAATTGATGTCTTTAGCCATGAAGCCTGTTTCATTTCCACCATTTCCATTAGAAAAAATTGAAGAAATGACAAAATTAATGGGTGGTAGTGGAACATTGGAATTTTAATCAAGAGATGTCAGAAGTTAGTCCACTAATTCATATCAGGTGTGTATGAGTAATCACATAAATGGGGAAATTTCAAATTTATGAAGAAATTGATTTTATAAAGTGAACATGATATAATACTTAATATTTATGTTTCATTTATTGTTGCGTTTACCGAAGGAGGTGTTTGGTAATGGACTTTAAGAATCAAAATTGTTCAGATAGTGAATTTTCCCATGCAGAATAGTAGAAATGCAACGGTCTGTATGGGTTAAATAATAGTTGCATTATCTGCTGATTCTGCACTTTATTTAATAATATTAAGTAAAGGACGGAATAAAATAATGGAGTATTTAAATGCAGCAGATGTGCTTCCGAAGAAACTACTAAAGGAGCTATCCACATATGTAAATGGACAATTGTTATATGTTCCTTCAACGGAAAGCAAAAAATCATGGGGAAGTAAAAGTGGTTCAAGGCAGTATTATGAACAGAGGAATAGCAATATTGTGGAACTGTATCAAAAAAATACAAGTATTGACGAACTTTGCGAACAATTTAATCTATCCTATGATACGATTCGTAAAATAATAAAAGTGAATTTATAGGGCTTTATCCATTAAAGGGTAAAGCCCTTTTTTCATCGGATAAAATGGTTATATTTATTTTGTGTCCTTCTTTTTTCTGGATGCAAGACCTATAATAATGCAGGTAAAAGGAGGAGTGAAATGAGTACACAAACAAATATGACAAATGGCAATCCTACAAAATTGCTTTTGAGTTTTGCTATTCCCCTTATGTTGGGGACAATTTTTCAGCAGTCCTTTATACTTGTAGATAGAATTATAGTAGGACATTTAATAGGTTCCAATGCTTTTTCATCGGTAGGAGCAACAGGCTCTGTATCAATGGTATTCACATCGCTTTGTTTGGGAATTGCGATTGGATCAGGAATTGTTGTTTCGCAATTTTATGGGGCAAATGATGAGGATGGCACGGCATCTGCAATTAGGAATGGGACGATAATAAGTATATTAAGTACCATAATTGTTTCGATTTTGGCATTAGTTGTTACAAAACCGATTCTTATATTGCTGAATACGCCTGTTTCTTTATTAGAGGATTCCATCAGCTATATGTCAATATCTATGGGTGGTTTGATTATAGTAATTCTCTACTACATACCATTCAGTATATTGCGTTCATTAGGCGATGCAAAGTCTCCGATTATTTTTTTGGTGATTTGCAGCATATTAAATATCGCTTTTGATTTGGTATTTGTCCTTGCTTTCCACATGGGCGTGGGAGGAACTGCAATAGCATCCTTGTTAGCTCAGGGAATAGCAGGTATTTTATGTTTCTTTTATGCTGTAAAGAAATATTCTTATTTTAAAATAGCGTTAAAACAAGCGAAATTTGACAGAACTGTTGCAAAGCAAATTCTTAAAATCTGTATACCGATGGGATTTCAGTATTCGTTTATTTATCTGTCAAGCTGTATTTTGCAGTGGGTAATCAATGGATTTGGAACAAGCGTAATAGGAGCGTTTACAGCGACAAACCAGATAGAAAACTTAATCCAGCAGCCCTTTACTGCATTAGGGACAGCGATGGCAATTTATACAGGACAAAATATTGGTGCGGGAAAGACAGACAGAATAAAGCAGGGACTGATTTCAGCTTTGAAAATATGTACCATATATTCGTTGTTTCTACTAATTATATTTTGGGGCTTCGGAAAAGCGATTATGAATATTTTTGTATCTGACATAGCGATTATTGAAAATGCAGTGAAGGGTATCCATATCACCAGTATATTCTTCCTTTCACTTGGGATGGCTCAAATGCTTCGCTATTTGTTAAATGGTGCAGGGGATTCTGCTTATTCAATGGTGAATGGGATTGTGGAAATAGTCTGTCGGCTTGTATTTGTTTTCGTTTTGACAAATATTTCATTCATAGGTCAGTGGGGAATTTGGTGGACAACTGCATTGACGTGGTTTTGTACAGCAATCTTGGCTTTTTGCCGTTTTATGGGCGGTAAATGGAAAGATAGAGGTATTGCTAAATAATCGAAATTCATTGTTTGGGAGATATAGGTTACCACATAAGTATAGAATGTTATGTCAGAAAAGGTTGAGGAATTATGAATAAAGGGAAATGGATATTCTGTCCAGTCTGCGGAAGCAAAACTCGTACTATGATATGAGAGGATACAGAATTGAAACAATATCCTCTTTTTTGCCCGAAGTGTAAGCAGGAAACTTTGATTGAAGCAAAGAATTTAAAAGTAACAGTCATCAAAGAGCCAGCCGCAGAAACGCAGAGCCGATGAACTTGTGAAAAACCTCACAGATCATCAGCTCTTTTTTCACTACAGAACGGATAAAATAACCCACTGAATAAAAGTTTCAGTGGGCAATTTTCTATATTTTTGTAGAGTACAGAATAATAATCATGACATTTTTAATTTTAGCAGAGACATGTTTTTTAGTCTACGGAGCGTGGATTGTTATTGAGAATAGATTGCAGTACAATCTAAATCGAGGTGAAAGTAATGGATACTAAAAGAAAAAAAGAATTATTGCAGCAATGGAAAAATCGCCATCCAGAAATGGGTGTGATTTCATTTCGGTGTAAAAAGACGGGAGAATCTTTTTTGGGTATCTCAAAAGATACAAAAGCTGATTTTAACAGCAACCGCTTTAAGCTATCAGGAGGGATGCATCCAAACAAAAGGCTTGCTGAACTTTGGAATCAGTTTGGAGAGGAAGGATTTGAACTTTCTGTTGTAAAAATACTAAAATATGAAAATCCCGACGATGACCACACAGACGAATTGGAAAAATTAAGGGAACAATGTTTTATAACAGATACGAAAGCGAGGAAGATATGGAAGTAAATAAAGATATTGTAATTATGTCCGAAGGATATGACCGTATTGATGGACGAAACGCATATCATTCAAACATAAAAAGGCTTACGCTTGGTATGCCAATTATGGAAAAAAATAAAAATATGCAGATAGCCATGCAAATTTGGGAAGAAAAGGAAGATGGAACATTAAGTATTGCTATGGAACTTCCAATCCACCAAATAATGGATTCTATGATATTTTTAAGCCGTACAATGTTGTATTTTCGGGAAGCATATCGCTATCCTTTATTGTATAATTCAGATAATCCAGTGATTGAACGGATAGGTGTACAAGGGGGTGTAATGCCCGTCAATATTTGTATTGACAATCCCGATATTGATAATGACATCAGAAAATTTTCGCAGGCTCTCAGTGATTTGGGAGAACTTACAGGAGAGCGTATGCGGACATTGTCCCATATATTTGAAGAAATGGAGTGTTATTGAAATGGAAAATAAATATCTTCTGTCGCCTTCCAGACAGTTGACAGAAGAAGAACAAAAACTTGTCTGGATAAAACCAGTTACTCATATTGAAAGTCAGGCGGAGCATCGCATTTGTGAGGAAGTAAAGCGAAACTGGATGCGTGGAGAAATGAAAATAGCAAACATTCTATTGGAGGGAGATGCAGGCTCAGGAAAAACTCAATTAGCAAAATCATTATCCGCAGATTTTGGTTTGCCTTATACAAAAGTGACCTGCTTTGCAGATATGGATAAGTCAGATGTTTTAGGCTCAATTCTGCCAGTGCTGCCCGATGAAGAAATAGATTCAACAGGAGTTGAATACAAATATTATCCGTCAGAAATTATCAGGGCATATGAAAACGGATGGCTGCTTGAAATCCAAGAACCTACGGTTATTCGGGATGCGGCGGTGCTAATGGCATTAAATTCTGCCCTTGAGCCAGATGGCAGTATCAATTTACCAACACGCATCGTCCACCGCCACCCAGATTTTATTGCAGTTATAACAACAAACAGAGGTTATAATGGATGCCGCCCGTTAAATGAGGCTTTGCGTGATAGAGTTCAACATAGTGAAAAGATGGACTTGCCAGAGATTAGCGTTATGGTGGAACGGGCAGCGGCGAAAGTGGAATGTACAAATAAGACTTTATTATACACATTTGCGAAAACAATTATTGAATTGGATAAAACAGCGAAAGCAAATGCCATCAAAGGTGTGGCAGGAATGCGTTCTTATTTCTTTTGGACGGATGCGGTTCTTCAAGGCTCAGAAATTGTTGATGCTCTATATCATAAAGTGATTTATAAAATAACCACAGATGAGGATGAGATTGCAATTCTGGAAAAGGCACTGTCGGAACGAGGACTATTGGCAGCTTTAGAAGATGTTTCCGCTTCATTGGCTGCAGCAAATGGAGAGGTCATGGAAATCCATACAGAGGGAATGAATGATGCGCTCAAAGTTCCCTTAGATGCAGATATGCAATCAGCAGTTGCGTTGAGAAAATCTCCAGAAAGTGAAAGTGTTTCAGTAGATGTAACAGAATTATCAGCAAAATCCAGAGAATCCGATACTGGCGAGGACGGTGCGCCAATCTACCATGAGCTAACCCCCGAAGAATCGGCGGCACTTGCAGAAGAAAAAAAGGCTTTTCGCAAACATCTAAATCAACAGGCACGGGAATTGGTGAAAGGAACTTCTCATGAAAAAGTCGGCTTGATTGTTCATCGTCCAGAAGCGACATTGGCACATCATCGTGAATATAATAAAATGGTTTTGGAATTGATGCCTGTTATTAGGGAGCTGATACGAAAGACAACGCCACTCTTGGAGCATGAAGTTTCTGCTGATTTTAGCAAAAATTGTGTTTATGGGACAAAATTTCATGCTGAAAAGGTATCTTCACAAGACCGCAGGTATTTTTCAAAAAAGAGACCGCCAGAAGAAGAACCGTCACTTGTGGTGGCATTGCGCATTGACCAGTCAGCGTCTATGAAAGCATTTGGACGGTTAGAAGCAGCGAAACGGGCTGCTGTTGCAGTATATGAGTTCTGTACGGCGTGTAAAATTCCATTGCTTATTTATGGAGATACAGCAGACCGTTCGCCAATAGAAAGAATGTCAATGTATTCCTATATTGATTGGGAAGAGCCACAATTGAATGATAAATATTCTCTTATGACAATTCAGAGCCACAGTAATAACAGAGATGGAATGGCACTTCGGATTCTTGCAGAAAAATTAGTAAAGATGTCACAGACAACAAAATTGTTGATTAGTATTAGTGATGGGCAACCGAAAGCCATGCCAGATTATACTGGAAAAGCAGCCATAGGTGATATGAAACAGATTATCAGTGAATATAGCCGCAAAGGTATTCTGTTTTTAGCAGCGGCAATTGGACAGGACAAAGATACAATCAGTGATATTTATGGACAAGAACGGTTTTTGGATATGTCAAACCTGCGGCAGATGCCGGTACAACTGATTCGTATCATTTCCAGATTCCTATAAAAATGATATGATAAAGCGAGGAGGTGGAAATTATGGATTGTACTAAAATTGGAAAGTTAATAGCACACTTACGGAAAGAAAAAGGGATGACACAAAAAAATCTGGCGGATGAACTGGGTGTGTTGAATAAAACAGTTTCAAAGTGGGAATGTGGATTAGGATGTCCAGATTTATCTTATTGGTCAGACCTGTCTGTTATATTGGGTGTTGATATGGTTCAGATGATGGAGGGAGAAATTACGTCTAATAAGCCAGACAGCGGTAATATAGATAAAATTCATTTTTATGTCTGCCCCACTTGTGGGAATATATTAGTGAGCACAGGGAGTGCATCCATTTTTTGTTGTGGACGAAAATTAGAGTATCTTCATTTGACAGAAAAGGCAGAAGAAATTGAAATATCAATAGAGGAAAGCGATATAGACTATTATATTACTTTTAACCATCCGATGGAAAAGGAGCATTATATATCTTTTGCAGCGTATGTTAAAAGTGACAGGGTGTTACTAAACCGTTTATATCCCGAACAAAGTCCCGCTTTTCGTATTCCGATAAGTTCTGGGGGAAAATTATATTTATATTGTATCAATCATGGTTTGAAGGTTTATCCTAATTTATTTTAGAATTTGGAGATTGGATGTTGCAGTTTCCATGGTTGTATTGTCCTGTTTGTGGCAATAAGACCCGTAATAAAATCAGATATGATACAGTTTTGAAGAATTTTCCCCTATACTGCCCTAAATGTAAGCAACAGACTCTTATAGGAGTAAAGAAATCTCATATGACCATTATTAAAGAGCCAGACGCTTTAGCCGCAGAGCCGAGAAACAAGTGATCAATCACAGTTTTTCGGTTCTATTTTAAATCAATAGGATAAGTTTATCGAGTATAATAGAATTTTCGGTGGCTGATTTGTTATGTTCTAGACATTTTCTCAATGTTTGGAGGCATTTTTATTGCCTACAAATAGTTTGCCTTGTGTTTTGTAGAAAAGATAAGGAAACAGAACGTAAGATTTCTTCCCATTCCATAATTCAGTAATGTTTTCTGTAAGGTTGACTTTACAAAAAATAGAGAGTATAATAAGTAAAGTCAACCTTACAGAGAGGAGCGTAAGAGTGAAAAATCGAATCAGAGAATTAAGAGAGGAAAGGGGAATGACCCAAGAACAATTGGGAGAATTGGTAGGAACATCAAGGCAAGCCATTAACGCTATTGAAACTGAAAAATTTGAACCATCTATCTGGCTTGCTTATGATATTTCGCAAATTTTTGATTGCCCTATTGAGGAAGTGTTTTTGTTTGAAGAAAGCCAAAGAAAGTCGAGGGCTGATAGTAGCAGGAGGGAAAGGAATGGCATTAAGAAATATTCGGTATTATGATGACCCAATCTTGCGTAAAAGATGCAAGGAAGTAAAGGTTGTCAACGACAAAATCAGACAAATCCTTAATGATATGTTGGATACACTTCAACACACTGAAAATGGGGCAGCTATTGCAGCAAACCAAGTGGGAATACTAAAACGCCTTGTTGTAATTGATTATGATGGATGTTGTCTAAAATTGGTAAATCCGTCAACTGTAGGCTACAGCGGTGTTCAGGAATGTAGGGAAGCCTGCCTTAGTTTTCCTAATCGTTGCGTGAAAACAATTCGTCCTCAAAAGGTCATAATCCAAGCACAGAATGAATACGGGGAGGAAATAATGATTACTGCCGAGGATGGACTTGCACAATGTTTTTGCCATGAATTAGAGCATTTAGATGGGGAGATATTTTTAGATAAGGCTATTGAAGAAATAGATATACAAGAATTATAACAAATTGGAGTCTCATTTAGAATAAAAGGGAGAAATCAGATGCCATCAAATGAATATTTGAGAGAAGTAGCAGTTAAGAGGTGTATATATGAGTAAAGTCATAATGATGTGCGGAGTATGCGGGTCAGGGAAAACCTCTTATGCAAAGAAGAAAGAAAAAGAGGGATATATCAGACTTTCTATTGATGAGGAAATGTGGAAACTTCATGGAAGAAAGGGAATGGATTATCCAGATAACCAATATGAGGAATTATCGGAAAAAGTAGAAGCGGCACTTCGCAAAAAAATGTTAGGCCTTATTAAAAACGGGGAAAATGTTATTCTGGATTTTAGCTTTTGGAATAAAGAAAGTCGGGATTATTATAGGAAAATAATTACAAATGCAGGTGGCACAGTGGAACTGATATATTTAAAGGCAAGTAAAGAAACACTGAAAAAAGATTGCGGCAAAGAAATTTGTCTTTACATGCAAACTCACCATTTGTAATAACTGATGAAAT
>OFGR01001225.1_pt1 | contig 21658 bp, 25 predicted proteins | sample 1521811 | NCBI WGS metagenome assembly OFGR01 (sample SAMEA3504098, study PRJEB24116) | mouse gut metagenome | biome: mouse gut; feature: mouse-associated habitat; material: faeces | place: Denmark | collected 2011
CCCCCCGCCGCCCCCGCCGTTCCTGCGCCCCCGGCCCAGGAGACCGACCCCGCCGCCGCCGAGCGCGCCCGTATCCAGGCCATCGACGAGATCGCCCCCAATATCCTGGACAAGAAGCTGGTGGAGGATGCCAAGTACGGCCATCCCTGCAGCGCCCAGGAGCTGGCGTTCCGGGCTATGAAGATGCAGGCCGCCCAGGGCACAGCGCACATGGAGGGCGTGGCCGCTGACTTCCAGGCCAGCGGTATCGCTCAGGCGCAGACCCCCGCCGCCCCTGCGGTGGACACCGACCCGGACAGCCCGGAGGCAATCGAGGCCCAGGCCAAAGCCGACGTTGCCGCCTATCAGAAAATGATGGAGGTGTGCTGATATGAACAAGGAACTGTGCAGAAAGGTTGGCGAGGTCGGCCAGGACAACCTGATCGCCAAGCTGTTCCCGCCCGCCGAGACATTCGGTATCAAGGTGGCGGGCGGCGAGGGTGTGCTGAAGCGCGGCACCGTCATGGCGCTGTCCGGCACCGACTACGTTGTCCTGGATGCCGAAGCCACCGGCAAGGCCAACTGCGTCCTGTCCGATCCCGTGGATGCCAGCGGCGAGAGCCCCGTCACCGCCGTGGCCTACCGCACCGGCCACCTCAACCGCAAGGCCCTTATCGTGGCTGAGGGCTACACCATGACCGCTGCTGACGAGGAGGAGCTGCGTAAGGGCGGCATCCTCCTGTCTGATATGCTGGACTGAGGAGGAGAACACGATGGATATTTACAGCACCTACTATATGCTGGCGGCGGTAAAAGAACTGCGCCCCGAGCACACGTTCTTTAAGCGCCGCTACTTCCCCACGAACACCACCATGGACGTGTTCGGCACCGCCAAGGTTCTGGCGGACTACAAGGAGGGCAGCCAGAAGAAAGCTCCCTTTGTGCTCCCCCGGATCGGCAGCGTCTCCGTTGCCCGTGAGGGATTCAGCACCTACGAGCTGGAGCCTGCCAACATCAGTATCTCCATCCCCCTGACGCTGGATCAGCTGGAGAAGCGCAATTTCGGCGAGGCCCTTATGAGCAAGGCCACCCCCGAGCAGCGCGCCAAGATGCTGCTGATGGGCGACCTCACCGAGCTCTCTGCCCGCATCTCCCGCACCGAGGAGTGCCTGTCCGTCCAGACTATGCTGGACAACGGCTGCACCATGCGCCACCAGACGGAGAAAGAGGACGTTTACGATGACGTCGCCGTCAAGTTCTACGACGGAGAGAACAACCCCGCCCTCTACACCCCGGCCACTCCCTGGACGCACAGCACGGGCGGAAAGATGGGCAACTGGTACAAGGACGTCTGCAACATGATCAGTATGCTGACCGGCCGCGGCCTCCCCGCCAAGGAGCTGGTTGTCGGCTCCGACGTGGGCGAGTTTCTGCTGGAGGACGAGTGGATTCTGAAAATGCTGGACAACCGGCGGGCGGAGATGGGGCGCATCGACCCCAAGGAGCTGACTGACTATGTGACCCAGATCGGCACGTTCAACTTCATGGGCCGCAATCTGACCATCCTTGTCAGCGACGGCACCTACGAGGAGGGCGGGAACGACGTTCCCTATGTCCCCAACGGCAGCGCAATCGTCACCGCCCCCAACTGCGGCAAGGGCCTCTATGGCGCCGTGACCCAGTTGGAAAAGGACGGCAAGTATCACACCTATGCCGGCACCCGCGTCCCCCAGCACATCTTTACCCTCCGCCCGCCCGTCAAGGAGGCGCAGCTGACCTCCCGGCCTCTGCTGGTTCCCAAGCGCAAGTCCCCCTGGTCCGTTGCCAAGAAAGTCTTTGACTGAGCGGGAGAAAGGAGCAGAACATGATCAGACTGATAAGCGGCGTCTATGGCGCCGAGGATGGGATGAAGCGGCCCAAGGACGGGCCGTTCTCCCTCACCGATAACGAGGAGGCCCGGCTGGTCAGCCGTGGGGTGGCGGAGTACGTCTTTGACCGCACCACTCTGCCCGCTGCGCCCTCCCGCACCGAGAGCGCCAACGCCATCCGCTACGACGAGGGTATGACGATGAAGCAGCTCCGGGGGATCGCCGACTACCTCGGCCTGGATACTTCCAAGCTCAGGAGCAAGCGGGATGTCGTGAAGCTGCTGGATGCCCACTTCGCGTCTGCCGGAACCGGCGAGGAGCCGCCCGAGGAGGAGGACGAGCCCACCGAGGAGGAGGGCGATGGGGAGACCGGCGAGGTTGACCCCGATGCTCCCGACTTGGGGGCCGAGGAGCCCACGGTGTGAGCGCCTTTAAGGACATGGTGGCCCGGGACATCCACAATGTATTCCTGGATACCAATTTCTTTGGCGAAAAGCGCACGGTCGAGTATGACGGCGAACGCTATGAGGATATCCCGGTCGTGTTGATGGAGGCGGAGGAAAAGGACCGCTCCAAACTGGAGGACGACCATGTGCAGGGGCTCTACTTTGTGAGCGATACGCTCCAATGCGCCCTCTCTGACTTGGGCGGGAAACTCCCGGAAAAGGGGCAGCGCCTCAGCATCAACGGTGAGGAGGGCGGCGGGGGATTCTTTCGGGAGTTCTACGTTGTCACGTCAACCTGCAAAATGGGGATGCTCCATGTGGGTCTGGGGGCGATTGACGAATGAGCGTTATCCAGGTTGAAGCCGCCGGCCAGGAAGCTCTCGACCGGGCCACCCGAATGTTGGCCGGCATCGACGGCGGCATTGATAAGGCGGTCAAAAGCGCAATGGCCAGGGCGGTTTCTCACTTGCGGACGAACAGCACCAAAGCCATCCGGGAACGGTACGCCATTTCCGCCGCCAATCTCCGGGCAGAGGAAAACGTCAAGGTGCGCTACACCTACCAAAGCGGTGTGCAGGCGTTCGTTACCTTTGCGGGCCACAAAATCCCCCTACACCGCTATGATGGCGCCGCCCCCGCCCAGCCCACACCCAATACCAGCGAATGGGTCAAGGCCCTGGTAGCGGGGAAGTGGCGCCGTGTCCACCCAGGCCTGACGGCCTCCGGGCATCAGCTGAAAAGCACCTCGCCCAAGCAGTTCCAGGACGCCTTTACCGCCCGGATGAAGTCCGGCCATGTGGGGATCTTTGAGCGCACCGGCGGCAGCACCGCCGAGGGCGGTGACGCCATCAAAGAACTGATGGGCTCCTCCGTCCCCCAAATGCTGGGCAGCCCCGGCGTGGCCGAGCAGTTGGCCCACGAGTCTATGGAAAAATTCGAGGAACGCCTTGACCACGAGGTTCTGCGTATCCTCAACGGCTGGGGGAGGTAGCTATGACCAAAGTAGTTTTGCTGAAGCAGTTAAAGGAGTTCACAGAGGAGCGGGTCAAAGACCTGCTCCTGCCGGTGGCTCAGCAGAAAGAGGACGAGGAACCGCCCAAAGACCGGCCGGCAGAAGTCTACCGTACCCGCCTGCCTGACAGCCGGGCGGCAAAGAAGAAAGCCCCGTATATCCTGCATCAAGTTATAACCGGCAAGGACGCCCAATCTCCGGGGAACCCGTCAATCTCCCTTGCCACAATTCGGACGGTCTTCTGCGTGTACCACAAGGACGAACAGGAGGGCGGCCTTGCCCTGCTGAACCTGATGGAGCGTCTGCGGATCGCCATGCTGGAGGAGGGGATCGTCGGGAAACAATTTGTCCTCGACCGGGAGGCCGGGCTGGAAAGTCTGGTCTACCCGGATAATACCGCACCCTATTACGCCGGGGAGATGATTTCCGTCTGGAAACTCCCTATCATCGAAAGGAAGGTACCTTATGCCCAAGAACACAACTGGAACGGCGCCGGCATCCGCCGCTGAGAGGCCCGCCGTCCCCAAAACCGAAAAGCCCGCCGCTCCCAAGGGAGAGCAGAAACCCGACGGCTGTGCCGCCGGGTTTTACTGTTACATCGGCCCCAATCTGACCGGCCTGATCCAGAACGGGGCCATCTTCCGGGGAAACCGGGAGGACGCGCTGAAAGCCGCCGCCGACGCTATCAAGAAGCAGCCCCTGGTGAAGACGCTGATCGTCTCCGGGGACGAGCTGGCCGAGGCCCGGCTCAAGGTCAAGCGCAAGGGCAACGCCCTGAACGCCAACTATGAGAAAATCGCCGCCAGTAAGCGGCAGTAAGGAGGTAGCGCAGTATGCCTAATCTCGGCATTCATGTCTACGAAAAGGCCACGGCGGTAGCCATCCCTGTTGTGGCCGATGTAGGCATCCCCTTTGTGGTGGGCCTCGCGCCCGTCCACACCGCCGCCAAGCCCGCTAAGGCCAACGTGCCGGTGCTCTGCACCAGCTGGGACGAGGCCGTGGAAAAGCTGGGCTTTAGCTACGACTGGAAGAAGTACACCATCTGCGAGTTCATCTACTCCCATTTCCAGCTGTTCGGCTGTCAGCCTGTGATCTTCTGCAACGTCCTGGACACGGACACCATGAAGAACACGATGGAGGCCGAGGAGTATGAGGTCAGCGACCACAAGATCACCCTGCCCTTTGACACCATCGCCGCCGGCCTGAAAGTGTCCGTCCCCGGTGACGGCGGGGCAGAACCCACGGAGCTGAAGCCGGACGGGGATTACACCGTCCTCTATGACGAGGACGACGGCGTTTGCATCGTGGAGCTGCTTAGCTCCGGGTCCGCCTACTCCGCCGCCAAGCTCAGCGTGAGCGGCAGCACCGTTGACCCAAGTGCGGTGGCGACCACCGATGTTGTCTCCGGCCTGGGCGTCATTGACGCCTGCATGAGCATGGTGGGGGTCATTCCCGACCTGATCTGTGCCCCCGGGTTCTCCCACCTCTCCGTCGTGGCGGCTATCATGGCGACCAAGGCGGCGGGCATCAACGGCCTGTTCCGCGCCAAGGCTCTGGTAGACGTGGACTGCGGCGCGGATGGGGTGACGGAGTATTCCGCCCTCACTCCCTGGAAGAACAAGAACAACATGGTGGACGAGAACCAGATCCTGTGCTGGCCTATGGTCAAGCTGGGCGACTACCAGTTCCACATGAGTACGCAGCTGGCGGGGCTGATGGCAAAGGTGGACACCGACAACGCCGGTGTTCCCTACGAGTCCCCCTCCAACAAGAACTACAAGATGGACGGGTGCTGCCTGAAGGACGGCACGGAGGTCAATCTGACTTTCGAGCAGTCCAACATCATCGCGGGCTACGGCATCGTCACCGCCCTCAACTTCATGTCCATGGGCTGGACGTGCCGGAACAACTACACCGCCTGCTACCCGGCCAACACCGATGTCAAGGATCAGTTTATCCCCGTCTCCCGGATGTTCGACTTCGTGGGCAATACCCTCATTCGGACGTTCTGGAGCAAGTTGGATAAGCCGATGAACCGGCGGCTGATCGATACCATCATCGACACCTGCAATATCTGGCTCAACGGTCTGGTGAGCCAGGAGTATCTGCTGGGGGCCCGGGCCGAGTATCTGGAGGAGGAGAACAGCCTTGTTGACCTCATGGCCGGCATCCTCCATATCCACATCTACATCACCCCGCCCAGCCCCATGCAGGAATGCGACTTCACGCTGGAGTACGACACCAACTATGTGACGTCTGCTCTGGCGGCGTAAGAGAGGAGGATGCGGTAAATGAGCACGAAACAGGCTGCGGCCTATATCAACCTGGAGATCTACGAGGACAGCGTCAACCTCCTGGGCGTCGCCAAGGTCAAGCTGCCTGCCATCGCCTATCCCTGCGTCAATATCTCCGGTGCCGGGATGATGGGCGAGATGGAGGTCCCGCTGTACGGCATGGTAAGCAACATGACCACCAACATCAACTGGCTCACCCCCCACGGGGACGCGGTGAAGCTGATGTCCCCCAAGAAACACCAGCTGGATATGCGGGTGGCCGAGGAGTTCTGGGACGTGGAGCAGGCCGACGTGGGCGTGTGGGCGGACAAGTATGTGATGATCGTCCGGCCCAAGACCACCGACCCCGGCACCGTCGCCCCTATGGGCTCCGCCGATACCTCCGGCGAGTACGTCGTCTACTACTTCGCCGCCTACAAGGACAGCAAGCAGCTGTGGGAGGTCGATAAGCGCAACATGAAGTGCGTTGTCGATGGCGTGGACTACATGGCCCCGGTGCGCAAGGCACTGGGTAAATAATCATCTGCGGCAGGCCCCGGGCGAATGCCCGAGGCCTGCCCTATTTGTGAAAGGAGCGCCACCATGAGCGTTAATACCGAAAAGAACACCACCGCCGGAGAGGGCAGCCCCGCCGTCGAGGCTGCTGCGCTGGAGAGCGAGGCCAAGGCTGAGCGGGACAACAGCATCTATACCCACACGTTCAAGCATCCGTTCTCCTACCAGGGCGTCACCATCGAAAAGCTGACCTTTGACTGGGGCAAGCTGACTGGCGAGGATCACCTGGCTATCGAGAACGAGCTTTTGCTGAGGGGCAAAACGCTGGTAACGCCCGAGTTTACCGGCGAATTCCTTTGCGGCATGGCTACCAGGGCCTGCACCGAACGCAACGGGGACGGGTTCCGCATTCTGAACATGGAGGTTCTGAAAGCACTGCCCATGCGGGACTTCCAGACGATCTGCAAGAAGGCAAGAGCTTTTTTGCTTCGTGCGGGGTCATAACCGGCAAGGACGGATTATGGCTCCATAAACAATGCCTGATACTGGCGAAAAACAACCACACCCCCGTCCCATTTTGGCTGTCAATGCCTTTGCGGGAGCTGCGGTTCTGGATCAAGGCCAACAACGCCGTAATTACCGAGGGAAAGGAGGCCGCTGATGGCAGGTAGAAAAGAATACGAGATGTTATTCGCTCTGAACGCCCGGATGAACGGGGGTTTCAGCGGCACCTTTTCCAAGGCTCAGGCGGAGTTCTCCCGGCTGGGGAGAGAGATACAGGACTTACATAAGCTCCAGGGCAATATCGCCTCCTACCAGAAACAGCAGGCGGCAATCGAGGCCACCCGCTCTAAGCTGGAAAATCTGCAAAAGCAGCACGACCTACTCCAAAAGGAAATCGGGGAGACCAACGGCTCCACCGCCGGCCTGGAACGGGAGAGTGTCAAGCTGGAGCAGCGCATCAAGGACACCGAGGCGGCGCTGGAACGGCAGGGCCAAAAGCTGGAGGCCACCGGCGCAAAGCTGAGGGAGGCCGGGGTCGATACATCGAACCTGGCCCAAAAGGATGTTGAGCTGACCGCCAAAATCAAGGAACTGCAGGCCGAGCAGGAAAAGGCGGCGGACAGCGCCGAGAAGTTTGGCGATCAGACCGCAAAGGCTCTCGACGCAATAGCGAGTTCTGAGGTCACGTCCGCCGTTGTTGACAGTCTCGGGAAGATCAAGGACGCCTTTGTGGAGTGTATTGATATTGCCGGCAACTTCGAGGAGGCAATGAGTACCGTGGAGGCCCTGTCCGGGGCCAGCGCCCAGGAGATGGCCGCTCTTGCAGAGGAGGCCAAAGACCTGGGGGCAACCACCAAATTCACCGCCAAGGAAGCCGGAGACGCTATGGGCTACATGGCGATGGCCGGGTGGGATGCCTCCGATATGCTCCAAGGCATGGACGGCGTTATGCAACTGGCGGCGGCGTCGGGCGAGGACTTGGCTATGGTGTCCGACATTGTGACGGACAGCCTCAGCGCCTTTGGACTGACAGCCAAAGACACGGCCCATTTCTCCGACGTGCTGGCGGCAGCAGCTACCAACTCCAACACCAACGTAGCCATCATGGGCGAGACGTTCAAAATGTCTGCGTCCGTGGCCGGCGCCCTGGGGTACAGCATTGAGGACGTGGCCGTGGCTATGGGCCTCATGGCAAACAGCGGCGTCAAGGGCTCCATCGCCGGCACCGCCCTGCGGAACACATTCAACGGCTTGCTGGAGGGCGTTACTCTCACAGGTGCGGCCTTTGGGGAGTACGAATACTCCGCAATCAAGGCCGACGGCACCATGAAAGACTTTGGCTCCACCATTGACGAGCTGCGCGGCTACTTCGACCAAATGACCGAGGCAGAGCGCGTCAATAATGCCCAGGCCATCGCCGGACAGCGCGGTTATAACGGCCTCCTGGCCATTCTGAACGCCACAGACGCCGACTACGCCTCCCTCACCAACAGCATCAACAACTGCACCGGAGCGGCCCAGCGTATGGCAAATGTCAAGCTGGACAACATGAACGGCCAACTGACCCTGATGAAATCCGCATGGGACGCTCTGGAAACCACCATCGGAGAACAGTTTATCCCTGAAATGCGGGGGCTGTATGAAATCGGGACAGACGTTTTCTCTGTCGTCAACGAGTTCATCAAGGCCAATCCGGGCCTTGTGAAAGGGATCGCCGCCGGAGCCCTTGTGATAGGCGGCGTGACTGCCGCTCTGATAGCTTACTCGGCCGGGGCGAAAATCGCGGCGGCAGCGTCCGCACTGCTGTCGGCCTCTATCCTTGGTGTCAACATCATCATGGGGGTGACCGCCGCCGTAGCAGGTATCACCGCCGCTGTGGTCGCTTTGGCAAACTCGGCAGATGATGGCGTACCGTCCGTGAAAGAGCTGACCACCGCCGCCCGGGAAATGGGCGAGGCGATGGACGAGGCCAATGCGACCTTTGAGGAAAACGCCTCCCAGGCCCTTGCCACGGCGGAGCTTGCCGGAGTATATATCGGCAAGCTGAAAGAAATCGAGGCGGCGACAGGCGGAAACGTGCAACAGAACCAGGAGTATCAAAACACCCTGGCCCTCCTGTTGCGGACCATGCCGGAGCTGTCCGACAGTATCAGCCAGACCACCGACCAATACGGCCGCGTGACCTATACCCTGGAAACCAGCACCGACGCGCTCATGGCAAATGCAGAGGCGTGGAAGAAAAACGCTGAGGCCCAGGCCTACCAGGAATACCTCAATTCTCTGTATGACGAGTACAACGCCGTCATGCTGGAGGCGGCGGAGAACAGTATCAAGCTGACCCAGGCGCAAACCAAGCTGGAGACGGCCGAGAAAAACTGGGATGCCGCCTTGGTACGGATGAACGAGCTCTCTGAGGAGGCCTGCGAAAACGGCACAGCCCTCACCGGCGAATACTACCAGCTGGAGGCCTCCATCCGTGGGTACCAGGACGAGATGTACGAGGCCGAGCGCACCATCGAAAATCTCAACAAGGCCATAGACGAGGATGCCGAGGCGGTCGCCGCGGCCGAGGCGGAAATCAACAGCGCCCAGGAAGCGGTAAATCAGCTCACCGGGGCCACGGAGGAACAGGCTGCGGCGGAGGCTGAGGCCGCGGCACAGACCCAGGAGCTCCAAGGCGTTATTGAGGACATCACCAGCCAAGTGGCGGCGCTTGCAGAGGCCTACAACGAGGCCTACGGTGCGGCGCTGGAATCCATTTCTGGGCAGTACGCCCTTTGGGACGAGGCGGCGGCTGTGGTTGAAACCAGCGCAGGGAGCATTAACAGCGCCCTGGAAAGCCAAATCACCTACTGGCAGGACTACAACGCCAATCTGCAATCGCTGACCGACCGGGCCGCTGATATTGACGGGCTGAGTGAAGTGATTGCCAGTTTTGCAGACGGGAGCAAAGACAGCGTGAATGCTGTGGCTGGCATGGCTAACGCAACCGACGAGGAACTGGCCGCTATGGTGTCCAACTGGCAGGAATTGCAAAAAGAGCAGGAGGCCGCCGCCGGGAGCGTAGCCGAACTGAAAACCGACTTCACGGCCACTATGGACGAGCTGCAAAACGCTCTGGCCGAGGACATTGAGGCCATGGACCTGGGTGACGAGGCTAAATCTGCTGGCATTTCCACAATCCAAGGATATATCAACGCTGCTAATGATATGTTGCCGTATGTGCGCAGTGCATATGCCGAACTGGGTAAGGCTGCTACCAACGCTTTAGGTTATAAGGATGCTGCGGCGAGAACCTACGACCCGGCCTATATTCCGCAGTATGCCGGCGGTACTGACAACGCCGCCCCCGGCTTTGCCCTGGTGGGCGAGGAGGGGCCGGAGCTGGTCTACTTCAACGGCGGGGAAAAGGTTCTGGATGCCTCCCGGACTTCCGCCCTGCAAGCGAGGCCGGAGCCCGCCCTGTCCGCCATGGTAGCGGCGCCCGGGGGCGGCTCCTCCTCTGTCCAGGTCGTGTTCCAAATCGCCGGCAACGCCACGCCGGACACGGTTCAGGCCTTGCAGGACTACGGGGACGACTTCGCCGAGCGGGTAATGGAGGTGGTGGAGAACGCCGCGGCGGATGCCGCAAGGGGGGCATACCGATGAAAACCTACACCACAGTGCAGGGGGATATGTGGGACAGCATCGCCTATAAGCAGCTGGGGGACACGGCCCATACCGATAAGCTGATGAACGCCAATCTGCGGTATCTGCGATACTACACATTCCCCGCCGGCATCGTCCTGACCTTGCCGGAAATCGGCGAGAGCGTCAGCGACACACTGCCTCCCTGGAAGCAGGTGGGACAGTGAGCAATAAGAATTTAGCCCGCAGGGCGGCTGTCGGGATCTCTTTTGCCGGCACCGACATCACCAAATCCATCAAGCCCTACCTCAAAGCCTTTACCTACACCGATAACGAGGCGGACGAGGCGGACGACATTCAAATCCAGCTCCACGACAGGGACACTATCTGGATGGAAAAATGGCTGAACGAGGCCATTGACGCCGCCTCCGCCGCAAAGCTGAAGATAGATTCGGTGATCGTTCGGGAGAACTGGCGGGGGGACGGAAAGGATGCGGTTCTCCCCTGCGGAGAATGCGAGTTGGACACCGTAGACTACTCCCTCCCCCCGGCGGTCATTACCATCAAGGGAACGTCCCTGCCCTTCAGCGCACAGATCAGGCAGACCAAGAAGAACAAGGCCTGGGAGAACACCACGCTCTCGGCAATCGCCAACGAACTCGCCGGGGCAAACGGCATGACTTGTATGTATGAGGCTGCCAACGATCCGTTCTATAAGCGGGTGGAGCAGGTCGATGCCAGCGACATTGATTTCCTCTCCCGCCTGTGCCACGACGCGGGCATTTCCCTGAAAGCCACCAACAGCATCATCGTCCTGTTTGACCAGGCTACATACGAGGCCAAGGGTGCGGTTATAACCGTCAGGAGGGGCGATGGAAGTTATACCAAGTGTAAACTTACGGTCGGTGCGCCGGACGCCCAGTATTCGTCCTGCCGGGTCAGCTATGTAGACCCGTCCACAGGCAAGTGCATTGAGGCCACCGCCAAAATCGAGGACTACAACGCCGACGCCAAAAACAATCAGCAGTTGGAGGTAAAGGCAAGGGTGTCCTCGAAAGACGAGGCCAAGGCCCTGGCGGAAAAACACCTGCGCCTGCACAACAAGTATACCAAGTCCGCCACCTTTACCATGCCCGGCAACCCCGCCCTGGTGGCTGGCGTCACCGTCATGCTGGAGGGCTGGGGCGGCTGGGACGGCAAGTACATCATCACCCAGGCCAAGCATACGGTCAGCGATTCCGGCTACACGACCCAAATCAAGCTGAGGCGGGTATTGGAGGGATATTGATGGACGTTGAAAAAATCCTGGCGCAGTTGGTGCGCATCGGCACCGTCACATCCGCCGATCCCGTCAAGCGGGTGGCTCGAGTGAAGTTTCAGGACACCGGCATGACCTCTGGCCTGCTCCACGTCCTGGCCTCCCGCCCATACATCCCGGACTACGAGACAAAGCCCCAGCGCACGGAGTTCGAGGCAGGAGGCAGCGGCGACGCCGCCTACGAGCGGCACAAGCACGATTTGGAAATCAAGCCCTGGATGCCCAAGGTAAACGCTACCGTCCTGACGCTGTATCTCCCGATACTCGACGCAGACGGTTTTATCCTGGGGGAGATCGGGCCGCTGGGAAAGCTCAAACAGATGGAGTAGGGGGTATCTTATGGCAATTATCGGCTGTCTCGGGGACGTTGTGTTCACAGTATCCGAGGCCACCGTGAGGACGCTGGACAACATGACGTGGTCCGGTTCCGCCCGGTATGCCGTCCACAACCGGCACCTGACCCACGCCCTCACGGAGTTTGTTGGGCTTGACCCGGACAAGATCACGTTTGATATTACGCTCTCCACCGACCTTGGCGTTGACCCTATCGAGGAGGTGGTGAAAATCTGGAACATCGAGCGCAGCGGGAGGGCGGTTCCGCTGACCGTGGGCACCAAGGGCTACGGCAAATACCGATGGAACATCACCAAGCACGAAATGAAGATGAAAGCCCATTTCCGCAACGGCGACATTCACACCGCCACGGTGTCTGTCAGCCTGCAAGAGTACCTGGGAGGTTGACGCTATGAGCTATACAGTCTCCGCAACAGACCTGGGGCGCCTGCGGTTCAATGAGCTGGAAACCGTGAATTCTGTGCTCCAGAACATCGCGGTCATTCTCTCCACGCCAAAGGGGACGGTTCCCCTATACCGGGAGTTCGGCCTTGACTGGAAGTACCTCGACAAGCCAATGCCGGTGGCAAAGGTGCTGATGATCTCCGAGGTACGGGAGGCCGTGGAGCGTTGGGAGCCCCGGGCCACCGTTCTGGATGTGTCCTTTACGGTAGACCCGGCACAGCCCGGTACTCTGATACCGACAGTGGAGGTGGAAATAAGCCTTGAGTAGAAACGCAGAATATCAATTTGTCCCCACGGACACATCGACCATTGAGGCCCTGCTGGTGGCGCTGTGCGAAAAACTGACCGGGGCGACGATCCAGCCCGGGAGCCCTGACCGGCTGCTGATCCAGTGGGTCAGCAACATCATCGTCCAGGAGCGGGTGATGAACAACTACACCGGCAACCAGAACATCCCCAGCCGTGCGGAGGGGGAGAACCTGGACGCCCTGGGCGAACTGTTCCTGGAGCATATCCGCCCGGCGGCAAAAGCGGCAACCTGTCAAATGCGGTTCTCCATCTCCGAGGCGCAGGAGTCCGCCGTGCTGATCCCTGCCGGTACCCGCATCACCGATGCAAGCGGTACGCTCACCTGGGAAACGGTCAAGGACGTCTATGTCCCCATCGGGGAAACCAGCGTGGAGACCCAGGCCCGGTGCCAGACTGCCGGTGTCGTCGGCAACGGCTATTCCGCCAGCCAAATCAACGCCCTGGTGGATCTGTACGACTACTACTCGGAGTGCGCCAACATCACAGAATCGGATGGCGGCGCCAACGAGGCGACGGACGAGGAGTTTTATGAGCTTATGAGAGCATCTATGGACGGCTACAGCTGCGCCGGGGCCCGGGGGAGCTATGAGTATTTCGCCAAGCAGGTCAGCACGGAAATCGCCGATGTTGTGGCGAACTCCCCGACCCCTGGCGTTGTCAAGCTCTATGTCCTCATGGACGACGGGACAATCGCCACCGAGGAGATGAAAAAGGCGGTGCTGGACGCTTGCAGTGAAGATACCAAGCGCCCTCTGACCGACCAGGTATTCGTGGAGGATGCCGAGGTCGTCCCTTATGACATCAGCTTTACCTACTACCTCCAGACCGGGCGCACCAAGAGCGCGGCGGAGGTCGCTGCGGCGGTGAACGAGGCCGTGGAGCAGTATAAGGCGTGGCAGCACGCAAAGCTGGGCAGGGACATTAACCCGGACGAGCTGAGGGAATATCTCTACCACACCGGCGTCAAGCGCATCGACCTCGTATCCCCGGCCTTTACCGCCCTCCGGGACGGCAAAAACAAGACCGTCCCCCAGGTGGCACGGCTGGGAACGGTGACGATCACAAATGGGGGGTATGAGGATGAATAGCAGGGAGCCCGGCGCCGGCCACGGGCTGACCAAGGAAAACCTCGTGGCAACGCTCCCTGTCGCCCTGCAGAAAGACCCGTCCGTGGTGGCGCTGGCGGAGGCCTTTGCCGAGCTGCTGGCCCGGCGCCCGGAAGAAATTGACCGGCTGAGGATCTATCCGGCCATCGACCGGCTGGATGAACGGCTGCTGGACATACTCGCCCACGACTTCAAAGTGGACTGGTGGGATGCCGACTATTCGTTGGAGGAAAAGCGCCGGACACTGAAAGACAGCTGGCGTGTCCACAAGATGCTGGGCACCAAGGCGGCGGTCGAGCGGGCCATCTCCGCCATCTATCCCCACACACAGGTGCTGGAATGGTTTGAGTACGGCGGGGAGCCGTATCACTTCCGCTTGGATATCAACATCACCAACGACCACATCGACTCCGACAAGCAGCGCCGTGTCCTGGAGCGGCTGAACTACTACAAGTCCCTCCGCTCCCACAACGACGGGGTGACCTACTTTGTGGAGGCGGAACCGGCCCTTGCAAAAGCGGCCTCCAGCGTTCCCGGTTTCAAAGAAACTGTCCACGTTCCCTTAGAGTTGCCTGTGCCCATCATCCGGCCCACGGCAAGCGCCCGTGTCGGGGTTATAACCGGCCTGTGGGAGAGTGCGGCGGCACGGCTGGAGCTTCCTACCCCAATCATCCGGGGTGTGGCTATGGCCCGCACAGTCGTCTCTACTGGCCTCTATGAGACGTTTGCCGCAAGCCTGGATTTGACCGTCCCCGCGCCGCGGCGGATGTCCCTTGCCCGCATCGGATCGTCGGCGGGGATGCAGGAGATTTTTGTCGCCCGTGTCGTTCTGCCTGATACAGACCCGCCGAGGGGTACGGCGCACTTCCGAACCGCCGTGTCCAGCGCATGGCAGGAACGCTACACCACCGGGGCGATCCCCCTTACAGCACAGGCACCAACCGCCGCCGCTTCAGCTCCGGCCCGGGGCGCGGTGACGGCGAGGCAAGAAACCGCACAGACCATAATCAATCTTTAGCAGGAGGTAGACCATGGAAGAAAACAAGGCAACGCCGCGTTGGTCGAAAACGGCAGTAACCGACATTGGCACGGCCCTGCTGGCCGAGTTCGCAGCGGGTCGCATTCTGAACATCACCGCCGCATACGGTTCCGTCGGCGCAGACGACAACCTGATCGAGTTGGAGGAGCTACCCGACGGCCGCGCCCACCCGCTGACCATCGAGAGCGTCACCCGGACGGACAACAGTGTGACGGCCTGCATCCAGGTGACGAGCCTGGGCAATCCGTCCCCCTACAAGATGGACAGGATCGGCCTCTACGCCGTCACCAAAGACCCCGGAGAGACGCAGGAGCCGGACGATCCTGGGGGCGGCGTCCTTTTGGATGATAAGCTCCTGATGGTGGTCGAGGACACCGAGGACGAGCAGGGCCGCAAGGGTGTGACCATCCCTGCGGAGACCGACCAGCTCTACACGTTCAAGCTCTATGCGGTCTTGACGATCACGAACAAAGACCGCCTGGAGGTCAGCGTGTCCACTGCCGGCATCGCCACTCTGGGGGCTATCGACGACGCCATGGAGAAGCACAACCAAGACCCGGAGGCCCACCCGGGGATGATGGAGAAGTTTGCCGGGGGGCATAATGACGACCCGGAGGCCCACCCCGGTATGACGGCCCGTATCCGCGCCACGGAAATTGCTCTGAATGGGAGCGAGACGATCCTTGCCCCGGAGGGCGATCCTACCACCGAGACGGAGGGCGTCAAAGGGCAGCATTACATCAACCTGGATACCGGGGCTGAGTTCGTCTGCAACGACATCACGGATGATGGCTACATCTGGGGGCCGGTTGACACCAAGACCTCCATGCGGAATCTGCTGGCACAGACGGCGGAAACCGCAAAACAGGCAAAGGACGTGGCCGACGGTGCGGCTCAGGCTATCGCAGCCGTCCAGAACACTATTTCGGTGATCCCCTCCCAGTCCGGCGGTCTGACGTACAATGGGAGTGCCCAAAGACCGAGCTGGAACAACTACGCTGTCGAGATGATGGAGGTCACCTACGGAGATCCCGACGACCCGGAGGCCAGGATCACAGAGGCTGACTTCCAGGGGCAGACTGACGCCGGTACCTATATGGCCTACTTCAAGCCCAAGGGCGACTACACATGGGGCGACAAATCCAAGACAGAGAAAGCGGTTCCGTGGAGTATTCAGCGGGCCACCATCACCACTGCCCCCAGCGTGACCGGGACGCTGACCTACAACGGCGGGGCCCAGACCCCCACATGGCAAAGCTTCAACTCCGCACAACTGACCAAAGAGGAGACGGCTCAGACCAACGCGGGGACATACTCCACAGCCTTTACTCCCACCAAGAACTATCAGTGGAGCGGCGGGGACACGTCGGCTAGGACGGTTCCGTGGACGATTGGGCGAGCCACTGTTGCGGCTGTCCCCGAGCAGAGCGGGAGCCTGACCTATACCGGCAGCGCCCAGTCCCCCACCTGGAACGGCTATGACAGCGCCAAGCTGACCATGAGCGGGGACACCACCGGCATCAACGCCGGGAATTATACCGCCGCATTCACGCCCACGCCGAACTATCAGTGGAGCGATGGCGGGACCGGGGCAAAAACAGCGCCTTGGTCTATCGGCAAAGCGGCTGGTAGCTTGACCTTGGACAAAACCGCAATGACCCTTAACTCCTCCAATAAGTTCAGCACGATTGCGGTAAACCGTGCCGGGAACGGGGCTATCTCCGCGCAGTCCAGCAACACCAAAGTGGCGACGGTCGATGTGTCCGGCGACACGGTTCTGGTGACAGGTGTGGCCGACGGCAGTGCGACCATCACCATCAAGGTTGCCGAGGGGAGCAACCACACCGCCCCGCAGAACAAGACCTGCGGTGTGACGGTGAACTTCTCCAACGTGTTCGGCGTGTGCTGGAATAAGACTACCTCCACCGCACTGACCCGGCTGACCCCCAGCAATGACCCCAACAGTCTGGTGACGGTGAGCATCACCGGCAATCCCTCTCCCGCCGTGGGTACCGGGGCGGGCAGTTCCCCCTTCGACGCCTACGCCCCTTGGAAAGACATGGAGGAGTTTAACATCATCAACAACGCCGTGTCGCACAAGCGAGGCGCCGCCGGGTTCTCCAGAACCAACTATGACACGATGGTCTATATCCCGGAGTTCTGGTTCAAGATCACGGAGAGCGGCGGCAAGCGGTATTTCTACATCAGTAGCGGGGCCAAGAGCGGCTTTACCAAGCACCCGGGCTCCGGCAAGTATGTGGCCCGGTATAACACCATCAGCGGCTACTTCTCCAAATCCGGCACCGCACCGCTGGGCAGCATGACCCGGGCCACGGCCAGAACGCAGTCCAAGGCCAAGGGCAGCAAGTGGAGCCAGTACGACTTCGCCTCCTGGAACGCCGTGTGGCTGTTGTACCTGGTTGAGTTCGCCGACTGGAACAGCCAGGCCAAAATCGGCCGAGGCAACGTGGAGGGCGGCTCCATCCAGAACAACGGCGGCACCGACAGCATGACCTACCATACCGGGCGGGCCGCTGGCACCGACGGCAAAACCCAGGTGCAGTACCGGCACATCGAGAACCCCTGGGGCAACATCTGGGAGTGGATCGACGGTGCCAATTTCAACGCTCGGAAGTCTTACATCTGCACTAATCCCGCCAACTATGCGGACGACACCACGGCCAACTATACTGACGCAGGCGTGACGCTCCCCTCCAGCGGGTGGATCAAAGACCTGGGCATGAGCAACAACTTCCCCTGGGCGTTCCTCCCCAATACCAGTGGAGGCAGTGAAACGACCTATATCCCGGACTACGTGATCTCCAACACCGGCTGGTGCGTCCTCATGGTGGGCGGTAGCTGCAGCAACGGGTCGAACGCTGGGTTGTTGTACTTCAACGCGAACAACTCCTCGTCGAACACCAGCAGCAACATCGGCGCGCGGCAACTTGTTTCTTAATCTCAACGCGCAGGCTTTTCCTCACCGCTTGGTGAAAATATTGTCGGGAGGACAGGGTTTAGTAGGCTTACGCTCGAAAGACCTTGCAGACAAACAAGGAGCATGAGAAATGCCTAAGAGAGTTGGTTTCCTCTACGAAAAGATGGTGGACAAGGATTTCATCCGCGCCACCATCATCAGAGCATCCAGAAGAAAACGGAAAAGGAGAGATGTTCGCCGTGTGCTGAAGAACCTGGACGATTATGTAGACCGCACCTATGAGATGGTCAAATCGGAGAGCTTTGTACCCACCAAGCCCCACGAGCGGGAGGTTTACGACGACAGCAGCCAGAAATGGAGAACCATCAAGGTCGTTCCGTTCTGGCCGGACGGTGTGATGCACTGGCTCTTGGTAGAGACTATGCGCCCGGTGCTCATGCGCGGGATGTATCACTGGTCTTGCGCCTCTGTCCCCGGGAGGGGCGGCAAGCGGGTAAGCAAATACATCCGGCGCATTCTCCGGGACGACCCCAAGGGCAGCAAGTACGCTGGGGAGCTGGACATCAAGAGTTACTACCCCTCTATCCCCATCCGGCGGCTGATCTGGGCGCTGGCCCGGAAAATCAAGGATAAGCGGTTCCTACGCACCGTGTACTCCATCCTGGAGTCCTGCGGCGGCGGGCTGGCCATCGGCTATTACATCTGCCAATGGCTGGCGAACTACTATCTGGAGGTGCTGGACAACTATATCCTCGCTCTACCCGGGGTGAAGTACATGGAACGGCACATGGACAACATCAATATCTTTGGGCCGAACAAGAAGAAACTCCACAAGGCCCGGACGCTGATAGCCGAATTTATGACAAAGAGGCTGGGCGTCACTATGAAAGGCAACTGGCAGATATACCCCGTGGCAAAGCGCATGGTGAGCGCCGTGGGGTATCGCTTTGCCCGGACGCACACCACCCTGCGCAAGCGGAATTTCCTGCGGTTCACCCGTCAATGCCGGCGGGCACAGAAGAAAATCGACGCCGGGGCGCCTATCTCGTTCCAACTGGCGTCGGGCCTGCTCAGCCGGATCGGGCAGCTGCAACACTGCGACAGTCATAAAATCCGGGTCAAATACGTTGACCCGATAGGAGTAAAAAATCTTAAGGAGGTTGTACGCCATGAGAGTAAGAGGCGATGTACTTCCCAGCGGTTCGTTTACGCTGGAGGAGCAGCCTAACAAGCCTGGGTTCTGCCTGGTGCGGTTTTTCGAGAACGCGGAGCCGTTCACGGAGACCAAGGACGGCCTGACCGTCAGCGGCTACCAGTACGACGAGTACCACCTGGAGATGGAGGACACCGGCGACCTGGAGACGGACGTGTCCAACAACTACGAGACGCTGCTGGCCCAGGCAAAGGCCCTGGAGGGCGATTCCAGCCCTGCCAGCCTGGAGGAAAGGGTAAATACTCTGGAGGCGGAAAAGGCCGACAGAGGCGACGTGCAGGCCGTGTGGGACCAGATGGCCGCGGCATACAGTGAGGGGGTGCAGGAGGCATGAAAAGCCAGGATATGATTTTGGGCGTGATGCGCGCCCAGGGTACGGCGGACGCGCTGAGCCTCCGGGGGCGGGCCGCTGATATGGACGGTACCGCCATCATCGCCGAGGAGGACAAGGTTCCCGCCTTTGATCCCGCCAAGGACTACTCCCAGTGGCCGGCCGGCGCTCCGGTGCGGGACGGGGAGCAGGTCTACAAGCTGATCACGCCCCACAATGCGGCGCACTACCCCGACAGCCGTCCCTCCAACACCCCGGCGCTGTGGAGTATCACCCACACCAAAGACCCGGTCAAGGCCAAGCCCTGGATGTCCCCCAGCGGCACCAGCGGCCTCTACGCCAAGGGCGAGTGCTGCACTGATCCGGAGGCGGCAGACCCCGCCGCCGTCTACCGCTCCAAGGTGGACAACAACGCATATTCCCCCAGCGCCTACCCCCAGAATTGGGAGCTGGTCAAGTAACTGAAAAGCAACGCAGAGGCAACCGCTGAGGCGGTTGCCTTTTTCGTTGCCGCTTTGCCAGGAGGAACGAGATATGGATTTGAAAGAAATTTTTATGGGAGGGGGCGGTGTGCTTGTTGTGCTGCTCACACTCGTGCAGATCGCCCCCGTAAAGGTCAACCCGTGGTCTGCAATCGCCAAGGCGGTGGGCAGGGCCGTCAATGCTGATGTGGCAAAAGAGCTGTGCGAAATCAAGAAAAAGCTGGACGACCATGTTACCATGGACGACCGGCGCACCGCCGACGGGCACCGCACCCGTATTTTGCATTTCAACAATGAATTGCTCCGCTCCATCGACCACACCGAGGAGGAGTTCAACGAGGTTCTGGCCGAGATAGACGCCTACGAGGAATATTGCGAGGAACACCCGGAGTATCCGAATAACCGGGCTGTCCTCGCTATTGAGAATATCAGGAGCAACTACAAAGAGCGGTTGCAAAAGCACGATTTTCTGTGAGGAGGGATACCTGTGCGTGGGCCATATAAACCCAAGAGAGCTGGGGGCAGACGCCCCTGGGAATTTTCCAAAAAGCTGGCTGTCTGGGCTGTCGTCGTCGCTACTGCGGCGGCGGTGGCCTCTTTCGTTCTGGCTGCCAAGGATAAGCAGACTGTGAGCGACGTGACCAACACGATTTTCACCGCCTGCATCGGATACCTCGTTACCTATGCGGCCAAGTCCGCAACGGAAAAGGTCAGCCGGAACCGGCACGGCCTGGACGCCGATGGAAACCCCATCGAGAACAACATGGAGGAATGAGCTATGGAGTTTATCATCAACAACTGGTACATCATCGTGGCTGTTATCGCCGTCCTGGTGGTGGCTGGCGTGGCTGTCTACCGCTACTTCGGCCTGCCCAGCGATACCCAGCTGGCTAAGGTGCGGGAGTGGCTGCTGTGGGCGGTCACCGAGGCCGAGAAAGAGCTGGGCGGCGGTACCGGCAAGCTGAAGCTCCGGCAGGTCTATGACCTGTTCGTGACCCGGTTCCCCTGGCTGGCTAAAATCGTCTCTTTTGAGCTGTTCAGCGATATGGTGGATGATGCGCTGGACGAGATGCGGGAGATGCTGGCAAACAACCAGGCCGTCAAGGCGCTGGTGAACGGGGAGGGTGCGCAGAATGAATAAGAAACCCGTTAGCTATCTCCAGACCGACGCCCGGTGGAAGAACAAGCCCTACCGGGTCAAGGGCGAGAACGCCACCATCGGCGGCTCCGGCTGCGGCCCCAGCTGCGCCGCCATGCTGATTGAAACCCTCACCGGCCAGACCTTTACCCCGGAGGACGCCTGCAAGTGGTCGGTGGACCACGGCTATAAGGCCCTGAACGCCGGCACCTACTACGGATACTTTGCCCCTCAGTTTGCCGCCTTCGGAATCAAGTGCTGGCAGTTGAGCTGGACCAACACCTACCACAACCCCCGAAGCAAAATCCACGACCAGGCGCTGGCGTATCTGAAGGAGGGATACTACCTGATCGCCCTGATGAAGAAGGGAAACTGGACGGGCGGGGGACACTTTATCGTGGTGTGGTGGGCGGACGGCAAAATCCGCATCAACGACCCGGCCAGCACCAAGGACAGGCGCCTGAACGGCGATGCGGAGACCTTCCGCAACGAGTGCGCCTACTACTGGGTGGTGGACGCCCGGGCGCACAACGGAACAACGGATAAGGAGGAGGAAATGGATCAGGAGAAGTTTAACCGGATGTTTGTCACCGCCATGCAGCAGTACCGCCAGGAGCTGCGGGACAACGACTGCGGCGACTGGAGCCGGGCGGCCCGGAAATTTGTCACGGAGCAGGGGATTTTTGCCGGCGGCGACCCCGGCCCCGACGGCCAGCCCAACTACATGTGGGAGGACCTGCTGACCAGGGAGCAGGCGGCCC
>OFGR01001226.1_pt1 | contig 21652 bp, 10 predicted proteins | sample 1521811 | NCBI WGS metagenome assembly OFGR01 (sample SAMEA3504098, study PRJEB24116) | mouse gut metagenome | biome: mouse gut; feature: mouse-associated habitat; material: faeces | place: Denmark | collected 2011
TGTTATTAACTTTTAAATATCAGAATTAAGATGAGAATATAAAATTATGTAACAAAGATATACTTTTATCTTTATAATGGCAAGAAATTAACAAAAAAACATCTGTGATTTATTGATTTGATGCGCAAATGCCTGAGTTGTTATATTAAAAACCTACCCCGGACCAAAAACAGGTCCGGGGTAGGTTTTATTGGTATCATCTGTGGCCTGACGGCCATTGCCGATGTGTGGTATTATCACATGAAGAAAACTACTTCGTGGACTTGTGCGCCCGGGGCAATCTCGATGGCTTCTCCGGGATCTGTGATGTCGACGAACGGTTTGTCGTAGTGTTTGCCATTGACTGTAGCACCGTCTTTGGTCAGCAGTATGGCGCGGATATGATCTTCCGGCACTCTGAGCACTACCGGTTCTGTCACCTTATAATAGGTGAGGGGATTTTCGTCTATCAGGCGGGCAGAAGCTGGATCGTCGTTGACCGGTTTGGCTGGATTGACTTCGAATGTGCGCATAGTGAACCAGTTCTTGCGGTCGGATGGCAGACGGCGCAGGCGTACATATTGGGTGCGAGGTGTCTTCTTGGGGTCAGCAGGGGTGTAAGTGATGTCGTACTGCTTGTCGAGCTTGCCGGTGAGGGGTATCCACTGCTTGTTGTCCCTGTCGTAGAATTCAAGGATGGCGCTGTCGAAGTAGTCGCAGTCGTCTGTGCTGTTGCGTCCCTGACGGATATGTATTTCTCTGATGAAACGCGGCATAAGCAGGTCGAGACCTATCCATGAGCCTTCGGCCTGAGCCTCGCCGGAGGTGTAGTGGGTGGTGGTATCGGCGTCGAGCATGAATGCGGTGACGTTGGTGTTAACGTTCTCGAAAGAGCCTATTGGGCGATAGAGGCTCGACTGATGGCTCGCGAAGTTCAGGAAGAGGTCGCGCATCAGGTCGTTGATCGTGTTGATGTAGAACGGGTGCAGTTTCATCGTGCCTACCCGGTGGCTGTCGAATGCGGCCATCTCGGCTGAGTCGGGCATGGATACGGCATATGTGTTCCATATCTTTTCGATGTCGCCGGTGTGTATGGTCTCCATCAGTTTGACTGCATCAAGGCCGCGTTTGCCTACCATGGCAAGCTGATCGATCCAGGGTTTCAGTTCGCGCAGGAGCAGAGGGTTGTGGCAATTCTTGTCGAAACGGGCGGGCAGTGTGGTGAGTGCCGAGAATTCGGTCTTGAGCGAGTCGAATACTTCCGGCGGATAGAGTCCGTAAGGCATTGTATTTGTCTCCCATGATTCGTCGCGGCGGTAGCCTGTCTCCGTGTCGGTGGAGTGTATGGCGAACAGACGGTATGCTTCCGGATCGTCGGGCATCAGGTAGGCGAGGCCGCGATTCCAGTTGTCGAGCGGATTGTAGGCCGGAATGTTCCAGGCGTAGTCCGCCACGCCGTATAGACCGAGTTTTGAAGCCTCTCCGTGCTCCATAGGATTGGATACCACAGCCACGAGATCGTCGGTTGTAAGAGTGGTGTCGAGTCCGTAGGCCGGTCCTTGCAGGATATAGTTGCGGCAATAGTCGCTCACGGGCCAGTTCCACCAGTAGTAGCCCGGGCGCTGCACCAGATTGTCGAAGAAAGTCATGGTGTCCTTTGTAAGGTCGGAGCATACGACGTCGCCGGTGTACATTACGTTTATGTTCTTGTCGAGAGTGCGTCCGTATGTGGCGAGCGGGCCATCTTCGGCTGTCTTGGCCCACAGGCGGGAGTAGTCGGTGGGGCAGACCACGAGGTCGGATACGTCGCCCTTTGCCTGCACGAAGTCGCGGTTGAGGTTGTTGAGCAACTCTACCTGACGCACGGGGTTTGTGCCTTCTCCTTCGATGTCGTCGAAGAATATGGCGAATGAGCGCACGCCCAGGTCATACATCATATCGAATTTATTGAGCAGCGAATCATAGTCCTGCTTGTTCCAGCGTATGTCTTTTCCCGGATGTATGGCCCACACGAAGTCCACGTGGTTGCGCTTTGCGGCTTCCGCGAGTTCGTGTATTTTCTTTGCCTCATCGGCAGGATATGGCTGACGCCAATAGGGCGACGAGTGGTAGGGGTCGTCTTTGGGTCCGTAGAGGTATACGTTCATTTTGTTCTTGCCGTAGAAGTCGATCAGCGACAGACGCACTTCGTGAGACCAGGGAGTACCGTAGAAGCCTTCAACAACTCCGCGGAATGGCAGCGACGGATAGTCAGTGATCTCCACCGAGGGTATCTTGCCATCCGTGGCTGAATCAATGATCTGTCGGAGAGTCTGGAGGCCGTAGAAAGCTCCGCGTTCGTCGTAAGCTTTGATCTTTACCGATTTAGGTTTGATGCTGAGGGTATATGCGCCGGATACCGGTTTTACGGGCAGTTTTTTCAGACCGAGGTCGATTTCTACAGGTATCGAGCCTTCTTTGAGGAATGAGGCTGCTTCGGACATGCTTCCGGTCTTGTCCTTGAGATTGAAGCCACGGGTAATGTCGACGGTGCGTTTGTCGTCTACGGTCATCTTCTGAGGAGTGGGGTTCACTACCACTTTGTGATCGATCACATGGCCCGGGACAGGGTTTACGACACGCACTTCCTTGCGTTGCGACGACAGATCGAATGCGTCGGTCTGCGCTGATGCGCCGAGTGCCACTGCCAATGCCATGCTGAGGCTTAGGAGTTTTGACATGGTTTTTTGGTTGTTTATGTTTAGTGATAATTGGTTTTACTGTCAGTTCGACACAAAGATACGAATAAGTTGAGCGTAATGCCAAATTTATTTGAGCATTACCGAACGTGAGTATCTAAGACGTAGTCAAAGATACGAATAAGTTGAGCGTAATGCCAAATTTATTCCGCTCTATCTCGCGTCCTCGACCTGCCAGCCACCGCCAAGAGTCTTGTACAGACTCACTATGGCCAGATACTCGTCGCGGACGGCATTGCTCAGGCCTATCTGGGCATCGAAATATCTGCGCTGCGCGTCAAGAACATCAAGATAGTTAAGCGAGCCGGCCCTGTACTGCAGGTGGGCAAGATCCACATATTTGCGGGCTGCATCGCGTAGAGAGAGCTTCAAGTGTGCCGTCTCCTGAACCTTACGGAATGCAGTGATAGCTGTGCTCACCTCTGAAAAGGCCGTAAGCACCGTCTGCTCGTAAGCAAACCGGGCCTGATCATATGCAGCGATAGAAGCTTTGTAGCGACGCTTCTTGCGGCCGAAATCGAATACACTGCCTGCCAGACTGCCTGCCATGTAAGTAAAAGGCGATTCGAACATCTTGCCGAAGCCATCGTTCTCAACACCTGCACTCAGTGCGAGTCTCAGCCTCGGAAAGCGGTCGGCATACGTAAGTCCTACATTTGCCATAGCCCCCTGCAGGCGTTGCTCGGCAGCACGTATGTCAGGGCGTCGCTGAAGCAACTCGGATGGTAGCCCTACAGGTAATGTAGGCGGGACAAGACTCTCAGGCGAGAGATGGCCTCGGTCAAGCCTTATATCGGGATATTCTCCCATAAGCAAAGTTATGGCGTTGCGGGCCGCCGCTATCTGCATCTCAAGGTTAGGCACAAGTGCCGCTGTAGTAGCATATTCGACCTGAGCCTGCTGATAGACAGTCTCTGACGTCAGACCTCCCTCGAAACGCAACCTGGCCTGATCCACACCTTCCTTGCGGGTGACGAGCGTACGCCGCACGATGGCAAGTTCATTGTCAAGCGCCACAAGGCGGAAATAGGCCGAAGCCACTTCTGCCACAAGCGTCATTCGCATGGCACGGCAGTCCTCCACAGAGGCCATGTAGTTGGCTTTAGCACTGCGCTGCGACCATGTGAGAGCGCCCCACAGATTCATCTCCCAAGCCAGGGAGACTTTCACTCCCGTCTCCGGGTCGTTCACATAATTGTTGCCGTTGTAGTCGTTAGTCTCACGGTTGGCATATGCGTCAGCCGTTATTTCCGGTGTATAGTTCAGTTTTGTCACACCGTACAACTGGCGCAATTCCTCGACACGCGCCGCTGCCTTCAGCATGTCGCGGTTATTGTCGAGAGTCTGCCTTATGATGCTGACAAGGGTTGTATCTGTATACATTTCCCACCAGCCCATATCCGCCATCGTAAGCGAGTCAGTCGCGCGCATGCCTGCCCATTCAGCAGGCATACCTTCCGCCACTTCTGCCGGTTTAAGCCCCTTCACTCCGGAGCATCCGCAGAATACAGCGACAAGGGCAAGCGCCATATATCTGGTTATCTTTGTCATTTGTGTCTGAGTTTTTTTATACGTTTATGTGCCCGGTCGATCATTACAAAGAAGAACGGGACAAATATAAGTCCTACGGTCACAGCCACGAGCATGCCGAAGAATACACCTGTGCCTATATCCCTGCGCGCAGCAGAGCCAGGACCTGACGATATAAGCAGCGGCACAAGCCCGAGCATGAAAGCCAGTGAAGTCATCACAATCGGCCTGAAACGCAACCTTGCGGCACGCAGCGCGGCGTCCAATGCCTCGCGGCCTTTGTCAACCTCCTCCTTGGCGAATTCAACTATCATAATAGCATTCTTAGCCACAAGACCGACGAGCATCACGAGTCCGATCTGGAAATATATATTGTTTTCAAGACCGCATACCCATATACCAAGGTACGCACCTACACCCGCAACCGGCAACGATAAAATAACGGCCAGCGGCACGGTCCAGCTCTCATATTGCGCGGCAAGGAAAAGGAATACGAAAACAAAGGCCAAAACGAGTACAAGCCCCGTATTGCCGGACTCATGCTTCTGCTGATAAGACAGACCGCTCCATTCCACACCGATATTGGCGGGCAGTTTCTCCCGCACTATTTTCTCCAGCGCATCCATAGCCTCGCCCGTGGAATGCCCTCCGGCAGCTTCACCAGTGACAACTGCAGAGTTGAACATATTGAAGCGTCCCATAGTTCCAGGTCCAGTAGTATAGTGTGTCGTACCGAGCGATGTCACAGGAACCATTACACCACCCGTACCCCTTACGAAGAACAGATTGAGATTGCCACGGTTGGCACGGAATGGAGCCTCAGCCTGGATATATACCCTGTATATGCGGTTGAACATATTGAAATCGTTGACATATATACTGCCTGTAAACGCCTTCATGGTAGAGAATATATCGCTTACCGGAATGCCTTGCATGCGTGCCTTGTCACGATCCACGTCGAAATACAGCTGAGGAATATCGGTCTGCATCGATGTGCTGAGGTCGCTTACAATACCTGTCCGGACGGCATACATCTTGAGAGTATCCACCGCCCGCTGCAGATCAGCATATGTGGCATCGCCTCGGGCTTCAAGGACCATCTCGAATCCGCCTGAAGTACCCAGACCCGGTATGATTGCCGGTGTGAACACATGCACATCACTCTCGGGATAGGTCGACAGTTCGCGGCGTACGCGCTCGCGCACATCGCCTATCGATGATCCGGAACGCTCTGCATAGGGTTTAAGTATAACAGTAAGTGCTGCATGCGCCTGGTTCGTTCCAACTCGGGGCGACGATCCTGTGACATTGAGTACATGATCCACATCCGGATCATTCATCAGAAACTCAAGCGCCCTTTCAGTAACGATTCTCGTGCGTTCGAGAGTAGAGCCTTCCGGCAATTCAAGCTCAACTGTAAAGTAGCCCTGGTCTTCCTGCGACATGAAACTTGTAGGCAGTACCCTGTTCATAAACCAGATGAAGACTATCGCAAGTCCGAAAGCCACATACATGCGCTTTGGATTGCGCACCACCTTGCGGATCTGCCGGCCGTAGAAAGAATTACCACGATTAAGCCAATAATTTATCAGCCTGAAGACACGGGCTTTGCGCCGGTGACTCTCCGGTTTAAGCAGCTTGGCACACATCACCGGAGACAGCGTCAAGGCCACAACAGTAGAGATAACCACCGATACAGCGATAGTTATTGTAAACTGCCTGTACAACTGGCCTGTGATGCCAGGAAGGAAACTCACAGGCACGAATACGGCACACAGCACAAGCGACATAGCAATCAAAGCGCTTCCCAATCCGCTCATGGCCTTCTCAGTGGCCTCATATGGAGACAGATGCTCGGAATTCATTATACGATCCACATTCTCCACCACCACTATAGCATCATCCACCACAATACCAATGGCAAGGATCAGGCCGAGAAGTGTCAGCATGTTCAGCGAGAATCCGAAAATAAGCATCACACCGAACGTACCTACAAGCGAGATAGGCACAGCTATCACAGGTATCAAGGTGGCCCTCCAGTTCTGAAGCGACAGGAAAACCACGAATATCACAAGCAGGAGCGCTTCAAAGAACGCCTGATAGACATGATGGATTGATTCGGATATATATGTCGTCATATCGAAAGGAATCTCGTATGAGATACCTTCGGGGAAGTTGGCGCTTATCTCTTTCATGGCCTCCTTAACGGCATCGGCCACTTCAATGGCATTCGACCCCGGGAGCATGTTGATGTTGAGAACAGCGGCATTGCCTCCGTTTATACCACTTTCTGTGGAATATGTCTGCGCCTCAAGCGAGACACGCGCCACATCCTTCAGCCTTATCACCTGTCCGTCGGCCATCGCGCGGACCACGATATCCTCAAAATCCTTGACTGATGAGAGGCGTCCGCGTGCCACGATAGGTACGGTTATGTCCACATCGTTGATAGGCGCCTGACCGAGCACACCTGCCGCTGATTCGCGGTTCTGGTCCTTGATGGCATCCTGAAGATCTTTCACCGTTATGCCCATATCCGCAAGCTTGTCGGGAGATACCCATATCTGCATCGCGTAATATCTCGAACCCACATTGCTGATACTTCCGACTCCGGGTATTCGCCTGAGAAGGTCTATCACGTTGAGGGTAGCATAATTGCTCAGATATATTTCATCGAACTTAGGATCATTGCTAAGGATGGTAAGAGTCATCAGACGGCTTGCCGTCTGTTTCTCGACAGAAATGCCATTCTGCACAACCTCTGCCGGCAGACGGCTCTCTGCTTTCTTCACACGGTTCTGTATGTCGACGGCAGCAAGCTCAGGATCAGTATCTATAGTGAAAGTGACATCACAGGAAAAATATCCGGTATTCGTACTTGACGAAGATATATATATCATGCCCGGAGTTCCATTCAGTTCCTGCTCTATTGGAGTGGCCACAGCCTCGGTCACGGTCATTGCATCCGCACCCGGATATGATGCGGAAATCCTGACCACCGGCGGGACAATAGACGGGTACTGGTCCACCGGCAGAAGTGCCAGACCAATGCCACCTATTATGAATATCACTATCGACAGGACTATCGACAGGACCGGGTGAGATAGAAAAAAATTCTTTTTCATAACGGTAATTTATTCACCTTCCGATTCGTCGTGAGGGCGGCGCACAGGAGTAACTTTCATTCCGTGTGTCAGCTTATGATAACCCTCGGTAACAATATTCTCTCCTCGTGCCAGTCCTCGCTCGATGATGGTGTTCCCATCTACTTCAGGACCGGTCTCCACGAAGCGTTTCTCAACCACGCTGTCGGGGCGCACTACATATATGAACGCTCCATCTTTCTCTACCACAAGACTCTTCGACGGCACTTCGATAGCATCCTCACGTACATCAAGCAACACTTTCACACGGGTAAATTCACCCGGAAGCAGGCTGCGGTCCGGATTCGGCATCTCGGCACGTACAGAGAATGTTCCGGTCTTGGGATCGACCTGCGGATCAGCGAAATCCACAACTCCTTTGTAGGGATATTCCGAACCGTCGGCAAGTGTCACGGTCACATAACTTTCACGCTTGGCTACCGAATCGCCCTTAGCCGATCGCCCGATCGACACATTGCGGTTCTTGCCACGGAGATAATCGAGCGAGGTCATAGAGAAGTCGACACGCACCGTATCACTCTTTACAACCGTAGCGAGCAGGGACTTTCCGGATGGACCTACAAGTGTGCCTATGTCGGCGCTGCGCTGGGAAATATAGCCGGATATAGGAGACCGGACATTGGTATATCCGAGGGTGAGTCTGGCTTGTGTCAGGTCGGCTTCGCACACTACAACATCGGCCTTAGCAGTCTCATATGCAGCGACGGCATTGTCGAGATCAAGCTGCGAAGCCGCGTTCTGCGCATACAGAGGACGTATGCGGGCCAGATCACGCTCTGCTTTCTGCGCCACCGCACGGGCCTTCTCCAATTGCGCGCGTGCGCGCGCCTCATGCGCCTTGTAGACACTCGGATCTATGACAAAAAGGGTCTGACCTTTCTCTATATAAGTACCCTCGGCAAACAGCATGCTCTCCAGATAACCTTCCACACGGGCACGGACTTCAACGAACTGCTGTGCGCCTATCCTGCCCACATATTCCCCATAGATGCTTACATCGGCCTCGTGCACCGGCTCGACTTCGACATTCGGCCGAATCTCAGGTGCAGCCGCACGACTGCGTGTGAGCAGACATACCACAGCAACGATAGCTGCAATGGCAAACAGACAGATCGCCGAAGCGGTTATACGGCCACGACGGGTAGATGGTATATATGTCTTGATAATCGACGGCAGGCCACCGCCTTTGCGGGTGTGATTGGTGTGCATGGTTAAAGGGTGTGATGAATGGATAGACATCCCGCGAACGACGGGAAATACAACTTGTTATTTAAAATGAACAGACGACGGCCTGTATTGTTTATCCGAAATCGTTAATAAAGCAAAAATTACAGTCATGATTCCCGGTCTTTAGCATTCTCAAGCTCAAGACGGATGTAGAGCGAGGTAGGAGAATCTGTAGTAGCCACTTCTTCCGGTGTGCCCTGCGAGATAATCATACCTCCATGCACTCCTCCACCCGGTCCGAGGTCCACAATATGATCGGAGTGGACTGCGACATCAAGATTATGTTCTATCACAACAACCGAATTGCCCTTGTCCACAAGTCTGTCGAGAACATTGAGCAGAGTGCGCACGTCGTCGAAATGCAATCCTGTAGTGGGTTCGTCGAGAATATAGAGTGTACGGCCTGAGTCCTTGCGTGCAAGTTCCGCAGCAAGTTTCACACGCTGGTTCTCGCCTCCGCTGAGCGTGGACGATGGTTGTCCGAGCTTTATATAACCCAAGCCTATGTCGGAAAGCACCTGCAACTGACGTGTGATAGCCGGAATACCAGCAAAAAATTCGAGAGCCTCGGATATGGTCATATCAAGAACGTCCGCTATCGAACGACCCTTGTACCTCACCTCAAGCGTCTCCCTGTTGTAGCGCCTTCCTCCGCATACCTCGCAGGGTATGAGGACATCAGGGAGAAAATTCATCTGCAACGTTCTATAGCCGTTGCCCGAACATGCCTCGCAACGACCTCCGGCCACGTTGAACGAAAACCGTCCCGGTTTATAGCCTCGTATCTTCGCTTCGGGCAGATTGACAAAAAGTTGACGTATTGATGCAAACAGGCCCGTATACGTAGCCGGATTGGAGCGCGGCGAACGGCCCAGCGGCGACTGGTCCACTGTCACAACCTTGTCGATATTTTCGATACCATCCACACTCCGATACGGTAACGGCTGCTGATTGGACCGGTAGAAATGCTGCGACAATATAGGCTGAAGCGTGCCGTTGACAAGCGAGGATTTACCACTGCCCGACACTCCGGTCACACAGACAAACTTGCCAAGCGGAAGATGAAGATCCACATCGCGCAAGTTATGACCCGATGCACCATATAGGTTTATATACAGACCGTTTCCCGGCCTGCGGTTCTGCGGCAGAGGAATATACTCACGTCCTAAAAGATAATCAGATGTCAGCGTCCTCACCTTCATCATATCGGATGGCCGGCCCTGAAAGACCACTTCGCCTCCCTTACGGCCGGCCTTAGGCCCTATGTCCACAATATAGTCGGCTGAGAGCATCATATCCTTGTCGTGTTCCACCACCACTACAGTATTCGAGGCATCAACGAGCCTCTTGAGCGAATCAATCAAACGCAGGTTGTCGCGCTGATGAAGTCCGATACTCGGCTCGTCGAGTATGTAGAGGACATTGACAAGTTCACTGCCAAGCTGTGTGGCCAGGCGTATGCGCTGGCTCTCGCCTCCGCTAAGTGTTGCCGACGCGCGGTCGAGCGACACGTAATCCAGCCCCACATCAAGCAGAAACCTCAGGCGGGTGTCTATCTCTTTAAGTATCTCTGAGGCTATAATACCGTCCGAACCATCGAGTGTCCCCTTCAAGGTCAATATCCATGTCCTGAGATCGGCAATATCCATCTTAGATACCTGGGATATGTTCTTGCCATCTATGAAAAAGTGCAGGGCCTCGCGATTGAGCCTGTCGCCATGACATTCCGGACACGTCACACGCGAATAAAACTGACCGCTCCACTTGCGGGCGCTTCCCTCCGCCTCATCAGACGCCTGCATCTCGATATATTTAAGCAAACCTTCGTAAGCCACAAAATAGTTCGACACGGCCATTGTGTCGTTTTTGAGCGTCAGCCTGTCGTCCGTTCCGTTCAATATCTCCGACAAGGCTTCTTCCGGTAGCTTGTCTATCGGAGTTTTAAGAGTGCATCCGTGCTTCTCGCATATCGCCGCTATCTGCCAGAATATCATCGTATTCTTGTATTTGCCTAAAGGCAATATACCCCCTTCGTGGATAGACAGACTCCGGTCGGGAATTATCTTCTCGAAATCTATTATATTGACCTCTCCCAATCCCTTGCACACGGGACATGCTCCCTGTGGCGAATTAAAAGAGAAATTATGCGGTGCAGGCTCGCGGTAACTGATTCCGCTCACAGGATCCATAAGACTCTGACTATAGTGGAATACCTTGCCTGTGTCTGCATCCAGAACCATCATCTCTTTATCACCGTCGTGAAGTGCGGCCGACACACTTTGGCTAAGCCTGTGTTCATCCTTACGGGCCACTTTAAGCCTGTCCACCACCAGTTCCACATCGTGATTCTTGTATCTGTCGAGTTTCATTCCCGGAGTGATCTCGCACATCTCCCCGTCGGCACGCACATTCAGATAGCCTTTCTTACGCAATTGCTCGAACAACTCCTTGTAGTGACCTTTTCGGTTCTTGACAAGCGGGGCAAGCAGATATACTTTGTGTCCCTCGAACTTGTCGAGTATCAGACGCACGATTTTTTCGTCGGTATACTTGACCATCAATTCGCCGGAGACATAGCTGCGTGCCTTTCCCACACGGGCGTATAAGAGTCGGAGATAATCATATATCTCTGTGGTCGTTCCTACAGTACTTCGCGGGTTGCGGTTCACCGTCTTCTGTTCTATGGCTATCACCGGACACAGACCGGTGATGAAATCCACATCGGGACGTTCCATTCCTCCGAGCATGTTCCGTGCATAAACCGAAAATGTCTCGATATAGCGTCGCTGTCCCTCGGCATAAATAGTATCGAATGCCAAGGAAGATTTACCGCTGCCACTGAGACCTGTAATCACCGTAAGTGCGTTGTGCGGTATGCTCACGTCAATATTTTTCAGGTTATTGACCCGCGCTCCGGTTACATTTATCATCGTATCAGGACCGGCATCAATCATGGCTGAGGATGTCGTGATATCGTCTTTTTCAGGCTTTGCTGTAGGCATTTTATATCTTTCTGTGTTATTTTGACGGTTTCTGTGTCCAGGCAGGATTATATATCACCGACTTTTGCTGGCGTGACCTGTAGAGCGAACTCTGCCGCGGAATGCGCACCTGATAAGTCTTGCCTGCCTTATTGGTAAGCTTACGCGCACGAATCCAAGGATTGACATCGCGCAACTGTGCATAAGTTATGCCATGATCCTTGGCCCACTGCACCCAGTCTTCCACAGGACCTGTGACAGTTTCCACTGTGTACTCCACTGGTTGATAAAGCTGTTTCGGATTCAACCTGAATCCAAATGCGCCGGGTTGCTCCATTATAGTTTTCATGGCCAGTAGTCTGAACATATACCTTGATGTCTCGTCGTTGAGGTACAGATCGTAAGCACTCGACACGCCCTGACGTCCAAGTTCAGTCGTGATACGTCCCTGCCCGGCATTATAGCTGGCTGCGGCCGACTCCCAGTTTCCATACTTGGCATAAGCATCCCGCAGATATTTAGCCGCCGCGCGTGTGGCTTTCTCCACATCGTAGCGCTCATCCACCTCATCGTTCACCTCCAGACCGTACTGTTTGGCAGTAGCAGGCACAAACTGCCATACCCCGGCAGCCTTCGCAGGCGAATAAGCCCTCGGATTCAGGTAGCTCTCGATGCAGGATATATAGATTATATCGGCCGGAATACCGGCCTGCTTCAATATAGGAGCCATGACCGGAAAATAGCGGTTGGCGCGCTTTATAGTGAGCAGAGTATTTCCGTGTGTATAGGCCATCGACGTTAGCTCGCGGTCGAAGCGCTCATACATGTCCGTGCGGTCGAGGTCTACGGTCTTGCCTGCAAACTTGACAGACAACGGTATCTCCGGATTGATAATTTCCGAAAATCCGGACTTGCCCGAAGCCGACTGCGCCTGAGATGCCGGAATGCAGACAAACATCGAACATGCAGCCATAGCTACCGCAGCTGCTAAAGATCTTGGTAATAAGGATATTCTTGCCATAGGTTATCAGAAGGGAGTATTTTTATGCAACAACCTCTTTTATCAAGGTGTCTCCGAAGGTCCGGTAGACGGTGATTCACTGCCCTTGTAGTTTATAACATTGATGTCGCCGCTAAGGTTGTATGCCTTGTCGTCGGCGCCTTGTGCCTTTATCACATAGAAATAAACACCGGCAGGCACAAGTTTGCCCTTGTAGCGCCCGTCCCATCCCTGCGACGGATCAGACAATGATGCCACTTTCACACCCCAGCGGTTGAAAATATCGCATTGGAAGCTCACAATCGACTTATAGCTAACACGCCATTCGTCGTTGACGCCTTCCGAAGCCCCGGGCGAGAATATATTGGGGCACTCAAGGCGGGAATCACCTATATACACGGTGTAGACATCGCCATAGTACTGACATACATCATTCTCATCGCTTGCCACAAACCGCACATAGCTGTAGCCCTGCTCACGGAACACATAAGTGAAATCAAGTTCATTGTACTGGAGATCCACAATGTTGAATTCTTCATCGCGGGCGATCTGCCACTGGTGAAAGGCCGCTGCATCTGTCACTGCTGCGGTGAACGTGATCTCACAAGGAGCACTGCCGCCGAGGGCATCGCTTCCTTCCTCCTTCTTCTCGTTGGGCGAATCGCGCTCCGTGACTTCCGCTTTGGTGTTGGCCTCCACACCTCCGGGGGCCACATCATTCAATACCACGGTATGCTGCTCGCCCCATGCTTTGAGGAATCTGTCGCCTGTAACTTCAATATCTGTCCGGCACAAAGGTTGCCGCACTCGTATGACACCATCCTCTCCGGCATGGTCTATGGTTTCTGACACCTGAGTCTCACGATATTCGTAGACATTCTCATCGAATGCGAGAGTGTTGTACTCAACTTCAATACCTCGGCCAAGCTCGCTGCGGCGGCCATTTATCGTATAGTAATATATCGCCGAGGCCGAACCGGACAGCTTTATGGCCAGCATATCGCAATCGCTCAATGTTGCGTCGGCAACAGCATCCGTCACATCATAGGTGTGCCGGGAGTAATCCGTGACCCAGTAGTATTTGCTGCGTCCGGATGCAGACTCCACCATATAGCCCATATCTCCGTCCTCAAGCGCGAAACCCACACCTCCGGACACCGGCGAGCATTCAATTTCCTGCGCGTATGCAGCACCGAGGTTAGAAAACTTGTAGACCTTGGCCGCCGAGGCTGAGCCATCTACCGCAGCTACGGCAGTCACCCCACGTGTAGCAGGGAGTACATATACATTGCTAAGGCCGGTGGTTGCCTGCGGATCTATGATTACAGGAGCTGCGGATGCATCTGAGAACGTAAGTTGAGCCGTCGATGTCAGTGCCCCCGACAGCAATAAAGCCTGCACAAGTACCGCTTTACGAAAATAAGCGTAGCCTGAGACGAATTGTGGCATTATGGAATGGATTAGTTTTTATTGAATCAATCCACAAAGATAATATAATATCGTCAATTCAGTGCAATGCGGCATTCCCACCGGGTTAAATTTAGAGCTTGTTAATAAAACAACCTGCCTCTGTAAGCTTATCGATGCTTACAGAGGCAGGTCTATGATCAGATCCGGCCACAGGCAGTGGCACAGGATAAAAGTCCGGTCTTTACTTCACGAGCACTTTTGTGACTTCATTACCTTTGCGGATGATGTATACACCGGGAATCAGTTTTCCTGAAACGCGCATTCCCTGAAGGTTGTATATCTCCTCGGGAGCGTCGTTATTGTCGGCATTTATATCATCTATGCCGACAGTGCTTTTGGCTGTGAACTGAATGTCGTAGCAAGCTCCGTCTGTCACATACTGTGAGTTAGGATCGCAGTCGGCGGCCTTCGCTCCATCGTTTGTCGACAAAGCTGAATTCGCACCGGGAACAGTCCATGCATTTGCATAGATGAAACGCAGACGTGAGGTATCGCCGTCGGAAAGATCGGATGGAACTGTGAACTGATGAGCTATGTTCATCACCTGGTCATAGTTGCCATATATATTGTGGGAAGGAGGAAGCTTTCCGTAGGTCTTTACCAATTCGAACTCTCCGGTGGCATACCAATCCACAAAGACATAAGCTGCATCGTAGCGGAGGTCCTGACGTACTATTGTGTTTGAACCTACGCCAAGCGAATGAGCATCAAGCTTCACGGTAAACGCACTTCCAGGAGCAGCCACAATCTTCTGATCTACAAGATTGAAAACCTGCTGCGGCATCTGATTGTAAGTAACGTCGATATTCTGATCAGCACCTTCGGATGAGATAGCTTTTACATAAGTATTCGAGCGCACATTGCCCGAAGGTTCTTTGTAGATGACAGTAACCGACGGGTCGCGCACGAACGTAGCAGAAACTGCTACAGACTCCTCGACAATTATAGTGCTTCCTTCGAGTTCCACACCGTTCACCATCACTGATTCAAGCATATAACCGTAGTCAGGCTCAGTGCTTACAGTAAGTACAGTACCGGCTTCAACCCTACGTCCTGATGTCAGTTCCTTCTCACCGTCCAAAAGCTTCAGAGTGCCATGTTCGGGCTGGGATATGGTGACAAGATAAGTGTCTTCGGGTACTTCAGCTGGAGAATCGCTTCCATCGAATACAAATACCGACGATGCAGGGAGAGTGACAGAGATACGGGTATCGGGATCGATAGCCTCATAGGTTGTCAAGCCGGGAAGATCGAACTGATTCTCAAATGCCGGAGTGAGATAAATTGGAGAAGTCACATATGCAGGTATTTCAAGCACCTCGCGGAGAGTGAATGAGAATGTCTGTGTCGAAGCCACAGGATTGCGCAGGGCAAGTGTAGACTTAGGTCCGTTCCATGAAGCCCAGCCATAGACATTAGCTTTAGCGCCATCCCAGGGATTTCCGCCTACCCAATGCACGTCGGGAAGAACATCGGCATTCTTTTCCTGCCATTTGATACATTCGGCAATATCTCCCCACAGAGCACCGTCGTTGATGGTGTTGAGCAGCTTGGAGTCGCAATACAGCTCTACCATACCGGATCCGCAGGCAAAGGCACAGCGGATCTCACGCACGATACCGTCATAGTCCATCGAACGGGAAACATTACCATTCTCAGTCAGGATCACACCGTGTGTCATAAGGGTGTTGATCGGGCAGAGAGGAGAACCCTGGATGAAGTTCTTGTACACCATATAGTCGCGGTAGGTGATCCAGCGCTCACGGTCGTCGCCCTGATTGCCTATAGTGCTGTGGTCGGCATCCTGACGCCATACGGCATCGCTATAGTGGAACCAGAAGGGAGAAGCCCATGTGCCGACAGTAGTATTGAAGAACATGTCGGGACGGATCTTACGCACCTGGCAGAGAATGTCGATGATAGATTCTGCATTTTCTTCTCCGGTATTGCCGGGATCAGGACCTACAGAGTTGCCCTGGGCGCTGATGCCGTCGAGTTTGAAGAAGTTGAAGTCATATTTGTCGACCATATCCTGACATGCGTCGAGGAAGACTTTGTAGTAAGCCGGATTGCTCAACTGCATACCACCCTTGTTGGTCCAATACCTCCTGCGCAAGTCGCCGGATGTACCATAACCGCCAACCGGACCGAGCCATGCGCCGGTAGCGGCATTCATTGCTGCTGCTTCTGCATAGGGTTCGGCAAAACCGTTGGGGAAGTTCTTGTTGAATGTCCATGTGCCGTATTCATCCCAACCATCGTCCCATACAAACGACTTGATGTTTGCATCATGTTTCTCATACAGGTTCTGACGCCACTGCTTCACCACATTGGCGCAGTCGGTAGCGGTCATGTGTCCGTCGTATGTGGGCGAGTTGTTGCGGTCTATGTTCAGTTCATACCATGAGTTATAGATCGGGAATGCACGCCAGGGCACTGCACGCTCGCGCTCGCTGTAGCAGAGAACTGAACGGCGAGCCTGTCCGGGGGCAATAAGACCTACTACCGCACTGATTTCCCAAGTCTTTCCTGCCGCAAGAGTTGTGTTTCGGCTCCACAGACCCTGGATCACACTGCCTCCGGCCTCTCTGCCGCTTACATCAGAAGCAGGCTTTTCTGCCGCGCTTACCGACGGGCTCCAGGTGACAGTGCCACTTGATGTGATCGTCTCTGTCTTGATCTCCACGAAGTAACGCACCAGGAAAACACCGGACTGCGGCATGTTCAGAGTGAATGTATTGTTGCGCGACATACCTCCGGTGAAACCGATATGATAGTCTGAAGCCAGGACATTGCCTGATGCATCGATCACATCGACACCAATGATATTAAGTCCGTGTGTACCGCTTGTGTATTGGAATGTTGCAGTGTATGTGCCGCTGTTTCCGAAGCTCACGAATCCGCGCTTGCCGCGTACATCCCCTGAGGTAAATCCGAGCGACTTCACACCCTGAGGCAGATCACTGCCCGGACTCCATGTCCAATATGCAGGGTTAGCCGGCTGAGTATCACCGTCGGTATCGCGACGCCAGGAATTATAAGAGAAACCTTCGTCGGCCTGAAATTTGCTGTCGGAAGAAGTACCTCCGCCTGCAGATTCCACTGAGTTGATACCCATAGGAGTCTCAAGTCCGGCAAAAATTCTTTCTGAAGCCAGGATGGAACCACGGGTGTTGCCCACAACCTTTGGTGCATCGGCTTTGTCTACCTCATATATCATGGGGATGACATTGTACATGTCCACATCCTTTCCGGCTGTGAGCTTGAGTTCGGTCCTGATATAGTGCGAACCGTCGCGGAGCAATGCACGCCATTCAAACTCGAGATCGCCATAGGTAAGAGTTGCCTTAACGGCATGGCCGGACAGCTTCTCGGAAGCCACAACAGCAGCAGGGTCTCCGGCAAGGTCCTCGTGTTCCCACGATGTGACAGTCATAGCCGATGCGGGAATCACTGTCTCACCTTCGCCAAGCGCTACTGTAAATAACTCTGTGCCTTCCTTCAGCCCTAATTCGGGCGAGCCACCGAACACGAGTTTGCCATTTTCGTTTAGGAACTTGGCCGACAGGATGTTATTCCTCAACGTAATTTCGTCGGATGTGTCACTTTGATCAAATGACGCTGTTCCCGGCTGAGCAGGCTGAGGGAACACCACAGCTTGCGATCGACCATCCACCGGACTGACCAAAGCAGCCGCAGCGATGAAAACCGACAACAAAGACTTTGTGAGTAATGTTGGTTTCATAAAAAACGATAAGTTAAGTAAAGATGATTGATTATGTGTTGTCTATGATTTAAGGTATGCCGCCGGCATTTGATTTATGGCAGCAAGAAATAGTATATAAATTAGGTATATTCCCTGATGTTTGGGAATATAGGACATGTACTGATTTTTCAAATGACAAATTTAAGACTTTTTTACCCCCCCCCCAACAAGCAATTTACTATTTTTAACATATAAAATCACTTATCTTTACAATGAACGCAGCAATCGCTTATATAATTTTGCTGTATATTTGAAAACAGACAAAACAAACGGCGTCTGTGATTTGTTAAAACAGAAAAGATTTACTAACTTTGCAGCGTAAAAAAGCAATCGGATATATAAATTTAAGGATAAATATCACAACCGCCGCGAATACGGGGCAGTGTCGGTAATACCGGTCTCCGAATGCGAATTTCCCTCTGTTAGATTATTCTTTTTCAATCATTCCCCTCTCCGGCGGACTGAAATCGTTTCAATTTACACCATCAACCTATCTGCAACAATAGACGACGCATCGCATGCGGCGCGGCGCAAGATGTGCGCATAATGGCAATGGCCTGCCGCAGAGCGTCATAAATTGCAATTTCACCGAAACTTCATACCTCAACTCCAGATATAGAAGAATGTACACATTATTTGAATTGGAAACAATGCCACTCGAAAAATTAGTAGAAGTGGCTCAATCCATGAATGTAAAAAAAATAGATCCTGAAAACCGCGAGGAACTGGCCTACAGCATTATAGACCAGCAGGCTCTCGACAAGGCATCCGCTGCCAAGCCCGGAAGAAAAGACCGCGACAATCAGGACAAGAAAACATCGTCCGACCAGGCGGCCAAACGCACACGGAAGAAAAAAGAACCCGCAAAGCAGTCCGCCGAAGCTGAACCTGTACAACAAGATAATACAGACTCCGAAAGCCAGAGCGCCCAGCAGGCCGAATCACAGCAGCCTCAGGACGAAACCGGAGCAAAGCCAAAGGAACAAACTGACGCCCAGCAGGGCAAGCGCAAGCGCGGACGCCCCTCAAAAGCTGAAAAAGAGGCTCGCGAACGCGCACTGAAGGCACAGTTCCCATCCGAAAATGCACAGAATGACGTTGTTGCTGCAGACAACTCCAAAGATCAGCCCACGGACGCAGAAAACACACGTCCGGCTGCTGAAACTGAACCTGTGCAGACAGAAGAAGCACGCCCCGCCAACGAAAACAATGAACACTCTGCTGCCGCTGAAGACGCCACCCAACGCAACACCGCTCCTACCGGACGCAGGGAATTCGGCAAAAAGGACGCATCATTCTCATCGTTCTTCCCCACAGGCGGAACGCGTAAATTCGTTCCTCGCTCGCAGCGCGACAAAGAAGACTCATCCGGCCAAGCTGCACCCATGCCTGCATCTCCTGCTCCTGCAACCCCGATCATGATCCACGAACCCGGACAACCGGCACAACCCGGACAGGGAAAGAAAAACAAGAAGAACAGGCAGCAGAACCAGCAGATGCAGTCCTACAGCTTCGACAATGTGCTCCAGGGATCGGGAGTGCTCGAAGTGATGCCCGAAAATCATGGTTTCCTACGTTCGAGCGACTACTTCTATCTCCCCTCGCCCGACGACATCCTCGTGTCGCAACAACAGATCAAAGCCGCCGGTCTGAAGACAGGCGACGTAGTGGAATGCACGATACGCCCACCAAGAGAAGGCGAGAAATACTTTGTGCTCACACAGATAAACCACGTCAACGGCCGACGCCCGGAATTCATCCGCGACCGAGTGGCTTTCGAACATCTGACTCCGCTTTTCCCCGAAGAAAAGTTTGACCTCACGAGCGGTCGCACATGCAATATCTCGACCCGCGTGGTGGACATGTTCTCCCCCATCGGAAAAGGTCAGCGTGGACTTATCGTAGCTCCACCAAAAACCGGTAAGACCATACTGCTTAAAGATATAGCAAATGCTATCGCCGAAAATCATCCTGAGACATACATCATGATCCTCCTGATCGACGAACGCCCGGAGGAAGTGACCGACATGAGCCGCAGCGTGAATGCCGAAGTCATAGCATCGACATTCGACGAACCGGCCGACCGCCACGTGAAAGTGGCCTCGATCGTGCTCGAGAAAGCCAAGCGAATGGTCGAATGCGGCCACGATGTAGTAATCCTGCTCGACTCCATCACCCGTCTGGCCCGAGCTTACAACACAGCAGCACCGGCTTCAGGAAAGATCCTGTCGGGAGGTGTGGACGCCAACGCGCTTCAGAAACCGAAACGCTTCTTCGGCGCGGCACGAAATATCGAAGGCGGAGGCTCGCTCACCATTATCGCCACAGCCCTTACCGAAACTTCATCGAAGATGGACGAAGTGATTTTCGAAGAATTCAAGGGCACTGGCAATATGGAACTCCAACTCGACCGCAAGCTGTCCAACAAACGAATCTTCCCGGCTGTCGACATCATGGCCTCAAGCACCCGCCGCGACGACCTGCTGCTACGCTCAGAGACGCTCAACCGCATGTGGATTCTTCGCCGGTTCCTAAGCGACCGCAACTCCATCGAGGCAATGGAATTCATCAAGGACCGCATGGAACGCACCGTGGACAACGACGAGTTGCTACGTACAATGGGTGATTAAGCGATTTTAAATATGAAACTGATTTCTTGGAATGTAAACGGATTCCGCGCTGTGCTCGGAAAAGGATTCGACGAGATTCTATCGGAATCTGACGCCGATGTCTTCTGCCTGCAGGAGACCAAGATGCAGGAAGGACAGGCAGACTACAATCCTGAAGGCTACACTGCATACTGGAATTCGGCACAGAAGAAGGGCTATTCGGGTGTGGCAGCTTTCTGCCGCCAGACACCTCTATCAGTCACAAAAGGCATAGGAATCGACGAACACGACACCGAAGGCCGCGTACTGACACTTGAATATCCCGATTTCTACCTGGTGGTATGCTACACCCCCAACTCGCAGGACGGACTTCGCAGACTTGAATACCGTCAGCAATGGGACGAGGAATTCCGCCGTTATGTCACCGGTCTCGATGCCTCGAAGCCGGTGGTTATATGCGGCGACCTCAATGTGGCCCACAACGAAATAGACCTTGCCAATCCTGCCACCAACCGCAAGAGCGCCGGTTTTTCCGACGAGGAGCGCGATGCGTTCGGGCGTTTGCTCGGCTGCGGGTTTGTGGACACGTTCCGCCTGCTGCACCCCGACGACCGCGGTGCGTACTCGTGGTGGAGCTACCGCATGCGTGCCCGCGAGCGCAACGTTGGCTGGCGCATCGATTATTTCCTGGTGAGCACCCGCCTCGCCGGCCGTGTGCTGCGTGCCGACATCCATCCCGAAATCGGAGGCAGCGACCACTGTCCGGTGTCGCTTGTGCTGGCCGATTAAACAACCTCTTAAACTAAAGTGAACCCCTCATTGTGTCCGGCACTTCGTCGTCGTCGGCGAGGGAGACGGTGCCGTCGAGGATAGTCAGAGTGTCGCGCGTGTGGTTGTAGGTGCTGTGCGCGAGCGAGTTCTCGGGCTTAAATCGCGGCGATTCCACGTCCATGAGTCCGCACATCAGGTCGTAGAGAAAATCGTTCGTCCAATATTTCCGGGTATTGTCCTGTAGCGCCCGGTAGCGTTCGGGATGGGCGGCTATGAAGTCGTCGGAAGTCCACACTGCCAGAGGGATGCGCACATCGCCGAATCCTGCGAAAACGGGTCCGCGGTGTCTGTCGGGTATGATGGCATGGTCGGCGCAGTACACCATGGCTTTCATGTTCAGACGTTCGCATCCGGTCT
>OFGR01001230.1_pt1 | contig 21559 bp, 17 predicted proteins | sample 1521811 | NCBI WGS metagenome assembly OFGR01 (sample SAMEA3504098, study PRJEB24116) | mouse gut metagenome | biome: mouse gut; feature: mouse-associated habitat; material: faeces | place: Denmark | collected 2011
GTACAGTGACTTGTCGCCAGTTTCCTAACTTGACATTCGCTCCGCGGAAAACCTGTCCTGTTTTATCTTTTCACCAGAACAGCAACCTCACGTTTCATCGCTATCATGCCACAGCAATTAATAGTATAGACCAGCATTATTGGTATTGCAAGACTTTTTTTCTCTCACATTGTATTTTTTTTAATACAATACTCCACGCAAAATGCCGCAAATCAGGCATTGAGATACTGGGCCCGACATTGTATGACAAATACGTAGTGTAGTCTGAACCATAACAATACAAAACATCTGTCCAAAAAGTCTGATTTCAGTATCCGTTCTCTTAGACAGATGTTTTTATGCCATTATAGTACAAACTGGCCGATTAATTCATTTAATGTAATTGCCTGTGCGGACAACTCTTCGCTTGTCGCAGAAGATTCTTCTGCACTCGCTGAATTGGACTGCACGATTTCTGAAACCTGCACAATACCCTGATCAACTTGTTCCATCGCATCTGCCTGCTCAGCCGCCATTGTCCTTGCGCGTTCCGCAGATTCCGCAATTTTCTGGACGCCATTTACTACTTTTACAATGGATTCTGCCACATGTTCTGCCGCCTTGTTTCCTTCTGCAATTTCTTGCAAAGATCCTTCTATCAGTTCTCTGGTATCCACCGCAGCTCCAGCACTCTGCTCTGCAAGCTGTCGAATCTGGTCTGCAACCACAGAGAATCCTCGTCCTGCCTCCCCTGCTCTTGCCGCCTCAATGGATGCATTTAAAGAAAGTAAATTTGTCTGTGATGCAATATCCTCAATCTCCGAAATAATATTCTCAATCTTTCTTGAAGTTTCATTAATACGATTCATAGCTTCCACCATTGCCTTCATCTCCTCGCGGCTATTGGCAGCTTCATCAGAATATTTTTTTGCCTGATTGTAGGATTCCAATGCATAATTTGCAAATGCCTGAATATTTTCTGTTATCGTTGTGACCGTTGCCTGAATCTCTTCTACCGCCCCCGCCTGGTCGGTTGCTCCTTCTGCTAGACTCTGTGATGCTTCTGCTAAATTCGATGCCCCAGCAGATACTTGGTTTGATGCATCATCAATTGCCTGAAGCGTCTTTTTCATCTGATCGCGCGTTTTACGCATTGCTGTGAGAAGTTTTTCAAATTCTCCTGAATATTTATCCTCAACCTTTGTTTGGATAACATAGTTGCCCTCTGCCATACTGCCAAGAATTTCTCCCGCGTCATTGATTATAAGATTCATGTTTGACGCCATATCGCTGGCTTCCTGCACCATTTCCGCTATTTCATCTTTACTCTTAACCTCCGGAAATGGAGAAGATAAATCTCCCTTTGCAAATGTTTTAAACCGTTCAATCATTGCATTCATTGGCGTGACAATTCCACTTGCAATCTTTTTGCCAAGCCGAAGTGCAAATACTGTCGCAAACGCAATAATCAAAACGACTACGATTGATAATACAATACTAAGCGTTGATAAAACGACAGATAATGTATTTCCTTTGTCTACATTATAGTCCAGCAGTTCTGCCATTCTGCCATAAACAGTATCATAGAGCGCTGTCAGTTCTGTCACTGCAAGAGCTTGTGCCTGACCTGACATTTCCTTGTCTCCAGAAGTTCCCATTTCCAATATTCGCGCTTCTAAATCCCAGTACTCCTGAATGTCATCAAGCATATCCTCATACATTTTCTGTTCTTTAGCTGTTGTCAGGGTTTTCTTGATCGTTTCAAAATATTGTTCAAAGGCGGCTTTTTTCTCATCATGAACTGTCAACAGCTTATTAACTGTCTCTTCATCATCATAACCGATAATCGCACGTGTTGCCGATCTTGTATCTGCAAATACCACCATGGCTTTTCCTATATCGCCCTGCGAAAAACCATATTGGACCAATGCCCGTGAATACTGCGTCGATAAAATAATCATAACAACAACACCGATAAGCGCCGCTACCCCTGTCAAACCTGTTACAATTAGATATGACTTACTAAGCCTTTCTGATATTTTTAGATTCTCAAACATACTCTCTCCTCCTTTAATTTTTATGTACTCCTATAATATCAGTCACAAAGATACTCTGAAGCAATTATTATTGCGTTTCTATTATACGCCCTTTTAATTCTTTGTTCAACTAAATTGTATCTAATATAGCATTATTGGTAACAGTACGCAAAAATCATTTGAATGGCTGATAATTTTGTATTAGAATATTATGCAGATAATCTAAATTATGTTTTAATATATATAGAAAGGATACCTTTATCTATGTGGATTGCTGACAATTGGAACGATTATGAAGTTCTTGACACTTCATCCGGAGAAAAACTTGAGCGCTGGGGAGACTATCTTCTTATCAGACCCGATCCCCAGGTAATATGGAATACGCCCAAAAAACTAAAAGAATGGAAGCACATAAACGGCCACTATCATAGAAGCTCTAAAGGCGGCGGCGAGTGGGAATTTTTTGACCTTCCTAAAGAGTGGAAAATTCAATATAAAACGTTAACATTTCATCTTAAGCCATTTAATTTTAAACATACGGGACTTTTTCCAGAACAGGCTGCAAATTGGGATTGGTTTTCTTCTATTATTAAGAACGCTTTGCAAAAAGAACCGAACCGAACGATCAAAGTCTTAAATCTTTTTGCCTACACAGGCGGCGCAACCCTCAGCGCTTCAGCTGCCGGCGCTCAGGTAACTCATGTAGACGCGTCAAAAGGTATGGTTGGCTGGGCAAAAGAAAATGCTGTATCATCGAATCTGTCCAAAGCTCCGATTCGATGGCTTGTGGATGACTGCATGAAATTTGTAGAACGAGAAATTCGACGTGGAAACACCTACGATGCTATTATTATGGACCCTCCTTCTTATGGCAGAGGTCCCAAAGGAGAAATCTGGAAAATGGAAGACTGCATTTATTCATTTCTGGAACATACTACACAGATTCTAACGCCGAATCCCTTATTTTTTCTGATCAATTCTTATACAACAGGTCTGCAGCCGGCTGTTTTGGCTTATATGATAAATACCCTAGTTGTATCCCGTTTTGGTGGTCGCGTAGATGCCTCCGAAATAGGACTTCCTGTATCTTCAAATGGATTGGTCCTTCCCTGTGGCGCCAGCGGCCGCTGGACAAGCGCCTAACTTTTCCGTCATAATCGAGTAGGAGAACGGCCTTCTCCACTACTCGCCGCGCGGGGCACGTGCAGCAAAGCTGCTAAGTTCCTTACGTGCCCCTGTGCATCAAAAAAGCAGCGGTTTGAAAGCCTGCTGCCTTTTTTGTTTTAATAATATGTACTTCCTATAGCTGCTGCAAATGATGCACCATATATCGCCACCATTAAAATCGATAACACTATCGTAATCAGCATCCACACCAGAGTTGCCTTAAAATAATTTGATTTGCTCTTGTTCGTCGTTGAACTAAATGCCCACACAAACATCATAACAATATTTACGCATGGAATAAGCATAATTACCATTGTTATCATCCAATCACCAAAGCTAACAGGCTCCTCCAAGTCTGATTGATAAGGCTGCTGCTGATACATTGGCTGTTGCTGTTGATACATCGGCTGGTGTTGCTGAAAGTTTTGGTAAGGCTGTTGGTACGTCTGTTGTGAATAGGGCTGCTGCTGAAACTGCCCCTGCTCACCATTTGGGTTATCCTTGTTGAATAAATTATTATTATCCATAATCTCTCCCTCCAATAATCCTTTATGTATTCTTGGAATCTCTCCTGCAAAATCAGAAACAAAGAAACTTCAAGAGTACTTCTTTGAGACAAACCCCTGCATGTCTCAAGCTTTATCATAGCATATGAATGCAGCAACTGCAACAGGTATCCCAAAAAGAACTGGTACCAATGACAGCTTTTTAGTGAATAAGCAGTTTTTGTAAAAGATTATTTCTATAATATACCATTGGAGGTGCTCCCGGAAAACAGTGTGTCATTCTATAAAGATAGATCACAAGTGTGATAGCTGCTGTGGCTCCAAGCCAATATTTTGCAGTCTGTTTGGTTTTTCCAAGCACATACCGGTTCCAGAAAAACCATGCAAAAAATAAAATCCAAAAGACAGCCGCCGGATTCAGCCTGATCCCTCTCTCGAAATTTCCTGTCAGTATATGAAATACTGCCCTCGTCAAACCACATCCTGCGCATGGAAATCCTGTAAGAATCAGTTGCGGGCAAAAAGCATGAAACAGCTTCCTTACCATAATATTGTACGCTGCAAACAAAACAAACGCCAAGCGAAAGTCTTTGATATCCTTTGCTATTCTTTTTAAAACAATCCGCATCATAGCATCCTCCACCAAACGCATTTTTCATGTCCTGTATTGAACATTTCCTGCAGACAGCACAATCCAAATTAAATTTTTTGTCATAGCGTATGATGTTCTACATCATAGAGTAATTTCTGCCAGGCATCTTCATGCTCTACATAATAAATAGGGCAAAGTTTGCCTCCGCAATCATAGTGACGCAAAATATCCTGCGGTTCCAAATCATATTTGTCCGTCAGCCAGACAAGCATTTCAACTAGCGTGTCATACGTCTCCTGCGTAAAGGAACCATCTTCATTAATAAAACAACACTCTATAGAAATCGAGTCCTTATTTCTGTACTTTACAGCATACGCCTCTTCATCTAATGGGATACACTGAATAACTTCCCCTTCATAACCAATAATAAAATGCGCACTCGCCGCCCGTTCATGGGTTGTCCCCAGATTTTCAAAATAACTTCTGTTTTGCGCAGCAGAAGTTTTACGGTTTGCTGTATAATGAACAAAGATATTTCTGACAGTAGCAAGCTTTGTACCTGGTCGGTTGTACTCACTGATCGTCAGAAAATCCTCTTGAATCACAGGTTTGTTTTCTTCATTTTTCACAATAGGAGCATCCTCAAAAACAAACCTAGACTTACCGCTTTTGTTTTCCTTTGGACCACTTTGGTACATTGTCTTTCCTAAAAATACAACGGCTGTAGTTAATATCGCAATCCAAAGAACCGCAAATATCCGGTAAATTCCTGCTTGCTTCTTTACTTTCTGCTTCTTTGCAGTATGTACTTTTGTTCTTGGCCTTGGAACGCTTTGCCTTTGTGTTTTTGTTCTTGCAGCTGCTTGTCCTGCCATTGCAGCTCCTTGCACCGTTTGCGGCATTCGTTGTGTATTGATTGGCTGTACAGACCTTTTTACTCGTCTATTCTCTACGCCAGATCTTGGCCTATTGTGTTTTATCGGTTCTGCTGCTCTTGGTACTCTGATAGGTTCAATCTCCGTTCTTGGACGTTTTGTATTTGATGCGCCCGCCGCTCTTGGCACTCTGATAGGTTCAATTTCTGTTCTATGACGTTTTGTATTTGACATGCCTGCTGTTCTTGACAGTCTGATATGTTCAATCTCTTTTCTTGGACGCTTTGTTTCTGCAGATTCTGCTTTCCTTGAAACTTGTATCTTTTCGTTTTCTGTTCTTGGCCTCTTTGTGCCCGCCCTATAATAATCTGATATCGTTGCGTCTTCCTTTCTTTGTGCATCAGATCTGTTTTGATTTCCAGACGCATTCTTACGAACCCGCATTGTATTATTTCTGGCCGGATCTACTGCCTGCCACAATTCCAATTCCTGCCTCTTTCGTGCCTGATTTTCCATTCAAACCTCCATTGTGCAGTTTCTGTATAAAAACAGGCTGCACTTCCCACTTAGAGCGCATGTAACGCCGAAAATATCCCTTTATTTATTAGACGAAATATTGTCCAAAAAAGTTTCATCATAAGTATTAACTTTTTATAAAATACCTTCTCTATCTTATAAACCAATGTAACGATTAAATTGTGACAAAATCATTATAAATTATAAAACTCTAATGTTTCTCTAAAAATACCATTTTCTATTTATTTTAATCCTCAAAAACAAAAAACACAACCCAACAGAAGTTTACATTGAAAAATCAATGGTTTGGTTGTTACAATTCACACTTACGCCAGATTTCACATATACTTACAACGATTTCGGTGTGAATTGCAACAATTGATGCACACAAAATGCTAAAAAGCACGCATTTTGGCGCGGGTGTGAAAAGTAACGTTTGATTTCTGTAGGGCTGCGTTTATTACAAAATATATTTCCGTTTTTATTCTCCTGATAGGATAAATGTGCCATATTCTATCTCTGCAGGCAGTCTTAAATCTCCGCGCGGACTGACAGACACCGAACCCACTTTTACCCCATCTGGCATACAGTTGCGTTTAAACTGCTGCCTGAAAAATCTGGTATAAAATACATTCAACCATTTTGTGATCTCTTCATCACAGAACTTATATTCTTTGCTCTGTTTTATTGCTTCTTGGCACAATTCATAGATTTCATCAGGTGCCATACCATATCGAAGTGTATAATACAGAAAAAAGTCATGCAATATATAGGAACCTACAGATTCTTCTGTTTTCTGAGCAATTGTCCCATCTTCGTTTGGTGGCAAAAGCTCCGGGCTTACTGGCGTATCAATAATATCCTCTATCACCTTTTCCATGCCAGGAAATCCATTTTCCGCCATATTGTGGCCAACTTCGTCCACCAAAGTACGTACCAGCGTTTTGGGAATACTTGCATTGACACCATACATGCTCATATGATCGCCATTATACGTACACCATCCCAAAACAAGTTCTGAAAGGTCACCTGTTCCAACCACAAATCCATTTTCCTTATTTGCCACATCCATCAAAATCTGGGTGCGTTCTCTTGCTTGGCAGTTTTCATATGTGATATCATGTATGGATTCTTCCTGTCCAATATCTTTAAAATGCTGCCGCACAGCATCTACAATGCTGATTTCTCTGCTGTCACAGCCAAGGTGCTTCATAAGTTCCACAGAGTTATTTTTGGTACGGTTTGTTGTCCCAAATCCAGGCATTGTAATCCCGATAACCGTTTTAGAGGACATTCCAAGATTTTTCGCTGCCTGGGCAGAAACTAGAAGCGCCAATGTTGAGTCCAGGCCGCCTGATACCCCCACCACAACGCATTTGCTGTTCGCAGCCTCCATTCGTCTTTGCAACGCTGTCACCTGCATCTGAAAAATTTCAAGACTTCTTTGCCTGATGTTTTTTGATGGTAAAAACGGCGTAATGGACACCTTCGCCAAAATATCTTCTTTTTCTATCATGGGCTTACAGCATGTTACTTTCTGATAACTGCGCCCTTTGCAGTTGTTTTTACACTCAGAATATGTTTTGTTCGTGATTCTGTCATGCCTGATTTTGGTTAGGTTAAAGTCTCTCACCACCACCTTTTCTTCAAATGGCTTGTTCTCACCTATCAATTTCCCATTTTCATATATCAAATTATGACCGCTAAATACCAAATCCGAAGTCGATTCATATTTCCCTGCCGATACATAAACATATCCACAAATACAGCCTGCTGACGCAGCGCCAATCATCGTTTTGCGGTATTGTGCCTTTCCAATCAGCTCATTCGATGCAGAGATATTCACAAGAATCTCAGCACCATTCAGCGCAAGCAGCCTTCCTGGTGAAAGCGGCGCCCATGCATCCTCACAGATTTCTATTCCAATGCAGACTTTTTTGCTGGTGCCAATTTCAATCACAATATTATTTCCAAACATTGTTTTTACAGTTTCATTTCCACAAGACAGCGCAATCTCCTGTGCATCCTGGTTTCCTCCAGAAAACCATCGTTTCTCATAAAATTCCGCATAATTTGGCAAATATGTCTTTGGCACAATTGCTATAATTTTGCCATTTTGCAGCAAAGCAGCGCAATTAAACAGTTCTCCATCCTTCTCTATTGGTACGCCGACAACCAGCGCAGCCCCGCAGGCTCCGTATTGACACGTATATTTTGCCAGATCACAAAGCCCTTGTTTTGCCAAATCAAGGAGATTCCTGTTCTGAAACAAATCTTCGCAGGTGTAGCCCGTCAAAGAAAGTTCTGGCGTTACTACCAAATCTGTGTTCGCTGCCAATCCATCATAGACAGATTTTATTTCCTCACAATTTTTTACTACATTTCCTATATGAACTCTCGGTGTGACTGCTGCCGCCCGAAATAAATTCAATGCGTTTTTCACTTCTGCTCCTATCTGCGCATCTGCGCATATACCATTTTCATCTTCTTTAGTATATCCTGTTTCCAAAAATCAATCAATAAATACTGATTTTTACACAATCTCTATTTGGCACATTTTCATGGCTTCTAGTGCATTTTTGTGGCTTTGCGGTGTCACGCCTGCGCAGCATGCTTCGAGCACCCTAACCTTTATTTCCGGCATATTGGCCTTGATTAAAAGTGCATTGGAAATCACACAGATATCAGTGCACAATCCCACAAGCGTAACACATTCTAGCTCTTTATCTGCTTTCAGATACTCTGCAAGCGCAACAGACCCAAATGTTACCTTGTCAAAAATTTTCATTCCATTCGGGCAAAGCGCCGCAAGCTTTCTGTCAATCTGCCATCCTTCGGTATCCTTGATACAATGCACTACAGGAAGGTTTCTGCCCTCCTGTGTTTCCAGATAGTTTTCAAAGTGGGTATCTCTGGTAAATACAATATCCCCCTCAAATGACCGAATCGCCTCCGCCACTTTGTCAACCACCGCTTCCGCTTCTTTGGTACCAAGTGCACCATCTATAAAATCCTTTTGCATATCAACAACGACAAGTACATTTTTCATGATAATCCTCCATGTCAGAGCAGTTTCATGCAATCAATGCATATTGAAAGCTCTGCCTCAAATTGCTGATTGAAAAATGATAGCATCCGCATGATTTTTCAATCTACCTCCCTGCATCAACACAACATGCAATTGTTTCTTTATTTTTTCTATTCTTCAAGAAGTTCGTACACGGCACCCTCAAATCCTATATATTTCATGGTCTTCATATCAATTGCCTCGACATTTTCAGCCGCATCCACAACAGGAATACAACAATTTTTTCTGATAAACAAAGGAATTTCATTGAGTGCCACATCAATATAATGTGTTCCTCTGCCCAAGATTTCTTCAAAGATGCTTCCGTCTGGCATGAATTTGATAAACTTCATTTCCTCTGGAAGATACACTACTCTGCCGCTTGCATTCTGCGTATAGACAGGCGCTATCATTGCTTCATTTCCAAGCAAAAGCTGATCTTCTGTTTCTATTGCCCGTGTATCTTCTGGATAATCAAATCCCAATGGTCTGAAATACATCTCATCTCTTTTTGCAGCTTTTAGATATTCGCTGTACAGATATGGTATCAGGCGGTATCTTACACCGACTACATGCCGAAAATCTTCCATATGCTCAAACTGATAGCATTCCTGTTCTCTGGTTCCGATTGCAGTGTGATTTCTCATCAGAGGTGTAAATATTCCCAAAGACAGCCAGCGCAAAAGCAAATCCCTTGTTGTATTGGATCCAAATCCGCCAAGGTCTGCCCCTGTATACAAAAATCCGCACATATTCAGAGACGGCATCATTTTGAGATTTAACAAAATATGAGACCACCAAGAATGATTATCTCCTGTCCAAATACCACCATAACGATGCATTCCTATATAAGAAGAGCGGGAAAACAGCAGCATTTTCCGATCTGGTGCAATCTTTTTGAGTGCTTCCCCTGCTGCCCTTGTCATATTGAATCCAAACAGATTGTGCACAAGATCATGGCGAACTTTCTGTCCGTTTACATTATGGTAAAACCGCGTGTAATCTTTGGGATTATTCTGAAGCTTGTCTAATTTTTCCCTAACCGCCCATGGCAGTATCGAACCATTGTTCGCCAAAGACTCTGTTGTATTCTGATCTTCAAATGTTTCCACATAATCCGCAATTTCTGCATTTACTTCTCTGACACCTTCCTCTGAATAAAAAATACAAGGCTCGTTCATATCATTCCAAAATCCGTCTATGCCCATCTGTGTCAGTATTTCATATTTACCTCCAAACCACTCTCTGGCATCAGGATTGAGTACATCCGGAAAATGTGTCCAACCAGGCCAGACCGCCGCCACAAAATCCGATCCATCCTCCCGTTTGCAGAAATATCCGTTCTTTACGCCTTCCTCATAAATATCATACCCTGTCTCAATTTTCACACCTGCATCAATGATTGGTATTAAATGTATCTTTTTCTCCTTCATTTCCTGCACAAATTCTGGGAAATCTGGAAAACGTTCTGGATTTATCGTAAAATCCTTGAAATCCTGCATATAATCTATATCCAGATACACCATATCAATCGGAATATGATTGTCTCTATAGTTCTTTACAACCGTTGCAATGTCGTCTTTTGTCTTGTATCCCCAACGGCTCTGTCCAAATCCAAATGCGTATTTCGGTGCAACATAGCTCGTGCCTATCATCTTTCGAAACTGCTTTACTACATCATATGCGCTGTCCCCAGATATCACATACAGATATAAATTCTCTTGTTCACAACTTACGGTCAGCATATCTTGTCTGGTATAGCCAACATCAAATGTCATTTTTCCTGGATAGTCAAAAAATAGTCCAAAATGCTTTTTGCCGGATACTATCACAAAATTATGCGCACCATAAAGCGATGTTTTCTCCTCGGTATGATTGGGATCGTCTGTACAATCGCTCACATAGAGATAGCCTCGTTTGTTTATTCCGCGGTTTGCTTCTCCCAATCCATAAATCACATCTTTTGCATCCATCTGATATTGGTAGCAAAAGCCGTTATCAGCAGAAATCTCTCCGTACTCAAAGCATTCTGGCAGATTTGCGGCGTCATATGCTGTCACAACCGCCTCTGTCTCAAATGGACTACCAAATACATATTTATTAACCATATCATTCCTCCTATTATCTCTTTTACCAATTCCTGTCATCGTCAAAATCTTCAAGGCTTGGATCAAGCGGTTGCTCTTGAAACACTGTACGCATATAGCGATTGACTTCTGTCCGCATGTCCTTCCTGGAGCCATCTTCTGGCTTCATCAGATTGTGATTGACCCATATCAGATGAATACCATGCTTCCTTGCCTCCTCCTCAAAAAGCCCATGATATCCAGACATTGCTTTGCAGCCGATATGACAGTACATGATTACGATATCGACATCAAAACTCTCACAAAACCGCCATAAATCCTCTACGCCAACCTCATAACCGCCATTTGAGCGGCTCCGCATAATCATCTTTCCATACAAATATGCAAGATCCTTGAGTGCCTGTTCCTTATTTTGTGTATCTACAATACGAGTGGAACATAAACTTAACATATCCGCGAGCGCTGCCACGCCCCAGCAATTCTGAAGCCATACCGTAAACGCGGTATAATATGCAGACTGCACGCCCCAGGTAAGTGCGCGGTGTCTGATTTCTTTGCATACAAGCTCTTTTCGTTCATATCCTCTCTTGATATAACGATTCAGTTTCTCCTCAACCTTCAGAAAAACATCATATCTGCCGCCCGTTGCCTGATAGACACAGTAGCGGTACAATGCAAGATTGGTTCCAATCATCTGCGGATATTTGGTACGGCTGATTTCAAACCAGTCCAGCATATTCTGTGTCTCTATATTAAAGATTTCCATACTTTTGAAAAAAGCATTCCAGTCAAATGTTTCCCCTGTATGTTTTTCAATAAATGCGATGCAGTTTTTTATCTCCTCCACAGCATAAGGCTCTACACTTTCATAGGTATGGCGAATTGGAACTGCAAGCTCAAATGTTGGAATGCCAAAATATTGAGATTCCAGGCTATTTCCCATCAAACTGCCGTCACAAGTCGTATTGCAGTGCACTGCACAGGCTCCAATTTTGGGATAATCATCCTCCAATGCTACCCCCAATTCTGCCAAAGGCATTGGGCAGACATCTGATGGGATTCCATAAGTCTGCGCCGCATCCGTATAGTGCACCACTCCATCCTGAACCATCATGGCGCTTGTATACACTGCCGGAACCTCAACACAGGTCCATGTCAGATTCGGAAATCCGTTCATTATCTCGCTCATCATATTTTCATCAAACAAAACCATTTTTTTGCTTAGTTTTGTATCGTTCCCAATACTGGGATCTGCCCGAAACATCTTTGTCATGCTTTTGCACATGTCAATCACAACAATACTCAAAGCTGTATGCGTAATCCGAAGCTGAGAATCACGCATCCCTTCTGTATGCCTGTCAAAAAAGTCCGGAACCACCATAAAATTGAGCATCCAACGATATCTGAAAAACGCCTTCACATTGTTTGGTTTTGATGCAAAACCAAGCAGTACCCCCCATATTCTAAGCCATTGTGAATAATCATAGAGTGTGTCCTTGACCCCGCGCCATTCCCGGCGCTTTTTTGCTCTTTTCCCTGTATAAAAGCTGCCAAGCCGCTCACTTCCCATCCTTTTTCCCATTTTGCCTACCATACCTTTCCTGTTGTACTGCTATATTTATGAATTCAATTTTTTGATTTCCAAGCTTTCTACAAATGCTTGGAAACGCGTTCTGAGCTGTCCTGAATTTCCTGTCACATAGGGCCTGTCTATTGAAAGTGTTGGTACATTGTATTTTTCCCGCATAGTTTGGGACGCATAAGCACGTTCATACCCCCAATAATCGCAGAATTTCATTTGCTGATAAATCACGCCATCTGCATGATACTCATTTACCAACTGATGCATATAGCTTTGACGTTCCCAAACCTTTTCGGCATTCATATACCTTGGACATTTGCCTATTCGCAGATAATGTCTGCAAATCTGTGTCAATACATCCTCTGTATCATTCAATTGAATTTCTTCGCGCTCTGGAAGCGATCCAAAACAAAATCGGTCTGCTACGACACGCGCCCCTGCTTCCTCTATCATTCCAATCAGCGAGGGATCGTCAATCTCAGAGCCAGCCACAGCCACCTTCACACGAAATGCTGGCCTGCTGTCAGGCTCTCTTGTCTTTAGCTCCTGTGCAATTGACGCAAATTTATCTATCAGCAGCTCTTTCGGGCAGCAATAGGAAGCCGTACACAAAACGGCAAACTCATATCCTGTAATACGTGGATTTTCTTCTTTGCGATACTTTGACATTTCCATCAAAAGCCGGCAAATACAATTGTGTTCCTCTACCGCTTTTCTTAGGCTCTCTTCTGAAATATCAATATTTAGTTTTTTCTGCAAAGGCAAAAGAACGTGTGTTTTCATCTGTCTCACATAATGCCGCAGCGCCGCTTCATCTGATTTCATGGGCGCATCACAATATGATACAAAAAAACCTTGCTTTTCAATACAATTTAAGTGCTCAATATTTTCCACGCACCGGTTCATCTGTGCACAGGCATCCGGCGCAATCATGCCATCCAAAAACTGATATCCGCCCTCCACCGCTCTCTCAAGAATCGCACGGCAGCACTCGCACAATAGGCTGGACATATAGTATGTACCAATATCAATAGAACCTGTTTTTGGCGCCCTAAGTCTCACGGAAAAGCAACCCGGAAGATTCAGCAACGGTTCTGGTATCAAAGAACAAACACTCCCGATTGGATGCAGCCCTTTTGCTACACCTTCCCGTACCAAATCATTATTTGCCTCCTCTAAAAGCTTTTCAAAATAATAAAGCTGTGATAAATCTTTCATCTTTTATCCTCTCTGCGCACATACCAATCAATCTCTGAAAGGCGCATTCAAACTTACCCAAACATTGTGTAAATACCCTTCATCTATGCCTATATTCCCATCGCATCAAGTGCTTTCGCTGCTCCCTTTACAATTTCTGTATCCTCAGCAAGCATAAGCACACTTTCCCCTCTCAGATCCGCTTCCGCGAGCCTTTCATCGGAATAAATATAGCTTACCACAGGTACTGCTCCTGTATCAATCAATTTTATAGCGCTCTCTGATAAAATCCGGTTCACAATCACGCCTGTTTTCTGATACATTACAAGCTCATCTGCCACTTTTTTAATTGTTTGAATCACTTGTGTTCCTTTGCGGCTTGAATCTGTCACCAATATTAAATGGGTCACTTTTTCCATCACACGACGGTTTATCTGTTCAATCCCTGCTTCACCGTCAATCACCACATAGTCGAAATTTTCAGCAAGTAGCTGGATTACTGCCTTCAAGTAATTATTAATTTTGCAGTAACAGCCTGCGCTCTCAGGACGCCCTACCGCGATAAAAGCAAAACCATCGCACTCTTCCATCGCATCATAAATCCGGTACTCCGATTCTGCCAAAAGCTCTAATGCGGTCCTGGTATCCCCTTCTTCAACTGTTGCCACAACAGCTTTTCTAATATCATCTATCGTTTCTTTGACCTCTACACCAAGCGCTGTAGACAAACCGACTGCTGGATCTGCATCAATTGCAAGAATTCTTTTATCAGGGTATTTTTTTGTCAGTACTTTCACCATCGCCGCTGCAAGCGATGTTTTTCCAACACCTCCTTTTCCAGCCACTGCGATAACTTTTGTTTGTCCCTGCATACTTTTCATCACCTTTCGATACATCTTAAAATCTCCTGCCTGGAAAACTTCTTTTGAAATCTTCCTGGCAGGAGCATAAAACTTCCTAAATCCTGTTTTCTTTTATCCTTCCACAGACACGCTCTCCACAGCCATCGAGCTGTCAGCACCCCCTTCAATGGGAGATGTATCTGGCATTCCAACACTTGTTTCTGTGTTCTCAGCTTTTCCCTCTGGGTCATACTCTGTCTTCTCTTCCTCGTCTTCCCATAGAGATTCATATTCTTCTTTTTTCTTTTGTTTGTTCATCATTGCCAAGTTTTTGGCAGACATATACAGTTCCATACTGTATTCCATTAACTTTTTCTCGTCGGTGCCTGGTACTTTCGCACCTTTTGCAATACGCCTTGCAACCTCCATGATTTTAACCATGTCTTCGCCATATTCCTGCGCTGCATCTCTCTGCTGTTTTGCTACTTCAGCGTTCCACACCGCTGCATACTGTTCTGCTAGTTTGTCAAGCACTTTTTGATTTTCCTCAAACCGCTGTGTCACTGCATCAATAGAAAGCTCCAAGGTCGCTGCATCGTTCGAATAAATTTCGTTACCATTTACAGTGGTGTTGATTTTCTTATCCAGATCTTCTTTTTGTTTCAATAACTTTTTTCTCTGGTCCAAAAGTGTACATCGCTGTGCCCGATATCGTTTCTGCGCTTCACCGATTTTCAATTTATCACATCCCTTTGACTTCTCAACCTACCTCCATGTATCAATTATTATATCGGCATATTTAAGAAAAAAACTTATCCATGATCTCCGGGAGTTGTGCAATTGTATCAAGAACACGATCTGGTGCTTTCGCTTCCCCAAATCCATAACGAGCAAAGATAAACGGAATGCCTGCTACACGCGCCGACTCCTCGTCTCCTGCTGTATCACCTACATACACAGCCTTTGTCACGCCATTCCGCTTCATGATAAGCTTATTGTTTTCGCCCTTTGAGAGCATATTATTTCCCCAGCATTCAATATCATCGAAATACGCTCCAAGTTTATGCGCTTTTAAAAAGCTTTCAATATAACCTTTTTGGCAGTTGCTTACCACAAACAACTTGTAATTTTTTTTCAGCTCTGAAAGCGTTTCTTCAAGTTTTGGATAGAGGATTCCGCCATGTTCACTCAAATATGCATTTTCCACCTCACAGCACTCATCCATTAGTGACTGTTGCTGCTGCGCGGTTGTTCCCGGAAACAGCCTTTGGGCAATCTCTGTCATCGGAAGTCCCAGACAGCCGCCCAGTTCTTCAAACGAAATCTGCTCCTTTCTGCATTCCGGATGTGTTTTAACCACTTGATTCCATGTCAGACATATACCGTCTAATGCGTTCCACATTGTTCCATCTAAGTCAAATATAATTGCCTCTATTTCCTGTGCCATATCCATCTCCATTTCTTCTAACGTCTGCATATCACATGATTTCTGCTCCAGTTGGCATTGTCTTTTCCGGCGACATCAACGCAAGGTTTCCCTCTGCATCCTCCGCGCACAAAAGCATTCCTTCTGATAATACGCCTGCAAGCTTTGCTGGCTTCAAATTCACTAGCACCATCACTTTCTTGCCCACCATCTCTTCAGGGCTATAGTATGCCTTAATTCCTGAAACAATCTGCTTTACTTGAGAACCAATTTTTACCTGGCTGCACAACAGCTTCTTTGATTTTGGCACTGCCTCACAAGCAAGAATTTCTCCCACTTGAAACTGCATTTTTGTGAAATCCTCATAGGTAATTTCTGCTTTGGGTTCAATGTCAATGACTGATTCAGTTTCCTGTGCCTCCTGATTTACACCTTCTGTTTCTGCCATTTGATTTTGGACAAGCGCCTCCACTTTTGCATCAATTTCTTTGGGGTCTAACCGTGCAAAAAGAATCTCCGGCGTATCTGTCAGCTTTGTCCCAGATACATAAACACCAAATGTTTTTAACGAATCAAAATCACGGATTTCGCTATTTAACTGTTTCATAATTTTCTGTGCTGTCTCTGGCATAAATGGCTCAATCAGCCCTGCACCAATTGAAATTCCTTCAACAAGATTATACAAGACAGTTGCAAGCCTGTCCTTCTTTGCCTCATCTTTTGCAAGGACCCATGGTTCTGTTTCATCAATATATTTGTTGCAGCGCTTAAACAGGTTGAAAATTTCTGTCAGTGCATCTGCAACTCTAAGTTCTTTCATTTTTGATTCAACTTTATCATATGTTCCCGTGGCAACTGCTTTCAGGTCCGCGTCCGCTGGCTCTTCTACTCCTTTATTTTCGACTGTGCCGCCAAAATATTTATTGCTCATAGCTATGGTTCTGTTGACAAGATTTCCCAGTGTGTTTGCAAGGTCAGAATTAAGCCTCTCCACCATCAAATCCCATGTGATCGAGCCATCATTTTCATACGGCATCTCATGCAGGACAAAATAGCGGACTGCATCCACTCCAAAGACAGAAACCAGGTCATCTGCATACATAATATTTCCCTTGGATTTACTCATTTTATCATTGTTCTGCAAAAGCCAGGGATGTCCAAACACCTGATGGGGAAGCTCCTCTCCAAGCGCCATCAAGAAAATCGGCCAGTAAATGGTATGGAAACGAATAATATCTTTTCCAATCAAATGCAGATCTGCCGGCCACAGCTTATGATATTGTTCGGTACTGTTTCCATCGGCATCATATCCAATCCCTGTGATATAGTTTGAAAGTGCATCCAACCATACATAGACAACATGCTTGTCATCAAAATCTACAGGTATCCCCCACTGAAAGGAAGTGCGTGATACACATAAATCCTGCAAACCCGGAAGCAGGAAGTTATTCATCATTTCATTTTTGCGGGAAACAGGCTGTATAAACTCTGGATGTTCTTTAATATGCGCAATCAGTCTGTCGGCATATTTGCTCATTTTAAAGAAATATGCCTCTTCCTTAGCAGGTTTTACCTCACGCCCGCAATCCGGACACTTGCCGTCTTTTAACTGTGATTCTGTCCAAAATGATTCACACGGCGTACAATACATTCCTTCATATGCGCCCTTATAAATGTCACCTTGTTTGTACAAGCGTTTAAAAATCTTTTGTACCTGTTTCTCATGAACCGCATCCGTTGTTCGAATAAACTTTTCATAAGAAATATTGAGCATGTCACAAAGTCCTTGGATAACTCCTGCAACGTTGTCCACAAATTCCTTCGGTGTCACACCTGCATCAGCAGCCTTCATCTCAATCTTCTGCCCATGCTCATCGGTTCCCGTCTGAAAAAAGACATCATAGCCGTCTTTTCTCTGATAGCGTGCTATGCTGTCTGCCAGCACAATCTCATAATTATTGCCAATATGCGGCTTGCCAGAGGTATATGCAATCGCCGTAGTAATATAATATTTCCCTTTATTCTGCATCAATTCTCATCACCTTTCTTCCCGAATATCTATAATTTACCATAATCAATGCATTTTGTAAATGAAAATGGTGTCCTGAAAGACACCATAAATCTTTTTTAGTTACAATTCACACTTACGCCAGATTTCTCATATACTTACAACGATTTCGGTGTGAATTGCAACAATTGATGCACACAAAATGCTAAAAAGCACGCATTTTGGCGCTTGCTCCGACGCCATGCAGCAAGTGCATGGCGCGGGTGTGAAAAGTAACCTTTTTTATTCTATTAATTGCGCGCGCTGGCACTCAATTTTTTCATCATCCAATAAACATTCGCATATGTGCCATCTTTATATTTCATATTATCAGGAAATGTCCCATATATTTGAAATCCTAAACTCTGATACAAAGACACTGCCTTATCGTTGTCTTCTGCCACTTCAAGCTCAAGCTGTTCAATCCCCATCGCTTCTGCAATCTGAAACATTTTCTGAAGCATTCTCTTTCCAATTCCTCTTCCCGTATAATTCTGATACAACGCAATCGCTATGCTTGCCCTATGATTATACCGACTTTGCATCAACCTCATCAAAGAGCAGTTTCCTACATGTTCTCCATCCAAAATTCCCAAAAGCATTACTGTTTCAGGCGATTCGTTTTGGTGTGCAATAAATTGGCGTTCCTCCTCAACTGTCATTGTAAGTTCTTCTGGTTCTTTTACCAAAAATTTTGTTTCCCCGCTCACTGTTTTCAAATATTCAATCAATTGTTCTGCATCTTCCTCCTCTGCATTTCTCAATACCAAAACCTGTCCATTTAATTCTATATTTTCTTGTTCTACTCTCATAACTTTCCTCATTTCTATATGATGTACTCTCAAAATCTCCCTTGCGGCTGATTTTCCGCCAAATATACATAAAAATCTCCATTCTTACCAAAATCTGCGAATTTGGGCGTAAGCACAAATTTGCCGTGTGAAAAATTTATTTTTCACACTAACCTCTTTATACAGTTTGAACAATTTCTGAAAAATAAAATCCTTTCATACAATTTTTCAGCAGATTATAATTTAAGAGCAGCTATCATATCTTCTTTTTTGAATGATACAATAACCGCTCTATCAAAATTCGTTATCCAATTTTCTCCTCTTTCCCCAGATTTTCATCTGTTTGTTTTCTTATCTGCTGTTTCTCCCATCCTTTAACATTTTAGAAATTCATCCTTTTGTTAAAGCCATGTAACTTCCCTTCCCAATGGACTCATCTCCTTTCTCACGTATGCCCTTTATCGTGATTGTTTCCAGTCTCCGAAAATTGCATTTACGTTTATATGTAATGCTCGTAAAAGCTTATTTGCACTTTGTTCTTTTGTACATTTTGCTTTTATCTTTTGTATTTTCTCTTTTTCTTTGGTGTAATTGTATAGTAACACTTTTTTCTAATTATTGCAATGGTTTTTTCTTATTTTCTATAATACTGTCATATTCGACATATCTTATCAGTTATTATGTATAATTTATTCTGAATATTCTGACATTTAAGTGCATAAAGTCATTAATCCTTATGCACTTATCACCAAAATATCATCAATCTTTACTCCTAGTACCGCCGCCAAAACTACCATATTATCAATAGCTGGCAGCGCTGTTCCGTGCTGCCACTTATAGATTGCCTGCGGTGTTGCAAAACCAAATAAGTTCTGCAAATCTCTCACAGACATCCCTGCTTGCTCCCTTAAGTTCATAATGTTCTCTCCGGTTTTTGCCATATCAATTGTTGGTATTTGAGACATTTTATTTTCCTCCTGTTCTGGTGTCTGCCAAAACAGGTAAACCTGCCTCACTGCACCGACACATTTACAACCAGCCGGGCTTGCGGTTTATCAACCAGAAATATATTTGCCAGCAAGGTAGTAACCCATTCCGTCAGACGCCTTAAAATTATATACGGGTTTCATAATATCAATTATTTCGACAGTCTCCTGAATGACATCGATAATATCATTCAGAGATTTATATGCCATTGGTGCCTCGTCAAGTGTTCCTTCATTGACAGAGGTTGTATAGATGCCCTCCATGGCTTTTTTGTATTCCTCCATGGACAAGCTTTCTTTTGCCTTTGTGCGCGACATTAAGCGTCCGGCTCCATGTGGTGCAGAATAATTCCACTCTGGATTTCCCTTTCCAACTGCAAGCACACTTCCATCTTTCATATTAATTGGAATCAATACCTTCTCGCCCTTATGCGCTGCAATCGCTCCCTTTCTCAAGATCATTTCATCTGTATCAATATAATTGTGAATGGTATGAAATGCATCTTTGGGAATCAGCCCTGTGCGTTCTGTCAAAATCTCCGCCATTTTTTCGCGGTTTCGTCTTGCAAAATCCTGACAGATTTCCACATCATGCAGGTAATCCTCAAAAAATGTACCATACAAATAACAAAGATCCTCCGGCATTGTCGCCTCTCTTTTTTCCCATGCAATCTGCTCTAATGCTGCCTGTATCTCCTTGCGCCTCCCTGCCTCTTTGTATGTTTTGATAATCTCATCTCGCTGTTGAAAATAGGTCTCTTTTCCTTTATTTAGGTCAACCGCAAGCTGTTGATAAATTTCCGCTACCTGTTTGCCCAGATTCCGGCTTCCAGAGTGAATCACCAGATAATTAGTTCCATCTTGTGCCTGGTCAACCTCAATAAAATGATTGCCGCCACCAAGCGTTCCGATGCTTCGCTCTAGTCGTCTGGCATCTTTCAAACTTCTGTAGCAGCGAAGCGTTGACAGATCAAATCGTTCCTGTCTTCCCTCCCAAACATTTTTTCCTGATGGGATAAAATGCGCTGCCTTATCAAGTTCCACAAAGTCAATATCCTGCATTCCCAAATTCACTGTATACATTCCACATCCGATATCGACTCCTACCACATTGGGAACCACTTTGTCTACCACTGTCATTGTTGTTCCTATGGTACATCCCTTTCCTGCATGAACATCCGGCATAATGCGGATTTTGCTTTTCTCTGTAAAATCATAATTACACATTCTGCGGATCTGCTCTATTGCCTCCTCCTCAACCACCTTTGCATAACAAAGTGCTGTATTTACCTTTCCTACAATTTCTGTCATCTCGTTTCCCTCCTGTTAATTCCCATAAACGCTCTCAACGCACCAATTCCTACGGTCTTTGCTCCTTGTATGAAGTGATACAAAAAACCGCCTATCCCATATAAGAATAAGCGGCTTTCTAAAACTCTTCTACGCAAAACGGTGTGATATATACCACCCAGCGTATCCGAGATACATTTTGGATTGAAAATAGCTTCTATAATAAAGACATCTTTGCTGCTGCCTAGCAGTTTTCGTTAATATCTATGCCTTTTAAAAATATATTTCAACCCGTCTTGGCTTATCTTATATGAGTATGTCAAACAAAACTGCTGTTTACTTCTTAGCGGCAGTTTACTTTGTTCTATATCATGTGTTAAGCCAATTATCCTGTTCATTGTTTTTCCTTTCCTAAAGCACGACCCAAATCGTTCCCTACTTCTTTTTTCTACTAATATATCATAAACTTTTTCTGTTGTCATTATACTTCTAGTATAAAGTTGTTATTTTTGTAACAGTTCGTTACTTTTCACACCCGCGCCATGCACTTGCTGCATGGCGTCGGAGCAAGCG
>OFGR01001233.1_pt1 | contig 21537 bp, 27 predicted proteins | sample 1521811 | NCBI WGS metagenome assembly OFGR01 (sample SAMEA3504098, study PRJEB24116) | mouse gut metagenome | biome: mouse gut; feature: mouse-associated habitat; material: faeces | place: Denmark | collected 2011
GGTCGCGGCCTCCCGGCGGTCGAGGTCCCGCTCCTCGGCGTCCAGGGCGTCGAGTTCCTTCTCCAGGGCGTCCATATCGACGGCCCCCTCCCCGGCCAAAAGCGCCCGAATCTCGGCGCGGCGGGCGGCGATCTCTTTACGTCTTTTTTCAAACATAGCTTTTAATCCTCCTGTTTCTGTGTGGTGTGTGGATAGGTACGGGTCCGCGCTAAAAGCCTCCGCCGCCTCGCGGCTTGCTCCAAAGCCTTGACCTCCTTCGAGTGCTCCACCTCAAAGAAGGATCGGGCGGAGAGGGACGTCTCCTCATAGGCGGGAATATCCACCGCCGAAACGTCGTATAGTTTGCGGATTTTAGTTATCCTCCGGGTGTGGGTTGCGGCGTCATACTCCGCCGCCCGCACCACAAAGGAAAAACTCATTTTGTCGATATAGCCGCCGTCGATCTCCTCGTAAAGGTCCCGGCCCGCTACTGTGCCGGAGAGGTCGGCCTCCATATCCAGGCCCCGGTCCGTGATGGTGAGGACGAGGGTCTTGTTGCGGAGGCGGGCGACGACCTTCCCGCCGTGGTTGTAGTTCATAATCACGTCGGAGAGGTCGCACCCGTCCAGCGCGTGGCGGTCGATCACTTCGTGATATTTGACGCCGTCGATCTCAAAGAGACAGGTCGGCGTATCGAATACGACCGCCGTCCCCCGCACCTTGTAGGCGTCCGACTCCCCCTCCCTGGGGACGAGGGAAAAGTCTTGCAATGCGCGATACTCGCGCCCCTTCTTAACGGGCATTTTAAGCGCCCTCCTTTCCGTCTTTCGGTTCTGTGGGGTCCTGCCCCTCCTCGCCCTCCGGCGGCCCCTCCTCGGGCCCGGAGGGCGACTCCTGGGGCTTTTGCGGCGGCGGGTCCGTTTCCGTCTTGGTTCCGTTGCTTTCGAGCTGGTATTTGTCGGCGATCGCGGCGTTTACCATGTTCAATGTCTGGACGCGCCTCTTTCCCTCGGGGCCGCCGATCGGCGGGAATCCGAAAATCTCCAGCACTTGGTCCAGCTCCAAAGCGCCGATATTGGTCAAAAACTGTGCGGCCTCGACCCGCTTGTCCAGGGTCTCAAACTGGATACGATCCATTTCGCAAAGGACCTCATTCCCGAAACTCTGCTCCCGCTCCGTGAAAATGGCATTTGTGAGGCCCTGGGCGAGTTGCATATAGAACGGGACGAGCTGGCCCCGATAAAAAGCGTCCATTTCCTCCGGTGTGGCCTTGTTCTGGACAATGGCCTCATTCATCCCGAAATAGTCGTGAATCTCCCGCCGGACAAATTCAAGCTGTCCTGTCGGGATCGGCGTCTCCTTTTGCTGGATGGGGGTATATTTGTGTTTGCTGTCCGTGATAATCACGCCGGAGCCGTTGGCCTCCATGCTGAAATTATCCCGGACAAAGGCGTCCCGCCGAGCCGCGAGGTCCTCTTGTTTTGTGACGGTCGGGGCCTCCAGAATACCCCGGATCACGGAAACGAGGCGGGCGAGCTTGCTCATTCCCTGGTTAAAGGCGTCCGCCGTCTCCAGGGCAGGGAGGAGGGGGCGGTTATCGTCCCCGAAAATATCGTTGTCCAGGTAGTGACGCCGGAGGTGGACAAGGTGCTCATATGGGACGGTGTAGACGTTCCCCGTGGCAAAGGTGAGGCGGGCATACATACCGCCCATATCCTCCACGAGGTCCACCCGGGAGGCGTTGATCGGATAAATGGCGGTCAGCTCGCCGCCGTCGAACACGGGGAGGATAAAGGCGTTATTATACACAACGAATTGAGCGGCCACGCGGTAATAAAAGGCGTAGGCGGTCATATAGGGGTTAGGCCGGACCCGGAGAATCCGCTCCACGCTGTCGGAAACGGTCTCCCGCCGCCCCCCGGCCCGCCTGATGTGCCGGGGCTGTATCTTTGCCGCGTTCCTGGCCCATGCGTCCACGGCGGCGCGGACGGTTCCAATGTCCCACGCCCGCCCATTGAAGGGCGTAAAGCTGGAATCATAGGACGATAGGAGCCGGAACGCCGGGAGGTTGCTCCCGCTCGTTGGGCGCTTGCCGAATATGCTCTCGAAAAGCCCTCTAAAATTCAAAAAAGCCATTGTTTCACCCCACGTTATACATAAAGTCCTCAAAATATTTGACGTAAATCACCCACGCATTGAGGAGGGAGACCGCGCCGTCGATCCGCCTCTTATCCGTAATTTTCACGGGCTGTATATTGTTCAAGCCCGATTTTTTGACGGCGGTATTTGTCAGGCACCAGACGAGGATCGGGTTTCCGTTATAGTTGACCTGTTTCGCCTCCAGGGCGGCCCCCATTTCCCGCATTGGTTGGCTCCAGGTATAGGCCCCCTGGGCGACGGCCTCCATTTCAAAGCCGTTTGACGTCATTTCGTCCACCCAATACCCGGCGAGGGCCCGGTCATAACCGATTTTGATCGCGTCGATCTTCCACTCGTCCCGCATTTGACAAAACCACGCGGTCACGTCGGAATAATTGACACGGTTCCCCGGGCAGATGGTGAGGAGGCCGCGGTCCGCCCATTTCCGATACGGGGCCTCGTTGGTGTTCTTGTCCTCCAGGTGCTCGACTCGTTTCTCCGGGAGGAAATATTGCTGGAGGACGTAGACGATCGGGTCCCCGGCCTTGCGTATGAGAAGGGTCGCACAAGTGAGGTCCGTTGTCGCGGAGAGGTCGCACCCGCCGAGGGCGTAGGTGTTATAAACGTCCTGGAGCTCAAAGCGGAGTTCGCTTTGTATCGCCTCAAAGGATAGCCAGACGGCGGCGGATACCTCGCGGATGTTGAAATCCTTGCAGAGGACGCCGGGGAGGTCCTCCGGCTTGATCTTTGCCCTCTGGACAAAGGCCGCGAGGGTCTTGTATTGCTTGATGGTCCCGAGGCCCGGGTTTGCCTTTTGCCACTTCGTCGGATCGGTCCACTCATCCCGGCTGTCCAGCTCGTAGAGGATCGGGAGGAAAGTCGGGTCCTCCTCGACGCCGTCCGCGATCTTACAAGCGAGCTCATACATTTCGTCGAACACGCTCTCCCGGACCATGCCCGCCGTCGTAATCATGACGACAAGGGGCTGGCGGCGGCTGGAGGTGGATTGCTTCATAACCTCGTAGAGGTTCCGGTCCTTAATCGCGTGGAGTTCGTCAATAATGACGGCGTGGGCGTTGAGGCCGTCCAGGGTGTTAGAATCCGAGGCGAGGGCCTCGAAAATGGAGGCCGTGGCCGGGAAATAGAGGTCGTTCCGCCGCTTCTTGAGGACGGCCCGGAGCTCCGGCGATTGCTTGACCATGTTGATAGCCTCGGTGAGGACCTTTTTCGCCTGGTCCTTTTTCGTGGCTACGCTGTAAATCTCCGCCGCGCCCTCATAGTCTGCGATCAGCATATACAAGGCGATTGCGGCGAGGAGGGTCGACTTGCCGTTTTTCCGGCCCACAAGGAACATGGTCTCCCGGTAACGGCGGAATCCGGTCTCCTTCTCCAGGAATCCGAAAAGAGCTTGAATATATGCCTTTTGGAAAAGCTCCAGCACGAGCGGGGCCCCGATCACGCCCTGGGACTGCTTGCAAAACCGTTCGGCGAATATAATCGGGCGCTCCCCGATCTCCTCGTCGAAATAATACGGGGAATCGGGGTCCGGCTCTTGTATCTCCCGGGCGAGGCGCTGGTAAACGGCCCGGACGCGGCGGCTTGTGACAGCCTTCCCGCTCTCGATTGCCTCCCAATAGGCGAGGATATAGTTCATTTTCTGCCCGCCCCCGGGGGCTTGGTCGCAAAGTTCATAAGCTCCTCCCCGGCCTGTTTTTGGGTCTTTTCCGGGAGGAGGTCGAGGAGGCTTTTCGAGAGGGCAGTAAACGACTTGATCGTGGCGTTGTAGCTCTTGAGGGCCGGGTTTTCACGGCGGAGCTTTTGGGTCCCTTGGACAAAATCCTCGATCAAATCGCCGTTATTGATCTCCTCCACGAGGCGCTCCAGGGTGACGGTTGTCACGGCAAATTGATAGATCAAGCCGTCGGCAAACTGCTTTTTTTCGGTGGGTAATTCTCGGAAAAGTTTAGCGATTTTCCGCTTTTTTACCTCCGTTTTTTCGGCAGTTGGGAGGCTTTCATAGGGAATTTTTGGTTTTGCCATAAGATGTATAGACCTCCTCTCCGGCGGGCTGTACCCCCCCTTATGTGTGCGCCCGGGGGGTTCTAAACCTGGATGGGACGCGGTTCGGAAAAGCCCACCCCCGGGGGTCCGAGGTGGGGGGGAGGCATGAGCGCCGAGGACTCGCCGCAGCTGTTCGCTTTTCTTTTCCCGCTCGACCGCCGCCGAGGCGCTGGCCCCGCGTGGCCGGACGGATGGGCGGCCCGGGGCCGGGATGGGTGGGCGTTTTCTGCTGGGCTTGCTTTCACCTGTGGTTTATTTTCCCTTGCGTTGTGATCCGCTTTTGCTATGACAGTAACTCACGCTTGACAACATTTCCCTCGTCGTCGAACGTGAGCCCGCCGTCTGTTGCCAGCTCCCCGGCGTGGGCGAGGGCGTGACAGTCCCGACAAAGCAATTCGAGATTGTCCTCGCCGAGCGCAATCTCTGGATCGCTGATATTCTGCGGCGTGAGGTGTTCCTTGTGGTGAACAATCTCCCCGAGCTCCCCACACCTCACGCAAAGGCCCTCGTCACGGTCGAATATATAGGCCCTCGCTTTCCTCCACTCTTTCGAGAGATAGAACGCTTTCGCAAAATCACGCACCGCCGCCGCCCTCCTGTTCCTACCTGGAGCCGAGGGGCCCGGGCCTCATATCCCGGCGCGCGGCCCCGCTCCATGCGGCTATATCTCCACAAGGTAAATTAAACCACGTCCTGCGGACGCCGTGCCCCCGAACGGGGCTCACTCGGAAAAATATTTTTTCCGGCCACAAAGGCGGTCAAGTGAGACCTCGAAAAAGTCGGCCAGTGCCTCGGCGTCCGTGATGGAGGGGACCCGCTCTCCGCGCTCATATCTGGCGATCGAGTTCTTACTCAGTCCGCAAAGCTCCGACAATACCCGGCGGCTCATTCCTGCCCGCTCCCGTAGGCGGCGGAGCTGGTTCGGAAATTCACTTGTCACGGTGTCCACCTCCTCCACTGTTGCGATCAGCTACCCCCCCCCCGCCTGGAGGTGCTCGCTTTCCCGTTTGGCGCGTTCTTGCTGTTTCTGTACGGCGACGCACCATATAGCCGCCTCCGTTGTCATGGTGGAGGCCGCAGCGAGGGACCGGGCCTCCTGGAGGAGTTGCTCCGCGTCCTCTCCGGTTCTGGCCGCCACATATTCGAGGCCAGTCAAGGCCGCCTCATATTGTCGGCTTATCTCCTCAATTCCCGGGATCAGGCTCCCGCATATCGCCCGGGCGGTTTCTATGTCTATGCTCATGCGTTGCCGCGCCTCCTGTCCTCCACCTCCTGGGCGGCGAGGTTGTACTTGTGTTTCGCCATGACAACGGCGTCCACGTCCACGCCGAGGGCGGCCATAAGGTCCAGAGTGCGGAGGATCACGTCGGCCAGCTCGACGGCGATCCCCTCCGGTTTGCAAGGGCCGTCGATCCCCTCGCCCTCCCCGGGGCGGCCTACTCTGTCGCAGACGCCGGAAAACTTGCAATCCTCCGCCGCGAGGGCGCACGTCCCATAAATGAGCGGGGCCCCGTCCTGGTATTCCCGGAGGGCGGCGGAGAGTTCAGCATGGATCAGGCAAAGCGCCTCCGGGAGGACGGGCGGCTTGTCCCACCATCCATGAGCGACGGCGTTGTCGTGGACCTCTTTCGCTAACTGGTTGATGTTCATTTTTTGCGATCTCCTTCCTGCTGTGGTTTGAGTTCAAAACTTTACACATTTACAAGGCTTTCGAGGCGGGTTTATTCCCGCTTCTTTTTGGTCCGCTTTCTCGGTGGCGGTTTGAGGACATACTTATAATATAGGTATCCGTATTTCGTCGCCGCGGCCTCTACGAAAATATATCCTTTCGGCGGCCTGGGCGGCTTGTCCTCTGTATAGTTGCGCTTGACGGTGGTCGGTTCCTCATAGTCCGGCTTTTGAAGGGTTTTCCGGGAGCCCTTCCACCTGTGGCCGCCGACCTCCGGCGTCCAGTGATTAAATAAGTAGTTGGCAAGGCCCGTATAGTCCCGCCCCCGGTCCACGCCGTCGTAATAGTTATGTTCCCGGAGGTTTTCGATCCGTAGGACGGAGCCCGAGGTCCATTGTCGGCGGATCAGGTTCTCCGGTATGCCCTCGCTTATCATGTGGAAGTGTATCCGGTGAGTGTTTTTGCCCCGGCCCATGTAAAGCATGATTTTAGCGCCTGGGGCGTGGTATATGAGGCGATTATAGAAATTATCCCGGACCCGCCTCGCCTCCTGGAAGGTGTGGACCTCGTGCTCGTCGTCCATGGTCAAGGTGCTATATTTAGATGTAGGCCCGAAATTGTTATTTACGATCCGGGCGTGTTTCCGGCGGGAAATTCCGAGCTTGTGGGCGGCCCGCTCCTCCTCTGTTTTGAAACGGGGCCGCGGCTCCGCCTTGTCCAGGTTTTTTATTCTGTCCGGGACATTGAAAACCACTTGCTCGCATACAGCCCCCGAAAAAATTCGCCTTTTGACTCTTTGCATATCAAAAACCGCCTTTTCTTTTGGCCTGTGGCTCTTGCTTTTTCTCCCCGGAGGTGGTAATATAATAGCGGTATAGCAATCAGCCCTCCGGGCGGTTGCGCCCCGGACGCTCTCGTCAAGCGTCCGGGGCTCTTTTTTACACTCTGGAAATGTAGGCTTTCGCCGTGCGGTCCTTCCCCCGGGCGAGGTCGACGCCGATCACATAGCCCCGGGCCCGCTCGGTCGGCGTGGCTCTGGCCGTCTCCGCGGTTTCCGGGCGGCGGTCCATGCACTCGCACCGCTCGCCGTGGTCCAGGTGGTCCCCGCACCTGGGACAAATTTTATAATTCCTTCCCATGTTTTCCCGCTCCTTTCCTGGTCTCGCTCTGCGGTTCCGGGGCGTCGAGATCATAAAATAAAATTTTGTATTCTCCCGGGACGCACGAGCGATCCATAGCCGTTTGTAAAAATAGGCTTATTTCCCTCCAACGTGCGGAGTATATCCTTTTTCTGCTGTCGTCGGCGAGGATCAGTTGGTCGTATTTGTATGCACAAATTCCCGAGCCCGCCGTCCCTGGAGTTATTGCCGTGATCCGCGTCCCGTCCTTTAGGGTCAAAAGCCCCATTTTCAATAAATCGGTTCTTATTTCCTCCTGATTGTCTCTTGCAAACCGTTGAAACGCCGCCTTTGTCTGTTGGGTGTCGTATCCCATGAACGCGATCTCAAGCCTTTTTATCGTTTCCTTCACTGTCTGCCCCTCCATAGCTCCCGGAGCTCCACAATCCAGTCCTCGGCGATCCGTTTCCCGGTGTAGTAGATAAAAGGAATTACGAGGAGGAGGTATTCCCCGCCGCGGGCGGTATAGCCCCGCTCTTTGAATATTTCCTGAATCCGTTCCCCCATCACGCACAGAATGCAGTCTCCGGCTTTGGAACCGAAATCGTTATTGATAAACTTAAATTTATTGATATCCAATGTTATCATCAGATATGTCCTGTCTTTGTTTTTTTCCAGAATTTCCTGCGCCTCTTTATAAAATTTCACACGGTTCCACATTCCGGTAATGGAATCTGTCATTGCCAGATGGCGGAAATGTTTTTCTCTTTTTTTCCGATAATAACAAACACAGCCAGTATGATCAGCAGCACCGCCCCGCAGATATGAGGGAAAAATTTGCCTGCCGTCTCCATCAGAGAAGGCTCATATACCACATTGATGGCATGTTCCGTAATACATTTTTCAAATTCACTTTCCGGAATCTGATAGATGGCTTTGTCTATAATACTTTTCAGCTCTTCCGTATGGTTATTCCCGATTCCTACGCTGATTGGAAAAGTTTTCGTCATATTGGGAACGATTTTCAGGTTGTCATACTGGTTCAGATTATAGACTGTCTGCAGAAAAATGGCATTTACAGCTGTAACGTCCGCTTCCTCCCGGTTCACTGCTTTCAGGCAGTCCCTGACACTGTCATACAGGGCAATTTTCCACCCCGGCTCCTCCATCTGGAAAAAATACCGCAGTCCCACATAATTTTTAGGAAGGGCAATGGACATACCATCCCTGATTTCCAGTCCTTTTCTGCCAATCAGGGTATATTCCGCCGACAGATAACTCTGGGAATAAGTCATATGGTAATATTCTGCGCTTCTTTCATTTCCATAATTCCCGGCAATCAGATCCACCTCGCCGCTGGCAACCAGATCCCAGGCTTCGGAAAAATTCGTCAGAGGAATAAATTCAAAATTCAGGCCGCTTTCCTCGGAAATCAGGCGCATGGCTGCGGCATATACACCGGTATACTCCCCTGTTTCCTCATCCACATATTCCAGCGGGTAACTGTCGGCGTCACAGGCCACTCTTATCGCCTCATTCTGATTAATAAATTCATATTCCTCTCTTGTAATCCCCGTCAGTTTTTCTTCCGGATTTCCATAAAAGTTCTTATATATGGAAGAAATATAAAAAGGCTTTTCCTGCCTTAAAGCAGCACCTGCCTGATTCAGTTCTTCCATTAATGATTCTTTTCCTTTACGGACTGCAAAATATTCTTTTTCCAGTCCGGCTTTCCCCACATATTTGCACCGGTATGTTTCCTGAAGGCTGGACAGAAGCACCATATCCACCGTTTCGTTTTTTAATGCCGCCATCTGTTCCGTAAGCCCGTCCAGATATACCGGCTCATATGTTATCCCATTGGTTTCCCCATAGGTTCTAAGGCTCTGTTCCAAATCTGAATTTCTGTCAATTCCAATTTTTTTCCCATCAATTGCTTCATAATCATTATAAAAAATCTCGTTATTATCTTTCCAGGTACACAGCATACCGTATTCCGGCCCGGAACTTTCCTCACTGAACAGCAGTTCTTCCTGTTCTGCACAGTCCCGGTGCACATTGCACAATAAATCCACCCGGCCGTCCAGGAGTCCTTCCAACCGTTCCTCCGGTGGAAGTTCCACATACACACACTCCCATCCGGTATATCTGCAAAGCTCATTCAGGTAAGTGATGCCATAACCGTACAGGTTACCGTTACTGTCTGTCTGAATCATTTCATCATTATCACTGTAGCCTACAATAACTTCTTTACTTTCCTCCGTGCCTTTTGAAGAAGCGTATCCTGGCTTTGAAAATATCAGCATGGCAGTCATCAGGACACATACTGGCAACATACAAAAAAATCCGATTTCTCTCCTGAATTTTCTCATAATCCTTCCACTTTTCCTTCCGCCCAGTACGATGGTATTTACAAAGCCGCCCCCGGTCTTTACAGACAGTGAGGGCGGCTTCTTTTTTAATAATTTTCTGCTTTTACCTGGAAATAAGCCTGGGGATGCGCACATACCGGGCATTCCTCCGGTGCTTCTTTTCCAATACAGATATGTCCGCAGTTGCTGCACTGCCAGATAACGTCTCCATCTTTGGAAAATACTTTCTTACCGGTCACATTATCAAGAAGTTTACGATATCTTTCTTCATGCTCTTTCTCTATCTTTGCAACGCCTTCAAACAGGTCCGCAATATCGTTAAAACCTTCTTCTCTTGCCTCTTTTGCAAACTGAGCATACATGTCGGTCCACTCATAGTTCTCGCCTTTTGCAGCAGCTTTCAGATTTTCTTCTGTGGTTCCCACACCGTCGTTCAGAAGTTTATACCACATTTTTGCATGTTCTTTTTCATTTGCGGCTGTCTCTTCAAAAATAGCGGCAATCTGTACATATCCGTCTTTTTTTGCTTTGCTGGCAAAATAAGAGTATTTATTTCTTGCCATAGATTCCCCTGCAAATGCTGTCTCCAGGTTCTTCTGGGTCTTTGTTCCTTTCAAATCTGCCATGTATATTTCCTCCCTGTATATTCCTGTTTATATTCTCCTGCTACGTTTCTACTTTACCTTTTTTTCCCACTTCTGTCAATAAACGATAAGAGCTTTTTTATTCTACAGGATAATATTTTCATACTTTAAAGTGACAGGGCCTTCCCTGTAGAATAAAAAAGAACTAAGTAAGTTCCGCGATTCTGGTAACTCCCACATAAATCTCGGAAATTTTATACCAGGTGGCATAATCCACCACTCCGGTCTGGGGCAGCCCGAAAACCGACTGGAACCTGCGGACAGCTCTTTCCGTGGCCGGACCGAAAGCTCCGTCTGCCGCCACTCTGGGAATGGAGGTATAGACCTGAGCAATCCGGTTTAACTGTTCCTGCATCTGGCGCACTTTATCGCCTCTGGAGCCCACCTGCAGATTTTCACGTGGCCAGGAAGCCGGGATACCGGAAATTTCTTCTGCCTCATTGATGTACATGTTATTTCCATAATAATAACGAAGGATTTCTATGGCGCTGTAATTCTGATCTCCCAGATATTTGGACCCCCACTGGCTCAGCCAGTTGGGACAGGTCACCCGCTGCCCGTCGCAATACTGGGTCAGGATTGGCTGTTTCACATTGGGTCTGGACAGGAAATTGGTAAACATCTCGTCTACTACACGGGAAATACTGGAAAAATAATTCCTCCCGTACACCCATTTGTGGTCATAGGCCGTGGAAGATGTAATGGTAAAGTCATAGCCTTTGTTCCGGTACCATTCCGTATATACACGGTTCATGGTAAAAGACATAATCGCCAGAATATTGGCCCGTATGGTGCTGTCCGGCCAGGTGGCATAAATTTCACTGGAAGCCACATTTTTGATGTAATCCTTGTATTTCACATAGTAATCACTGGCAGTAGAGTCACCCGGAGCTCCGTCATGTACCACCACATACTCCGGAACCACCACTCTGCTCAGTACAATTTCCCCGCTCTCATCCACCGGCTTAATCTCTGCCTCCGCAATTTTGGGCGGAAAATTTCCGAACAGTGTGTTGGCGGGAATCACAATATTTTTCGTATCCTGCTCCGATACCTCCAGAGGCTCCATCCGCACATTCTGCAGCGAAAGCTCTCCGGAAAACACATCCACTCCTTCAATACTGACGGGCCGGTACCCCTCCGCCTCCACCTGCACGGTATATTCCGCATAAGGCTGAACAGGCTGCTCCGGCTCCATACTGTATTCCAGCGGCGGCGCTGCCAGGGTAAGCACCTCTGACTGGCCTTCCCCGTCAGTGGAAATCTGTTCCAGGGTACTCTCCGGATCTCCGGTATAGGAAATGGTAATGGTGGCGCCTTCCACCGGAATCAGCCCCAGAGTGGAAGTTACCTGGACTTTCATGGTTCCGTTGTCCACCTGATCTGTCTGGACTGCACGCAATTGATGATTTTGCATAAATACCTCGAAATCTCTGCTCTTATTTACAGTTTATGTAAAACAGGAAAAAACGTTCCCCGTTTTTCCTTTCATGTAATACGCACCTGACACGTTCCGGAATTTTTCCTTCCCGCGCAGGTGCGTATTATATTTCCTGTTCCATATGAATTTCTTCCAGGTTCATACTGATATATCTGGCGTCCATCTGCAGCTTTCTTGCATACAGGACACCGCTGATACAGACTGCCAGAATTGCTGCCATCAGCACAAACATATTTCCCCGTTTTTTCTTTCCATTAAAATTAATATCTGCAAATTCATCCTGCTTTTTCCGCATTTTTTCTCCTCTTTTCACCAGACGTCAGTATATCAGATAAGGTAAAACTATGATTTCTTCTGATATACTAACATCAGTCTGTGAAAAAATCTTTAAATTCATCCTGTTTTTTTCTTAAATAATTATAAAAACAGCAGAAAAATTCCTGTATAAAAAGTCAGCCGGACTGTACCGTAATTCTGCGGCGGGGGTTTATGACTTTACTTCCCGCGTCCAGCCGTATTTATCTTCTTCATTGCCCCACTGGATACCCGTCAGATAATCATAAAGCCGTTGGGTCAGTTCTCCGATTTTAAAATCATTTACAGTAACCACATCGTCTTTGTAGACAAATTCACCCACCGGAGAGATTACCGCCGCAGTTCCGGTTCCAAAGGATTCTTCCAGGGTACCGTCATGCCCCGCTTTCATCAGGTCGTCCACCGACAGATGGGTTTCATTCACTTTATAGCCCCAGTCCTTTAAAATATGGATAATGGAATCTCTCGTTACCCCAGGAAGTACCGTTCCTTCAATGGGAGCTGTATAAATTTCTCCATTGATTTTGAACATAATATTCATGGTTCCGACTTCTTCCACATATTTCCGGTTGACACCGTCCAGCCAGAGTACCTGCGTACAGCCTTTTTCTTCTGCCCTGACCTGTCCCAGAATAGAAGATGCATAATTGCCGCCGCATTTGGTAAATCCCGTTCCGCCTTTCACAGCACGTACCAGTTCATCTTCCACCAGTATTTTCACCGGATTAATTCCTTCCGGATAATAAGCGCCCACCGGACAGCAGATAACCATAAATTTATAGGATATGGCCATATGAACTCCCAGAGCAGACTCCGTGGCAAATACAAAAGGACGGATATACAGGGAAGTCTCCGGTTCTGAAGGAATCCAGTCTTTCTCCACCTTCACCAGTTCTTCTATGGCTTCCACAAACATCTCCTCCGGAACACCCGGCATACACAGACGCTCGTTGGAAGTAATCATTCTTCTTGCATTCATTTCCGGACGAAATAAAAGGATTCTGTCATCTTTGGTACGGTATGCCTTCAATCCCTCAAACGTCTCCTGCGCATAATGCAGAGTCACACAGGAAGGACTGATTGAAATAGGCCCATAAGGCTCAATTCTGGCGTCATGCCAGCCCGTTCCCTGATCCCAGTCCATCACAAACATATAATCTGTCATATATTTGCCGAATCCAAGATTTTTCTGGTCCGGTTTTTCTTTCAAAACATCTCTTTTTACAAACTTAATATCCATAACGTCTCCTCCATCCTGTAATTTTTATCATGCGGGATTCTTCTGATTTCCGGTATGATAAAAAACTCATTATATATCGTTTTATCAATTATTATACTTTTTTCTGGGACTGTCAAGATTATTCTCCGGGCTTATATTTACCATAACTGTATATTATATAATTGGCAGTTTTAATAACTTTTCTGCATATCTTAAATACAGGAAAATGATGTATACTCAAAGTGTCTCAACAAACAGCAAAGTAAACAGCAAAGGAGTTTTATTATGCATCAATTTCAATCTTATCCCATTGATTTGTTAGAATTAAATCCCTTTACAAAACTGTCAGACGAGTGGATGATCATCACTTCCGGTAACCAGGACAAAGTCAACGGTATGACAGCAAGCTGGGGAGGACTTGGAGTTCTCTGGGGGCAGAATACTGCTTTCATCTTTGTGCGTGAAAACAGATATACCAGGGAATTTATTGACAATGGAGACAGCTTTTCCTGTACGTTTTTTGACAAAAAATATAAAAATGATCTGAAATATTTCGGCGTCGTATCCGGCAGACAGGAAGACAAATTCAAAACTTCCGGCCTGAATGTAAATTACAGCAACGATGTTCCTTTTGTGGATGAAGGAAATTTTGTTCTGATCTGCAGAAAAATGGCCGCTGTACCCATTACGGAAGCTCATTTTCTGAATCCGGAAATAAAAGAAAAATGGTACTCCGGCAAAGAAGAAAATAATTTTCACACCATGTATGTGGGCGAAATCACAGAAATACTGGCAAGATAAAAACTGGCTGTGCACAGCTCTGGGTGAGGGCGGGATTTTTCCCCTGGGTCAGGCTCTTCGGCAGCACATTCTCTGTCTGGCGCAGCGCAGGTCTGCCCAGCTGCCTGGCTGCACCGGATGTGACAGGTTCTTTCCTAATAGAAGAAAAGAAAAGAGCAGAACACAGTCAAAAGGCCGCGTTCTGCTTTTTTTACGGCTGGAACGTATCTTTTTCCACCACAGAATAAATATCTCTTCCCATCCGGGTCTCAAAATATTTCTTCAGTTCCAGATTGCTGTCCCATTTTTCCTGAGGATAGGCGCCGTACCTGCGTTTTACATCTCCCATCCGCTCTTCAATATCCAGCACGCCTTCTGCTCCTGCCAGTGAATCGCACAGCTGGATCAGCCTGTCATATTCATCCATTACCACAGTTTTTAAGGTATCCTGAATCAACTTCGTTTCTTCTTCTGTGGTATCAAACCGTCCGATATATCCGTCAGTGGTCTGATTATGGAAAGAATGGGTAAGGCAGATTTTCGCTGCCTCATCATATCCCAGAGACATCATATAGGAATATCCGTCCGATACATGTCCAAGATGCCTGACGCCAAATTTCCTTCCGATATCATGCAGCAACCCCAGGATATACGCTTTCTCAGAATCCATTCCCCCACATGCCTGTGCGATTTTTTCCGCACAGTGGGCGGCCACCCGGCTGTGGTTTCCCCAGGGCCCCGGATTGCAGGTTTCTCCTTCTCTCAAAATTTCTTCTGCTTCTTCTCTTATGGGCAGCATAACCTTTCCTCCTGTCATTCTGTCTCTATCTGACACATGCCCATGGTAAGCAGCGCTGCCTCATGAGACCGGGGTGTTACCCCTGCACAGCAGGAGCCGTCCACCCGGATGGTGATTTCCGGCATGGCTGCTTTCAGCAGAAGGGCATTGCTCACCACACAGATATCGGTACACAGCCCCACAAGTTCCAGTTCTAGGGGTTCTTTTTCATTTTCCTGTTTCAGCAGTTCCATCAGTTCCAGGGAGCCGAATGAAGGTTTGTCAATGATATGGGAAGGCTCCGCCAATGCTTCAATCTGAGGATGAAGCTGCCAGCCTTCTGTCCCTTTCACGCAATGGACAACCGGCAGTTTCTTTCCCTCGGCTGTTTCCAGATAATCCTCCCCATGGGTATCCCTGGTCACATAAATATCTGATTTTTCCCAGGATTTCATTTTCTCAGTCACAGGATCTACAATGGCCTGGGCTTCCGTTGTGCCGAGAGAACCGTCAATAAAGTCATTCTGCATATCCACAACCACTAAAATTTTACGCATGTTTCACGCTCCCTTCTTCCGCTGGCGCACCAGCCGGAAATGTCCTGCTTCTATATGGTTTTCGGCTGACGGGCCAGACGGAAATATTCCGACCTTCCGGCACAGGAGGTACTGATGGACTCGATAGCCACCGCTCCGCCCCGTACAATTTCTATATGTTTATACTTGCTCCGCAGCAAATCAATCAGTTCGTTGTTGCGCCGCTCTGTCATTTTACATTCCAGCAGTACGCTGTCGGTACCGATGTCAGACACCTCTACCTGAAATACCTGGGCAATCTGAAACAGCTCTGCCTTTTCCGCCACAGAGCATTCCTTTACTTTTGCAAACAGGAGCTCTTTCATATGAATGGGCATATCGGTCAGATCAATGACTTTTATCACTTCCACCATCCGGTTTAACTGCTTCTTAATCTGCTCAAAGGTAATATCGTCGCTGGTAACGCAGATTGTCATGCGGGACACGGTTTCATCCTCTGTGGTTCCCACGGTCAGACTCTGCAGGTTATAGGATTTTCCGGAAAAAAGACCGGAGACTTTTGCCAGCACTCCCACCTGATTTTCCACATACAATGCAATCCATCTGTTTTTCATTCCAGTTCTCCCTCCCTACTTCAAAATCATTTCCGTCATGGGATTGCCGCCCTTTACCATGGGCAGTACAATTTCTTCCGCTGCAATCATAAATTCGATTAAGACCGGAACCTTCTGTTCTTTCGCTTTCTCAAATGCAGGGGCAATCTCTTCTTCTTTTGTGACACGAATCCCGCAGGCTCCGTAGCTTTCCGCCAGTTTCACAAAATCCGGCTCATAGGGAGGACAGGCCGGATTGGGGCCTTTACAGTCATTGGGACAGTTTTTCCTCCGCCGCAGGCAGGTGGCTTTATATCGCTTTCCATAGAAAAGCTGCTGCATCTGCCGCACCATCCCCAGATAATAATTGTTCAGAATACACACAATCACATTGGCTTCCTGGGTCATGGCTGTGGCCAGTTCCTGCAGATTCATCTGCATTCCCCCGTCTCCGGTGATACACACCACCGGCTTCCCGGGACAGCCGATTTTTGCACCGATGGCCGCCGGAAATCCAAATCCCATGGTGCCAAGGCCTCCGGAAGTAATATACTGCTTTTTCTCATTCAGCTCTATGTACTGAGCGGCCCACATCTGATGCTGGCCCACATCGGTCACAACAATCCCTTCCGGGAACTGTTCATTAATCTGCTCCATCACCATCTGAGGGGTCATGCCTTTGTCTCTGCGCATTTCCAGAGGATTTTCCCTGTCCCATTCCCGTATCTGATTCAGCCACTCCTCCGTATCCTGGGGTTCCGCCCATTCCAACAGTTTTTCCAGCGCCAGATTTGCGTCCGCAACAATAGGCACATCCACCACCACATTTCTGGAAATGGCCGCTGTATCAATGTCCACATGGACAATCTGGGCATTGGGGGCAAATTCATTCAGATCGCCGGTAATCCGGTCGTTGAACCTGGTGCCGATGGAAAACAGAACGTCACACTGGCCCACCGCAATATTGGCCGCATATTTTCCATGCATACCGCTGTTTCCGATATAATAAGGATGGCTGGTGGGAATGGCGCCTTTTCCCATAATGGTCGTTACCACAGGTATCCTGGTCTGTTCTGCAAGCTGCAGCATTTTGTCATTTGCCCTGGCAATATTGACGCCTCCGCCCACCAGAAACAGAGGTTTTCTGGCTGCTTTCAGCAGTTTGTAACCTTTTTTCAGCTGTCCGATATGAACGCTTTCATTTGGTCTGTATCCACGGATGGATACGGATTTCGGATATTCTCCCGGACCTGGAGCTGTCTGAATATCTTTGGGCAGATCAATCAGCACCGGACCTGGTTTACCGGTTCTGGCAATATGAAAGGCCATTTTCAGAATTTTCCCCAGGTCTTTCCGGTCACGGACTGTCACACCGTACTTGGTAATGCTGCGGGTCATGCCCACAATATCCACTTCCTGAAAGGCGTCATTTCCAATGAGGCTTAAGGGCACCTGCCCGGTAATACATACCAATGGTATGTTGTCGTAATGGGCGTCTGCCAGACCTGTAATCACATTGGTGGCTCCCGGACCGCTGGTTACCACGCAGACTCCCACCGTCCCTGTTGCTTTCGCATAGCCTTCCGCCTCGTGTATCAGCCCCTGCTCATGTCTGGGCAGTACCAGTTCAATTTCCTCATGTTTATATAATTCATCCAGAATATCTGTTACCATGCCGCCGGGATAACCGAATACGGTGTCAATCCCTTCTTCCAGCAATGCTTTTACAAATAATTTTCTTCCTGTTATATCCATCGCCATAAGATTCACCTCTGTTCTCGTATATAGTATCTGCTCTATTGTAGCAGAAATCTTTCATTTGGGAAAGTGCCATTCTTCACCAAATGCAATCTCTCAGATATATCCCGAAATTTTCAGCAGAAAAATCCATCCCGTCAGGGTAAAAGACGCAAGCAGTGTGGTGGCTACTACAATACTGGCTGTCAGCGTCCCGTCGTTTCCCATATTTTTTGCCATAATATAACAGCTTGGGGTAGTGGGTGAAGCCAGCATAATCAGAATCCCTGTGAGCTTTTCTCCCCGAAATCCCAGGGCCAGAGCCACCGGCACAAAGATCAGCGGCTGTGCCGCCAGTTTCACAAAAGAAGCTGCCAGTGTGGGTTTCAGTTTTGTCAGGGCTTTTTTCCCCTCAAACCCTGCCCCCAGCGTAACCAGCGCCAGCGGCGTGGCCATCTGAGCCACACTGTTTATGGTTTTATCCACCATCACCGGAAACCGGATATTTCCCAGAGAAAGCAGAAGGCCCAGGAAAATACTGATAATAATTGGATTTTTCAGAATATTTGTACAGGCTTCCCTGATTTTTCCTTTTTTGTCCGCGTTCTGACTCTGCTGCCCCTCAAAGGTCAGCACAATCACAGAATATATATTGTAGAGGGGCACTGCACCCAAAATCATCAGAGGCCCCATGGCGGACGTCCCATAGATATTCTGAATAAAGGCAAGGCCCATCACCGCCGCGCTGCTGCGGAAGGAGGCCTGTACAAAAGCTCCCGTCATGTACCGGTCTTTCAGAAACAGTTTTGTTCCGGCCCAGATTAACCAGAAACAGGCAGAGCTTGCAGCAGCGCAGAACAACACATAATTCAGATCAAATACCGCCCGAATATCCACAGAAGAAATATCCCGCAGCAGCAATACCGGCAGAGTCACCTGAAAATTAAATTTATTTGCCACTGTCACAAAATTATCATTCAGCATTCCGGTCTGCTTCAGCCCCCAGCCCAGTACCATCACCAGAAAAATGGGGATGGTCACATTGAGACTGAACATAAAATTTTCCATATTATTCTGCCTCTTTTACCTTTTTCTCATATTTCAGAAAATAGTATTCCAGATCAAAATATGTCTGCTCCTCACTGTCTGCCGTCAGCTCCCACTCCTCTCTCTCATCCAGATTGGGAAACCAAGCGTCTGCCGCATATTCGTAATCAATTTTCGTTATATGGGCCACATCGCACAAATCTACCATCTGCCGATAAACACTTTCCCCGCCCACAATATAGATATCCTGACTGTCATACTGTTTCAGTTCTTCCAGAAGTTCCTCCATACTGTGCACCACCTGGGCGCCTTTTACCTGAAACTCCCGGTTTTGGGTCAGCACAATATTCGTTCTGTTTTTCAACGGCTGGCCCCCCGGAAAGGTTTCCAGTGTTTTCCTTCCCACTACCACCACTTTTCCCGTGGTCATTTTCTGAAAAGATTTCATATCTTCGGGAATCCGCACCAGCAGCCTGTTGTCCATGCCGATGCCCCAGTTTTTGTCTACTGCCGCAATCAGGTTCATTGTCTGTCCTCCTGTCCAAATCAAAAACTCCGTCTGTTTCCTGCCAGAACTCATGCAGGATTTTCTAAACCGCCACGGGAATATCCGTAATCTGCGGCCCTGTTTCATAATTTATCAGCTTTACGTCCTCTCTGGTAAACTGATAGAAATCCTTAATTTCCGGATTCAGCCAGAATTCCGGCGCCGGATGGGTTTCCCGGCCAATCAGTTCCCGAACCAGCGGAATATGCCGGTCATAAATATGGGCGTCTGCAATCACATGCAACAGTTCTCCTGCTTCCATACCGCAGACCTGCGCCAGCATATGCATCAGCACCGCATACTGGCACACGTTCCAGTTATTGGCTGTCAGTATATCCTGAGAACGCTGGTTTAACACTGCATTCAGGGTCAGCTTCTCCTGTCCCGGCTTCCGGGTCACATTAAAGGTCATACTGTAGGCGCAGGGATAGAGATTCATCTCGCTCAGATCCTGATGGACATAGAGATTGGTCATAATCCTCCGGCTGTAGGGATTGTGCTTCAAATCGTAAATCACCCGGTCTACCTGGTCCATCATACCTTCACTGTACTGATGTTTTACTCCCATCTGATAACCGTACGCTTTTCCGATGGAGCCTGTCTCATCTGCCCATTCATCCCAGATATGGCTGTTCAGATCCTTAATATTATTGGATTTTTTCTGCCAGATCCAGAGCATTTCGTCGGTACAGCTCTTAATGGCTGTTTTGCGCAGGGTAATTGCCGGAAATTCCTGAGACAGGTCATAGCGGCTGACCACACCAAATTTCTTAATCGTATAAGCGCTGGCTCCGTCCTCCCAGTGGGGACGGACTTTTTCTCCCTCTGTGCTGACACCGTTGTCCAGAATATCCTGGCACATTTCTATAAAAATATGATCTGCCAAACTCATTGCTTTCTCCTTATTCTGCATGGTTTCTGTTTTTGTGTTCTTTCTCTTTGTTCGAATCATCATAACATACTTTTACCGTTGTATCAATGCAATAAATCCCCCGTCTGCCCTGATAAAAAATAAGGGGAACATTCTGATTTTTGTTTTTTTTGTATTTTTTAAAGATTTTTTCACAGAAATGGTGTATACTGTAGAAGATTGAAAGCTGACGGACAGCTCATTTAAGAAAATTGCAAGGAGAATGATTATGAGTCAGAAAAAAGTAGACCGATATAAGGAAGAAAAAGCCAATCGGAAAAAAATCATGAAACGTGAGAAAATGAAGCGCACGGCCCTTACCATAAGCAGTACCGTAGTTGGTGTTGCCATTGTGGGATGGCTGGGATATTCCGCTTTCGGGTATTTCCATAAAGAAGATGAAAAAACTCCCACCCAGACAGAAGTTGATTTAAGCGCATTAAACGATTATATCAGCGGCCTGTATGCAGAAGAGGAAACCGCTGAATAAAATTCTGTTTACCTTTCCTGTGAACCTCTCCATTCTGAGAGAATCGGCTGCCTTACAGGGCGCGGACAGCAATAAACATAATCTGCCCGCGCTGCCTGTTTTAATTATTATTCTGAAGAAAAGTGCTTTCACGCCTCAGCGCGGCAGTGCCCTGTCTGCAGAATACATAAGGCAGCTCTGCCGCCTGTCCTTTTACATCATTTCTGAACAACCAGAAGAAATCTGTGAATTTTTCCTTCTATTACACCTTCCCGTTCCAGCAGTTCCTGTGCACGATACAGATTTTCCTGACAGTCCTTCACGCAAAATCCCGGAAATTCCCAGGGAATCACACGGGCAAACCAGACAAGAGCTCCCACATCCCAAAATTTTATGGGACGAAAGGCTTCCTCTGCTTTTACAATGGAAAGCCCCTCTGCCCGGAATTTCTGTTCCGCTATGTTCAGATACTGATCCGGAAACGGAAGGTCCGGCACATCACTGAGCAGTAATTCCACCAGTTCCCGGTCATTTTCCGCTCCCACCTGTTCCGTGATAAATATACCGCCCTTTTTTAACAGCCGCGCTGTTTCAGCGGGATTAAAATTTCCATGGCGGTTGATAATCAAATCAAAACTTTCGTCAGGAAAGGGCAGTCTGCCGCCTCCGTCTGCTTCCTGAAAATCAATTCCCAGGGGCAGTAATTTTTTCCTGCATAATTCCACATTCGGCGGATAATTTTCCGTAGCCGCCAGATTACAGCAGGGGTGATTGAGAGATAACAGAAATTCCCCTCCTCCGGTTTCCACATCAAGGAGTTTCTGCTCCGGTTTCAGATAATATCTGACTGTTTCCCTGTAATTCCAGGGCAGATCCTGTTCTTCTTCATATTTCCCATTAATATGGGAAAAGTCCCAGCCATGGATATGGGCCTGTTCTTCTTCCTGAAGCCATAATTTTAAATATGTTTCTTTTTCCATCTTTTTTGCTCCTTTTTGCCTGCTGTACTGTCTGAATCCGGTGCAGTTTCCCCATATTCCCAACCATTAATCTGTTTTTCAGAAACTGCCCGTGCATATTCCTGTCCATTCTGGAAAAACTGTATAAAAAAGGATGCGCTATGCGCATTCTCTGCGCGCGAGCGGATTGCGCAGCAATAAACATCACCCCCACGAGCTGCGCC
>OFGR01001235.1_pt1 | contig 21514 bp, 20 predicted proteins | sample 1521811 | NCBI WGS metagenome assembly OFGR01 (sample SAMEA3504098, study PRJEB24116) | mouse gut metagenome | biome: mouse gut; feature: mouse-associated habitat; material: faeces | place: Denmark | collected 2011
CTGATTTTTCTCGTTGTTTCCGATCTGAAATTCTTTCATGTTTTTTTCTCCTGCTTTCTGCTTTTGTGTATCGTTCGGATGGTTCCGGGATTCTTGTGTGTTCTCTTTTTGGATTTGCCCTGCTTTCCATCTTTGTGTTCTGACAGTTTCCGGGGTTTTATCAGGCAGTTTTTTGCGAAACCAATCAAATCCTGCCTGCCGGTTTTTACCAGTGCTTCTCTGACCAGATCATGGTTTTTCGGGTCCCGGTACTGGATCAGCGCCCGCTGCATGGCTTTTTCATGAGGATTACGGGCGACATACACCGGTTCCATGGTACAGGGATTCAGTCCTGTGTAATACATGCAGGTGGAAATGGTGGAGGGCGTCGGGTAGAAGTCCTGTACCTGTTCCGGCATATAGTTAAGTTCCCGGAGAAATTCTGCCAGCTCCACAGCCTCCTTCAGGGTGGAACCAGGATGGGAAGACATAAGATAAGGTACCAGATACTGGTCTTTTTTCAGGTTCCGGTTCATATTCTCGTATTCCCGGACAAACCTGCGGTACACAGCTGCTTTGGGTTTTCCCATATACTGCAGTACCTGGTCAGAAATATGTTCCGGCGCCACCTTCAGCTGTCCGCTTACGTGATACTGACACAGTTCTTTCAGAAAAGTACGGTCAGAATCTGCCAGCAGATAGTCAAAACGGATTCCGGAACGGATGAATACCTTTTTCACACCGGGAAGATTCCGGAGTTTCCGAAGCAGAGAAAGGTAATCTCTGTGGTCTGCTTTCAGGTTCCTGCAGGGTTCCGGGAACAGGCATTGTCTGCCGGTACATACCCCTTTTGTCAGCTGCTTTTCGCAGGCGGGAAAACGGAAATTGGCGGTGGGTCCGCCCACATCATGGATATATCCCTTAAAATCTCTGTCTTTTATCAGAAGTTCTGCCTCACTGAGCAGTGATTCTTGGCTTCTGGACTGGATAATCCGTCCCTGATGGAACGTCAGGGCACAGAAATTACAGCCGCCAAAACAGCCGCGGTTGCTGGTAAGGCTGAATTTTACTTCTGCGATGGCAGGTACTCCCCCTGCTTTCTCATAAGAGGGATGGTATGTGCGCATATAGGGCAGCGCATAGACGTCGTCCATTTCCTGTCTGCTCAGAGGAAGGGCCGGAGGATTCTGTACCACGTATACCTGATTGGGGTATTCTTCCACCAGACGTCTGCCCGAAAAGGGATCTGTATTGGAATACTGCAGGTAAAAACTCCTGGCATAAACCTTTTTATCCTGTGCGGTTTTTTCAAATTCCGGCAGGAATACCGCGTCGTAGATGTTTTCTTTTTTCCTGGTTTTGTATACCGTACCATTTACAAAGGTAATCTGTTCCGGGGGCAGTCCGCTGTCCAGTGCTTCTGCCAGCGCCAGGATACTGTGTTCTCCCATGCCGTACATCAGAATGTCTGCGCCGCTGTCCAGAAGAATGGAACGTCTGATTTTATTGCTCCAATAATCGTAGTGGGCCAGCCTGCGCAGGCTGGCTTCCACGCCGCCGATTAAAACAGGTGTTTTTTTATAAGTCTGGCGGATCAGATTTCCATAGACAATGGTGGCATAATCCGGCCGCTTTCCCATAATTCCGCCAGGGGTAAAGGCATCCTGGTTACGGCGGTGCCTGGAGACACTGTAATGGTTTACCATGGAATCCATGTTTCCGCCGCTTATAAGGAAAGCCAGTCTCGGTTCTCCGTAGATGGCAATGCTGTCTTTCTTTTTCCAGTCCGGCTGGGAAATTATGCCCACGGTGTATCCGTGGGCTTCCAGCAGACGGCTGATAATGGCATGTCCAAAAGAGGGATGATCCACATAGGCGTCTCCGATTACATATACAAAATCAAACTGTGCAATTCCCCGCTTTTGCATATCTTCTCTGCAAACTGGTAAAAAGTCCCGTTCCATGCTGTCTCCTGTTCTATGTATCCAGTGCAGCCATGAAAATGCCCGGTTCTGCTTCCTGGGATGGTGAAAAAACGTCATAATAACTGTGGATATAATAATCTGCCAGAGCCTGTTTTTCCTGTCTCTGGGCAGATGAAAATTTATCTTCTACGGCACATACCCGCATTCCGGCATTTTTTCCTGCCATAATTCCCATGGGTACGTCTTCAAATACCAGACAGTGCTCCGGTTTTACTCCCAGACGTTCTGCCGCTTCCAGATACACGTCCGGCGCAGGTTTTCCGTGTTTTACCTCGCAGGCTGTGACGATCTCCTGAATATAACGGTCAAGATGGAGGGATTTTGCTACTGCAGCCACCAGTTCTCTGGAATTGCTGGTGGCGATACCGGCAGAAATTCCCTGCTTTTTACAGTGTTTCAGAAATTCTTCCGCGCCGGGTTTGAAGGGTACCTCATATGTATATTTCTCAATGGCCATCCGGTTCCATATTTCCTTTAATTCCTCCACACTCTCGGAGAGATGAAATAATTCTCTGGTGTAAACAGCGGTCTCCGTAAAACTCATTCCTTCAATATCATGCTGGTAGGTTTCCGGCAGGGTAAGTCCGCGCTGTTCTAAAAATTCCACGTCAATATCATGCCACAGCCACATGGAATCCACCAGGGTTCCGTCCAGGTCGAATATTACGGATCGTATATTTTTTAACATAGTGTTGTTCTCCTTAAGGTCGTCCGGGCCGGCAGGAACATCCGATTCCAAGGCCTCCCTGACCGATATGGCAGGAAACGCCCATGGAAAGGTTATCGCACAATACTTCCATACCCGGAAAGGCTTCCCGGATTTCTTTCAGCCATTCTTCCGTAGCTTCTTCTGAGGCGCTGGAGGCTGCCAGCAGATATACTTCGCCTTTTTCCTGCCACTCCCGGAATGTGGTTTCCAGATCATGCTGCATGGCCTCAATCATGGCTTTTTTTGCTCTGGCTGTCCCGTGGCATTTCTTAAAGGTATCCAGGGTTCCCACGTCAAATTTCAGTACCGGTTTGATGTTCAGCACAGTGCCAAGGGCCGCTGTGGCCGGAGAAATCCTTCCGCCCCTCTTTAAGTGCTCCAGTGTCTCCACACCCACATAGATAACCATTTTATCTCTGGATGCTTCCAGAATTTCTTTGATTTCCGGCGGGGTATAGCCCTCTTCAATAAGTTCCAGTGCATCAAGTACGGAGCGGTGCAGGGCTGTGGAAACCCTTCCGTTGTCTACCACAAAGATTTTTCCGTTATAGGGTTCTTCCTGAGCCAGTCCAAGGGCTGCTCCGCAGGAGCCGCTCAGTCCGCTGCTGATGGGAATGTACAGAATCTGTTCGTATCGTTCAAGGCCTTTATCCCATAATTTCATAACTTCCGCCGGGGAAGGCTGAGAAGTGGAAACTTCACTGCCGGAGTCCAGTTTCCGAAAAAATTCTTCTCTGGACAGGTTCACATCCTCGTAATAGCATGTATCGTCAAAATAAAAAGGCATGGGCAGTACCATAATACCAAGTTCTTCTGCCTGTTTTTGCGTAATTCCGCTGTGGCTGTCTGTGATTACTCCAATTTTTTTCATGACTTCCTCCTGTTTCCGGATCATCCTTTCCGGGATGGTCCTGTGTGTTCGGTGATTGTCTGCAATTCTTCCGGGGTCAGCAGACGATATTCCCCAGGCAGCAGAGAATCGTCCAGTTCCAGGCTGCCCATGGAAATACGTTTTAAATACAGCACCTTTTTTCCTACTGCTTCAAACATGCGTTTGACCTGATGAAATTTCCCTTCGGTGATGGTCAGGGTAATCCTGGAAATTTCCGGGTGATTTTCAGGCAGAAGATTCAGCTCTGCCGGCCGGGTAAGCCTGGCTTCTCCTATGTCCAGGCCCTGAGAAAACTGCTCTACATCGTCTTCTGTCACATGGCCTGAAACTTCGGCGTAGTAGGTTTTCGGCACATGTTTTCCAGGTGCGAGCAGGTTATGGGCCAGTGTGCCATCGTTGGTAATCAGAAGCAGCCCTTCCGTGTCAAGATCCAGCCTGCCCACAGGAAACAGGCCTTTTCTGCGATTTTTTGGAAAATAGTCCAGAACTGTTTTGTGGATCCTGTCTGTCACTGCGCTGACACAGCCGCCTGGCTTGTAAAACAGGTAATATTCATATCTGGTGTAACCGATGTCCTGTCCCTGAAATGATACCGTATCCGTGTCCGGTGTTATCTTCTGTTCCGGTCCTGTGGGACGGTTTCCGTTTACCAGAATCTGTTTTTTTCGTATGTATTGTTTTACCTGGCTGCGGGATCCGATTCCCATGTCGGCAAGATATTTGTCCAGTCTGATCTCCATGGCGGTTCCTTTCTGTTTCTCTGATGAAGAACTTTTAAATTCCGGTAAAAGAACAGGTTTTATTACAGTCAGGGAGCAGAAATTATCATGAAAACTGATAATTCAGACGTTTTTCCTCTAACCACTTTAAAATCCAGTAGGGGTTAATGCTGAGTTCCGTGCCTGTCTCCCCGTCAATGTAAATACCCATGTGAAGATGGACCGGGAATTTGCCCACGGTGCCCTCTTCTTCCCCATAGCCGCTGTCTCCCATAAAGCCCAGAAGTTCTCCGGCTTTTATTTCGTCCCCTTCCTGAAAGTCTCTGGCATAATCATGGAGATGTGCATAATAGAAATAACCGCCGTGGGGAGAACGGATTCCAATCCGGTACCCTCCAAGTTTCAGCCATCCAATTTTTTCCACTACTCCGTCTGTCATGCTGATTATGGGATAGTGTCCCCGCTGATTACAGGAGGCCATAATATCCGTTCCTTCGTGGCCCCGGTCTCCGCCGAAATTCCGGTCAAACATCCAGGAATTTTCAAAGGAGGTGGTCAGGGAACTGTCCTGTGCTGACAGAGGAACAGGAAAATATTTTACATCTTCCCAGACAGCCTGTTCGGCCTGTTTCAGCGCCTGGATTTTCTGAGGCTGATATTCATACAGAAGGTTTAAATAATCTTCCAGTTCACTCTGTTTCTTTTTTTCTGTAAAAAGATAACCCAGCAGATAATCGTAACGGGTGTAATCCGTATCTTTCTCAAACTTGCAGAAGGCCTCGTACTGTTCCGGGGGAACCTTCTGCTGCCGCAGGAGTTCTCTGGTATCTTCTGCCACCAGGAGGTGGGTAATCTTCGCAACCTGCCGGATCTGTTCGGTCAGGACCGTAATCAGGCAGACCATTGCTGTAAGAATCAGTAACCATATACATACCTGCTTTTTCATAATCTTCCTTTATGGGTATTATTTGGAGCGTTTCAGGAATTCCAGGAGCAGTTTCCACACTTTTTCCGTGGAGGAAATGCTTAACCTTTCTTTTGGCGTGTGGATATCAAAATTGTCGGGGCCAAAGGAAATACAGTCCAGGTTCTCTATTTTACCGGAAAAAATACCGCATTCCAGTCCTGCATGGATAGCCTGAATCTTTGGTTCTTTCTGAAATAATTCCCGGTAGACGTCTGCCATCCGTTCACGCATGGGAGAGTCTGCACGGTATTCCCAGGCCGGGTAATCACCGCTTATGGTGACTTCTCCTCCCAGAAATTCTGTTAAAAAGGTCAGCCGGTCTGTGACTTCATATTTTCTGCTGGTAACGCTGCTTCGCACAGAAAAGCACAGAGAAAAAGTGTCATTTTCCAGTTTCATAATACCAGGGTTCAGAGAAGTTTCCACCAGTCCTTCCAGTTCCGGGCTCATATGCTGTACGCCCCAGGGCATGGTACGGAGGAAAAACAGTACTTTGGTCAGAGAAGCGGCGTCCAGAACTTCTGTCTGTTTTTTTACCGGCTTGCTGCAAAGAACGCTAACCTGTCGGTCAGAACTGCGGTATTCATGACGAAGCACTTCCTGCCAGGAGGAAATCAGTGATTCCGGGTTGGGCCCTTTCCAGTCTTCCGGTATAAGAATGGTACATACAGCCTCCCGCGGAATGGCATTGTCTTTTAACCCGCCTTCCAGTGTTTCCAGATAAAAGGGAAGTTCTTCCCGTATTCCCTTTAAAATTCTCCCAAGGAGCACAGCGGCATTTCCCCGCTCTTTGTGGATTTCACTGCCGGAATGTCCGCCCTGCAGTCCTGTTACTCTGATTTCATAAAGGGTTCCCTGTACCTGCTGCCGGGATATGGGAAGTATGCAGTCTGCCTGAAGGCCTCCTGCACATCCGGTAAGAAAGATGCCTTCTTCATCGGAGTCAATATTCAGAAGTTTTTTTCCTTTCAGCATGGAAAGATCAATGGCTTCTGCACCCAGCATACCCACTTCTTCGTCTACGGTAATGACGATTTCCAGAGGCGGATGGGGCAGCGTATCATCTTCCAGAATGGCAAAGGCATAAGCCAGAGCGATTCCGTCGTCTCCGCCCAGGGTGGTTCCCTCTGCTTTCAGGAAATCTCCCTCCACATACAGCCGCAGGCCTTCTTTTTCAAAATCAATGTCCACATGGTTTTCTTTTTCACATACCATATCCATATGGCCCTGTATGATAATGGGCTCGGACGTTTCATAACCTTCGGAACCGTCTTTGAACATAATCACGTTATTGCTGTCATCCTGTATCCATCTCAGACCATGCTCTCTGGCAAAAGATACACAGTAATCACTGATGGCTTTTGTATTTCCGGAGCCATGGGGAATCTGGCAGATTTCTTCAAAATATGCAAAAACTCTTTCTGGTTTCAGCTTTTCACAAACTCTCATATTCGCCTCCTGCTTTGGTATATTTATTTTATTGGTTCATAGAATAAACTATGAAAAAAATCATGTACATTATTATTCTGACCGGATTTTTATTTTACATTTTAATATTTCCCCAGGAATCGGTAAGCGCTGCGGCGCTGGGGTTGAACCTGTGGTATGAAAAGATGCTGCCGACTCTGCTGCCCTTTTCCATTCTGTCCTATCTGGTGATTCATTCCGGCATACTGGACGGATTTACGCTTATGCTGCACAGAGTTCTGAAACATCTGTTTCCGGTAAGCAGCGCCGGTATTTATCCGCTGGTGGCCGGACTGCTGTTTGGATTTCCCATGGGCAGCAAAATCACCTCGGAGCTGGTTCTTGCAGGAAAAATAACCAGGGAGGAAGGACAGCGTCTCTTCTGTGTCTGCAACAACATCAGTCCCATGTTTATCAGCAGCTTTATCTTAAATGACTGTCTGAGAAGACCGGATTTAAGAACGACGAGTTATCTGATTCTGTACGGGCCGCCGCTGATTCTCTATATGCTTATGAACAGCCGCCGCAGTTTTACCTCTCCTGTGAATGGTAATTTTCCAAAAAAAACGACATCCATGAGCTTTCAAATCATAGATGCCGGCATTATGAACGGATTTGAAACATTGGCAAAACTGGGAGGCTACATTATGCTCTTTGCCATCCTGGCACAGATGACCATGCTGCTGCCCCTGTCAAATCCGGTTTTAAAATGCATCTTCATTGGATTTACGGAAATTACCAACGGAATTTCCTGTACAGCAGAACAGAATATGACGATTCAGACGGCATATCCTCTGATGATGGCATTTACCGCGTTCGGCGGTCTTTCCGGCTTTGCCCAGACGGCTTCCATGGTAAAAGGAACCGGATTTTCCATGGTTCCCTATGTCCGGATGAAACTTTTCGGAACAGTTACTGCATTTATTCTGGCCTTCCTGTTTGTCCGCTAAGGGTTATATTTCTGTAACCTGAAGTTCCGGAACAGATTCGTTTTCACTGGTTCCGGAATCCGGATCTCCACCTGCCGGCGACAGCTCGATACGGTTGGTATTCACCACAGTGTAGCATTCCTGCAGGGAATTTAAAAGGTTGTCTGTCCGGGCTCTGGTACTGTCTATGGCGTGTCCGATAATGCTTTCCAGGCCTTTTAAAATATCGTCCGTGTACTGGATGGCTCCCATACGGATATTATTTGCATCATTTGTGGCGTTATCCAGAATTTCCTGTGCCTGGTTGGTGGCAATTAATACCACCTCATTGGCCTGGGCATATGCCTGCTGCATAATTTCGTGTTCACTGACCAGTTCCGTGGTATGTACTTCTGCCTGAGCGATAATGGCATCAGCCTTGGCCTGTGCGTCTGCCAGAATCGCTTCTTTATTACTGATCATTCTCTGATAACGTTTAATCTCATCGGGCATTCTTCTGCGGAGTTCTGATAACAAATCTTCGATTTCATCTTTGTCCACCACAATTCTGCTGTTGGAAAAAGGCTGGTATTTACAGTTTTCGATATAGTCTTCTATTTCGTCGATAATCTGCTCAATTTTGTTACTCATATATGTAACGCTCCTTACATTCAGCTATATTTTGCATAAATTCTGTCTATAAGCTGCTCCGGTACAAAATGAGAAATATCTCCCCCGTAAGAAGCAACTTCCTTCACGATGGTAGAGCTCAGATAGGCATATTCCAGACTGGTAGTTAAAAATACCGTGTCAATCCGGGAATTTACAATACGGTTGGTCTGGGCAATCTGAAGTTCATATTCAAAATCAGTGACAGCCCTGAGACCTCGGACAATAATGGAAGCATCTGCTTCCCTGGCGTAATCAATCAGAAGACCGTTAAAGGATGTAATTCTGATATTTGGAATATGGCCTGTAATCTCTTCTAACATACTAACACGTTCCTGTACAGAAAACAATGGATTTTTTGCACTATTGATTAAAACTGCCACCACCAGCTCATCCACAATCTGCGCAGAACGTTCTATCATATCAATGTGTCCAAAGGTTGCCGGGTCAAAACTGCCCGGATAAATTGCTCTTTTCATCTGTTTCCCCCGTAGCTTCTTACATCAACCGCAGAAATACATGTTTGTTGGTTTTGTAAGTTTTTTCCTTTGTAATGGTATAGCCCATGGATTCTGCCCAGGAAAAGTCCGTATCCAGAGCTGCTTCCACTACAATCAGTGATGACTCAGTAATCAGCGATGATTCTCCCAGAGCCTGCAAAACGTCTTTTTCCAGATGTTTTCTGTATGGCGGGTCCAGGAATACAAGGTCAAAATGTTCTCTGCCCTCCAGCCATCGGATTGCTGAAATGACATCCTTTACCAGCAGCGTGCACTGGTCTGTAAATCTGGTAAACCGTATATTTTCCTCAATACAGGAGGCTGCCTTTTTATTGTTTTCCACGAAAACCGCCGCCTGAGCTCCCCGGCTGACGGCTTCCAGGCCCATCTGTCCGCTTCCGGCGAACAGATCCAGAAACCTGCTGCCCGGAAGTTCCGGGTTCAGCATATTAAATAAGGTTTCCTTGATTCGGTCTGATGTGGGCCTTGTCTCCATGCCGGAAAGGGTTTTCAGGGGAAGGCTCCGGGCGCTTCCTGCTATGATTCTCATTTTTTCACCTCGTTTAAAATTGCTTTTCGAAGAAGGGTCAGTGCGCTTGCCACAGAATATTCCCTGATTTTGCTGCGGCTTCCGCTGAACAGATTTTTTTCGGTATAAACTGTTCCCTTACAGCAGCAGCTGATATAGACCAGTCCTGCCGGTTTTTCAGCAGTACCGCCTTCCGGTCCTGCAATACCGGTTACGGCCACGCAGATATCTGCCCCTGCCGCTTTCCGTCCGCCTCTGGCCATTTCCTCTGCAGTTTCAGGGCTGACAGCCCCGTGGTTCTTTAACGTATTATGGGAAACACCCAGCAGTTTTTCCTTGGCCTCATTGGAATAGGTAATATAGCCTTCTTTGAAGTTTTCCGAGATGCCGGAAACATTCACCAGCCTTCCTGCCAGCAGTCCCCCGGTACAGGATTCTGCTGTGGTAATGGTGAGGTGGTGTTCCTTCAGCAGTTCTGCTATGGCCTGTTCCAGGGTTACCTGGGGATCGTCTGTGTAAATCAGATCTCCGAACCGCTGTTTCAGGGCGTCTTCCACCGGCGCAATCAGGTCAAAGGCCGCTTCTTCTGTCACTGCTTTTGCAGTAATACGCAGATGTACTTCTCCCGTTTTGGCGTAAGGTGCCACTGTGGGATTTTTCTGTGCGTCAATTAAATCCAGTATCTTTGTCTCTGCCGCGCTTTCTCCTATGCCGCAGAACTTGACCATTCTGGAGCAGATCACTTCCGGCTGCAGGCTGCGCAGCCAGGGATATACCTGTTCTTCAAACATGGGGATCAGCTCGTTTGGCGGTCCCGGAAGAAGAATCATGCAGGTATTTTCATCTTCCATAATGATGCCGGGGGCGGTACCGTTGCTGTTATACAGCACCTTGCAGCCTTCCGGTACCAATGCCTGTTTCCAGTTGTTTTCCGTAATTTCATGTCCTCTTTTTTTCAGAAATTCCCGGATTTCCTGTCTGGCTCTTGCATCCTCCACCAGTTTTTTGCCCATAACTTCTGCAGCGGTCTCTTTGGTCAGGTCATCTCTGGTAGGGCCGAGCCCTCCGCACAGGATAATCACATCGGAACGTTCTTTTGCTGTGTGAAGCAGCTGTTCCAGACGTCCGGCATTATCGCCCACCACGCTCTGATAATACATGGAAAGCCCCAGCATGGCGCACTGTTCCGAAAGGAAAGCGCCGTTGGTATTTACGATATTTCCCAGAAGTAATTCTGTTCCCACGCATATTAATTCTACTGTCATTGTCCTTCATCCTTTTCTCTGAAAATCACAGCAAATAAAAATCATTGGCTGTAAACAGTTATTGTTTTGTTACGATACATACGTTTCGTAAACAGTAACATTATTTTTGCTCTTTCAGAACGTCTTTATTCTTGACAATATAATCAATTAAGGACACAAGGGTCAGAATCAGCGCAATATAAGTGATGATGGCTGCGCAAATCCGGTAAATATCATTGTCATAATTTAAAATCAGCATTACGATCATAATCATCTGAAAGGTGGTTTTGAATTTTCCCCAGTAACTTGCCGCAATTACGATTCCGTTGTCGGAGGCTACCAGACGGAATCCGCTGATGATAAATTCCCGGCTGATAATGATAATGGAAATCCAGGCTGCAAGGCTTCCGTTTGCAGTCAGGCAGATCAATGCAGACGCTACCAGAAGTTTATCAGCCAGAGGGTCCATAAATTTCCCGAAATTTGTCACCAAATCATATTTTCTTGCAATTTTTCCATCCATCAGGTCTGTCAGACTGGCAATGATAAACAGTACAACGGATGCATACATGCCTGCCTCGCCCAGACCGGGAACCAGCATGCAGATTACAAAAGGCACAATCAGAATCATTCGTAAAATCGTTAATTTGTTTGGTAAGTTCATACAATCACCTCTCCTGTTAAATCATATTCATGTGCTCCGGTCACCTTTACTTTCACAAAGTCTCCGGTCATCAGTGTTTCCTCCGTATTGATAAAGATGTAGCCGTCAATCTCCGGTGCGTCCCGGTAAGTCCTGCCGATGCAGACGTTTTCTCCCTCCACTTTTCCCTCGATCATGACCCACAGTTCCTGCCCTTTCATTTCTTCATTTTTGTCAAAAATGATTTCTTCCTGCAGTTCCATAATATCTTCTTTCCAGATGGATTTCTGATATTCTTCTACCTGATCCGGAAATTCTGCCGCTGGTGTATTTTCTTCCTGGGAATAGGAAAATGCACCCAGCCGGTCAAATTCCATTTCATTGAGAAAATACATGAGTTCTTCGTGCATTTCCTGGGTTTCACCCGGAAATCCGGCAATCAGGGTAGTGCGGAGTGTAATGTCAGGAATTTCCGCTCTCAGATGTGCCAGTTTTTCCGTAAGTTCTTCTCTGGTGGTTTTCCGACCCATTCGTTTCAGGACTGCATTGCTGATATGCTGGATGGGCATATCCAGATAATGGCAGACCTTTTTATTTCTCTTTATGGACTGAATCAGTTCTTCGTAAATTTCTTCCGGATAACAGTACATAATACGAATCCACTGGATACCTGAAATCCTGTTCAGTTCATCCAGAAGGATGTGCAATGATTTTTTTCCATATAAATCCAGGCCGTATAAAGTGGTTTCCTGGGCCACCAGAATCAGTTCCTTTACTCCCTGAGCGGCAAGTTCCCTGGCCTGGGTCAGCAGTTCTTCCATGGGTACGCTGCGATAGCGGCCCCGGATCTTTGGAATAATACAGTAAGTGCAGTTTTTATTGCAGCCTTCTGCGATTTTCAGATGGGCATAATGCCCGCCGGTGGTCAGAAAACGTTTTCCAGAAGAGAAAGGGGGATTTTCCAGAGGCTGGTAAGACTCGTATTTTTTCCCTTTCAGCACCTCTTCCACAGCCGCTGCAATTTTTTCGCCGGAACCGGTGCCCAGCACTGCGTCCACCTGGGGAATTTCGTGCATAATTTCCTTCCGGTACCGTTCTGCCAGGCAGCCTGTTACCAGCAGGGCCTGACAGGTTCCCGCGTCTTTATATTCCGCCAGTTCCAGAATGGTATTGATACTTTCTTCTTTTGCGTCATTGATAAAGCAGCAGCTGTTAATGATAATCACTTCTGCCTGTTCTTCCTCATCAGTAAAAGTATGGCCGGCTTCTCTCAGCGTTCCTATCATATACTCTGTATCTACCAGGTTTTTATCACATCCCAGAGAAACAAATAAAATTCTCATGTTCTTCTCCATTTCCTTTATAAAGATTACCACACCATTCTGTCGTCTGACAGAACAATGTGGTAACTTTGCCGGAGCGTATTCAGACTTCTGAATCCTCACTGTCTTCTTCGCCCACAATTTTCACCTTACTGCTGTATAATTCCTCCACCGCAATGGAAAAAGGTTTTTTATTGGAAGGGTTGTCAATCAGCGGGTCTTCCCCTCCGATAATCTGCCTTGCTCTTTTTGCGGTTGCAAGTACAATGGAGTAACGACTGTTTACTACCGGTTCCTCTCCAATCTCAACGTTGCTGTTTACCACTTTCATTAAGTCTGTGTAAGACGGATGCAGCATCATAATATCATTCTCCTTTCGCAAAGCCTTTTAACTCAGCCCTGATTTTTTCAATCAATTCATGGTTTCCGGCCACACGGGCATGTTCGTTCTGTATGATGGTGTGTACCTGTTCCACACATTCATCCAGATTATCGTTGATTACCAGGTAGTCGTATGCTTCCACTCCCTGGGCTTCCTGCCAGGCACGGCTTAAACGGGAACGGATTACTTCTTCTGTCTCCGTTCCTCTTTCTGTCAGCCTGTTCTTCAGTTCTTCCCCGTTTGGAGGCGTTACAAACAGCAGTAACGTGTCGGGATGGGCTTCTCTGACTTTCAGGGCGCCCTGAATCTCGATTTCGAGAATGACGTCTTTCCCCTGGTCAAGCTGCTGCCTCACATATGCTTCAGGTGTTCCGTAATAATGGTTTACATACTGTGCGTATTCTAACAGTGCGTGATTTTCTATCATGACCAGAAATTCTTCTTCTGACACGAAGAAATACTCTTTTCCATGGCTTTCTCCCGGTCTGGGAGTCCTGGTAGTGGCTGAAATACTCAGTGCGTAGGTATCCGGATACTTTTCCAGAAGCTGCTTCATAATAGTTCCTTTTCCGGAGCCGGAGAATCCGGATACCACAGTCAAAATGCCTGTTTTCCTGCTTCTTTTCATTACATGCAATTCCTTTTATTCTATGTTCTGAATCTGCTCCCGTACTTTTTCAATATCTGTTTTCAGATTGATGGCGATGTCGGAAACAGTCAGGTCGTTGGCTTTGGAAAGAATGGTATTCGCTTCCCGGTTCATTTCCTGGGCAATAAAATCCAGTTTTCTTCCCACGCTTCCGCCTTCTGTCAGTGTATCTCTGGTGCTGCTGATATGGCTTTTCAGACGAACTGTTTCTTCATCCGTACAGATTCGGTCTGCAAAAATGGTGACTTCCGTAAGAATTCTGTTTTCGTCTATCTGAGCATCAGACATCAGCTCTCGGATTTTATCCGTCAGTTTCTGCCGGTGTTCGGTGAGAATTTCCGGGGAACGCTGTTCAATCTGTTCCACATATTCAGACATCAGTTCCAGCTTCCTGAGTAAATCTTCTTTTAACAGTTCTCCCTCCCGAACGCGGGCTGCCACAAACTGCCGGGCAGCTTCTGTGACGGCCTGTTCCAGCAGTTTCCACAGTTCTTCTTCATCCATTGCCTGAGCTTCCATGGTGAGGACTTCCGGGTATCGGGAAAGTTCTCCGGCACTCAGATCACAGGGCAGAGAGAAAGCATCTCCCATCTGCCGGATGTATTCCACGTACTTTTCTGCCAGCTCCTGGTTATATTTTAGAGAAATCTGGTTTTCCGTGCAGTCTTCACAGGTAACATAAACATCCACTTTTCCCCGCTGGATATGTTTTTTCAGGAGATTGCGGATATTATTTTCAAAAAAATTCATTTTCCGCGGCATCTTGACAGTAAGATCCAGATACCGGTGATTTACCGACTTTATCTCTACCGTAACCCTGTGGGCCTCGTCTGCAAGCTCGCAGCGTCCAAAGCCGGTCATGCTTTTTATCATAAGAGCCTCCTGTATGCATAGATGAATGTATTATAAAACAATTCCCATAATTAGTCAATCAGGATTCTTTTTATTTCATATTTCCATGGAGCTGCTGCAGGGACCGTACCTCACTGCTGCCATGTTTTTTCAGAGAAAGAATTCCGCTGACGGTGGCTTTTGCTGCTGCCATGGTAGTCATGTAGGGAATTTTTTTCTTAATGGCGGCTTTTCTCAGGTAACTGTCATCCGTTTTCCGCTCCTGGCCAATGGGCGTGTTGATAATTAAATCAATTTTGCCGTTGGTAATCAGATCCAGCATATTTGGTCTGCCCTCCTGAAGTTTATGAACCATATCTGCTTCAATGCCTGCTTCCCGAATGAGCCTGCAGGTATTTTTGGAGGCGATAATATGAAATCCTGCTTCTGCAAATTTTCCTGCGATGTCCACTACCTCCGGCTTATCCCGGTCACTGACGGAAATCAGCACGGTTCCTTCCAGGGGGAGTTTCATCTGAGCAGCTTCCTGAGCTTTGAAAAATGCTTCTCCGTAGGATTCGGAAAGCCCCAGGACTTCTCCTGTAGAACGCATTTCCGGTCCTAATACCGGGTCCACTTCCTGGAACATGTTAAAGGGGAAAACCGATTCCTTTACACCGTAATAGCCGGTTTTTGTTTCTTTCAGTTCCGGTACCGGAGAGGAATTTCCGGTCAGTTCTGCAGTTACTATGTCGATGGCCAGGGGTACCATGCGGATATTGCATACCTTGGACACCAGAGGTACGGTTCGGGATGCTCTTGGGTTGGCCTCCAATACGAACACTTTTCCGTTTTCAATGGCGTACTGCATGTTCATCAGTCCCTGTACATGCATTTCTTCTGCGATTTTCCGTGTATATTCCTTAATGGTTGCCACATTTTCTTCTGAAATATGTCTGGATGGAATAATGCAGGCGGAGTCACCGGAATGTACCCCGGCCAGCTCGATATGTTCCATTACTGCCGGTACAAAGGCGTGTGTTCCGTCACTGATGGCGTCTGCTTCGCATTCCGTTGCATGTCCCAGAAAACGGTCAATCAGAATGGGCCTGTCGGGAGTTACGCCCACAGCGGCGTTCATATAGCCTTCCATGCTGTCGGCATCGTATACCACTTCCATACCGCGTCCGCCCAGCACATAAGAAGGACGCACCATAACAGGATAACCGATTTTTTCTGCAATGTGCAGCGCTTCCTCCACATTGACTGCCATTCCGGATTCCGGCATGGGAATTTCCAGTTTATCCATCATGGCCCGGAACAGATCCCGGTCTTCTGCCAGATCTATCACAGAGGGGGCGGTGCCCAGAATCTTCACACCGTTTTTCTCCAGATCTGCCGCCAGGTTCAGAGGAGTCTGGCCGCCAAACTGGGCAATTACGCCTGCCGGTTTTTCTTTTTTGTAGATACTCAGAACATCCTCCAGAGTCAGCGGTTCAAAATAGAGTTTGTCGGAGGTGTCGTAATCGGTAGAAACAGTTTCCGGGTTACAGTTTACAATAATGGTTTCAAATCCCAGTTTTTTCAATGCCAGAGAGGCATGGACACAACAGTAATCAAATTCGATCCCCTGTCCAATCCGGTTGGGGCCGCCGCCCAGTATCATGATTTTGGGTTTCCCTTCTGAAACGGGGTTTTTATCTTCTGCGTTGTAGGTGGAGTAATAGTAGGCGTTGTCTTTGGTTCCGCTGACATGTACGCCTTCCCATGCTTCTTCCACACCCAGGGAAATTCGTTTTTCCCGGATGTCCGCCTCCGGTATTTCTAAAATCTGGCTTAAATATTTATCTGAAAATCCATGTTTTTTGGCATTAATCAAAGCGTGGTCAGAAGGAAGACAGCCTTTTTCTGCTGCCAGGGCTTCTTCTTCCTCTGCCAGTTCTTTCATCTGCTCCAGAAAATAATGTTTTACTTTGGTGATTTCGTGAATTTCCTCGGGTGTGGCTCCTTTCCGCAATGCTTCATAAATAATGAAATACCGCTCGCTGGAGGGAGTAATCAGGAGTTTTAATAAATCTTCTTTTGATTTTTTGTCAAAGTCTCTGGCGTGTCCCAGGCCGTAGCGGCCGGTTTCCAGACTGCGGATGGCTTTCTGGAAGGCTTCTTTAAAAGTCTTTCCAATGCTCATGACTTCTCCCACTGCACGCATCTGGGTGCCCAGCTTATCTTCCACGCCCTTGAATTTTTCAAAAGCCCAGCGGGCAAATTTGATTACCACATAATCTCCGTCCGGCACATATTTATCCAGTGTGCCGTATTTTCCGCAGGGAATATCCGAAAGGGTCAGCCCCGTGGCCAGCATGGCAGATACCAGTGCGATGGGGAATCCGGTGGCTTTGGAGGCCAGTGCGGAGGACCGGGAGGTTCTGGGATTGATTTCAATTACAATATCCCGGTCTGTTTTGGGATCATGGGCCCATTGTACATTGGTGCCGCCGATAACCTGAATGGATTCCACAATTTTATAGGATTTTTCCTGCAGCCGTTTCTGTACTTCTTCGGATATGGTGAGCATGGGGGCGGAACAGAAAGAATCTCCCGTATGCACGCCAAGGGGGTCAATATTTTCAATAAAGCATACGGTAATCATGTTGTTGTCCGCATCCCGGACTACTTCCAGTTCCAGTTCTTCCCAGCCCAGAATGGATTCTTCCACCAGTACCTGTCCAACAAGACTGGCCTGAAGTCCTCTTGCACAGACGGTTTTCAGTTCTTCCACATTGTATACAAGACCGCCTCCTGCGCCGCCCATGGTATAGGCCGGACGCAGGACCACCGGATATCCCAGTTTGTCTGCAATTTCCATGGCTTCTTCCACAGAGTAGGCTACTTCGCTTCTTGCCATCTCAATGCCAAGGCTGTCCATGGTTTTTTTAAATTCTATCCGGTCTTCGCCTCGTTCAATGGCATCCACCTGTACGCCGATCACCTGCACATTGTATTTGTCCAGAACTCCTGTTTTGGCAAGTTCTGAACATAAATTAAGACCCGACTGCCCGCCAAGGTTTGGCAGCAATGCATCCGGTCTCTCTTTTGCAATAATCTGTTCCATTCGTTCTGCATTCAAAGGTTCAATATAAGTAACATCGGCAGTTTCCGGGTCTGTCATAATGGTGGCAGGATTGGAATTTACCAATACGATTTCATAACCCAAACTTCTCAGTGCCTTACACGCCTGTGTACCGGAATAGTCAAATTCACATGCCTGTCCGATGACAATGGGACCGGAACCGATAATCAGCACTTTGTGGATATCTTTTCTCTGAGACATTCTTGTTCCTCCTGTCTGTAACGACTACTTTTGTTGACGATATTTCTCAGTAAACTATTATACAGGAAAATCTTTCAGGTAGCAACGGGAAAGTTTATTTCCGTTTAAAATGCAGGCCTGATTCATACAGACAATGATGGCCCCATTGTCTGTATGAACAAAAAATATGGTATTGCAAAGATTTCTTCTATATTTTAAACTTTGTCATTTCCTGTTTCATTTCCTGAGAAACTTCTGATAAATTTTCAATACACATGGTTACTTTGGCAATGCCTTTTACCTGCTCCTCTATGGATTCTGCCACCTGTTCGGTAAATCCTGCTGTGTTTGCGGAGATATTCTGTATTCTTTCTACAGCACACACCACTGTACGGTCACACTGATGCATTTTTTCCACAAGTTCTTCCATGTCGCTGACGGATTCTTTTGTCTGTTCTGCCAGCATACGGAAATCTGCAAAGGTTCCCTGAACCTGCTTTGCCGCCTGAGTCTGTCCATCCACACCTGCACGGATAGAGTCGATATTTGCAACAACATCAGAGATTTCACTGCACAGTTCTGCAATGATTTTTTCTATGTCATCAGTTGCTGCCGATGAATCTGCCGCAAGTCTTCCGATGGATTCTGCCACTACGGAAAAGCCTTTGCCATGCTCTCCTGCACGTGCAGCTTCCACAGAGGCATTCAGGGCAAGCAGTTCTGTCTGAGAAGAGATATGGTTGATTGTATTTAAGATTCCTGAAATCTTCTGAGACTGGTCTTCCAGTGCCATAATCTTATCATAGGCATCCGCCATTCCCCTGGAGGCCTCCCTGTTCTGTTTCTGAAGTTTTGCAACATCTTCAATTCCCTTTTCACTGGAAACAATGGTATTGTGTGCATTTTCCAGAAGGAGTTTGCTCTTTTCCCGTAAATGCTCAAAATTCGCGCCTAACAGTTCTTCCTGTATGAGGACTTCCTTCACATCTTCATCCTGTGCCTGTGAGCCGTCCAGTATTTCCCGGACTGCCTGGCTGGTTTTCTCTATATCTGTTTCAATTTGTTTTAAATGTCCGGCACTTTCCACAACTTCTCCGGCAATCACCGCATTTTTCCTCAGAATCCCCGATATTTTTTCTGTCATTTTATTAAAACTTTTTGACAATACGCCGATTTCATTCTTATTATTTTCTTCTGCCTGAACAGTAAAATCACCATCCGAAGCGTTTTGAATCAGTTCAGTAACAGACACAATCGGACTGGTCAGTCTGCGTGCCAGCAATGCAGTCACCAAAATTGCGGCTGCGATAATAAAAAGAGCCACTGCTGCCGCAACTGCAATCATTCGATATACCGGAGCCATTACTGATTTTTCTTTATAAAGAGTTATCACAGACCAGGTATCAGATGCCCCTTTGAGCGGGACAGATGCATAGCTTACAATGTAATCTTCGCCTTCATTTGTAATTTTGCCGCTTCCGGTATTTCCTGCCATAACCTCTGTGATGATTTTCTGATAATCCTCGGAAATCGTTATGGCCTGTTCCTCGGTTACAATATTGCCTTCCGGGTCAACCATGGGCTGTCCGTTCTTATCTTTACCGGAAACAGTTCTCGTCATCTGTTTATAATTGTAAAGTTCTTCTGTCTGGGTGCTGTCCGGATGGGCCACCACAACGCCTTCTCCGTCAATAACAAAGGAATATTCTCCATGTTCCGTATCGGAAAATTCTTCTGTCAGACTCTGCAGGTAATCCAGTTTTAAATCTACTGCAAAAATTCCGGTAAACGTATTTTCCCGATACATGGGAAAAAAGATGGAAGCGCATGGCATTCCGGTATTTACGGAATAATAAGATTTCGAGATAAACGGTTTCTGTTCTTCCACAGTCTGCTGAAACCACCATCTGCCGGAACGGTCTGCCAGTTCACCGGAAGATCGGCCTGTCTGCATGCCGTCTGTTCCCTGTATGTAAAGAAGTTCCAGATAAGAATTACGTCTGACGCAATCTTCAAGAATTGGTGTCTGTATATCAGTTTCCATGGTGAGAATACTGGGATTAACAGATAATTCTTCTGTAATTCCATAGGCACCGTCCAAAAACATGGCAATCTCTCCGGATACCAGCTGAGACTTGTCCTGGCTCCTGCCGTATATCTGCCTTTCATAGGATTTTACAAAAATAGTTACAACAATTCCTGTTAAACATAATGCCAGTACACATACAATCAGTATCATAGGCAAAAGAAGCTGCTTAAAAATACTTGTCTTTTTCATTGGGATATCCTCCTGGTCACGCATTGACAACGTCATATATTATTATACACACTCCCCCGCCAAATTACAATCATTCCACACGTTGCTTTTGTGGTTTTATTCTTCCAAAATAACCAGCTTGTTGGGGAAGTATTCTGCACGCACACTGCACCGCTTCATATCCATCTTTCCCTGTTAAAATATATTCCATCAGACAACACACCCCATGGAAGCACACACTTCCATGGGGTTAAATACGATTCTTATTTTTTAATTTTTACTAACATACGTTCTTTTTTACCTACTTGTGATATGGCTGCTTCATAAGAATACGATAGCTCCGATAAATCTGTTCCAGCAGAATCACCCGCATCAGCTGATGAGGAAATGTCATTTTTGAAAAGCTCAGCAGGTAATCCGCTCGTTTCAGAACCTGGTCTGCCAGTCCCAGGGAACCGCCGATGACAAATATGATGTGACTGGTTCCGGATACTCCCAGACTTTCCAGTTTTTCAGAAAGTTCCACAGAATCCAGCATCTTTCCTTCGATTGCCAGTGCACAGATCCAGGCGTCCTCACGGAAATGCTTCATAAGTCTCTGGCCTTCTTTTTCTTTTATCTGGATTTCTTCAGCGGCACTGGCATGGTCCGGCGTTTTCTCATCAGCCACTTCAATGATTTCCAGCTTGCAGTACCGGCCAAGGCGTTTCTGAAATTCCAGAATGGCCTGCCGGTAAAAATTTTCTTTAATTTTTCCTACTGCTATCAGAGTTATTTTCACGTTATGCTCTCCTTTTTGTTGTAATATAGCGCTTTTTCCTTTATAATATATTCTGAGCTTCGAATTTTCAAAGAATCCATATAAATTACCCAGTACATACAGATACTAATTTTCAGAGGTGAACTTATTATGAAATTATTGGAAGAAAAAATCAGACAGGACGGTATTGCCGTAAATGAACATATTTTAAAAGTGGACAGTTTTATCAATCATCAGGTAGATCCGGCGTTAATGCAGGAAATGGGAAAAGAAATCGCAGAACATTTTAAGGACAGAGGCATTACCAAAGTTGCCACCATCGAAAGTTCCGGAATTGCTCCGGCCATTATGACTTCCCTTGCTCTGGGGGTTCCCATGGTAATCCTGAAAAAACAGCCTTCCAAGATTCTGAATCAGGATTTATACCAGACTGTGGTGACTTCATTTACCAAAGAGACGAATTATGAACTGACTCTCTCCAAAAAATATATTACAGCTGACGACCATGTGCTCCTTGTGGATGATTTTCTGGCAAACGGAGAAGCGGCTACCGCTGCAATCCGGCTGATACGCATGTCCCATGCCACCATTGCCGGACTGGGCGTTCTGATCGAGAAATCTTTCCAGCCTGGCCGGGAAAAACTCACAGCACAGGGAATTGAAGTCCATGCGCTGGCCCGCATTGCAAAAATGGCAGAAAATTATATTGAATTTAAAGAGTAATCTTTACCGGTTTGAAAACAATGATGCGCAGCTCGCGGGGTTGATGTTTATTGCTGCGCAATCCGCTCG
>OFGR01001244.1_pt1 | contig 21316 bp, 20 predicted proteins | sample 1521811 | NCBI WGS metagenome assembly OFGR01 (sample SAMEA3504098, study PRJEB24116) | mouse gut metagenome | biome: mouse gut; feature: mouse-associated habitat; material: faeces | place: Denmark | collected 2011
CGCCGCTCAGTACGGTCAGAACACCAAGACATGGTGGGAAGATTTTGTTAAGGAAATAAAAGAAAAGAACCGTTTCCATACAAATATTATTAACAAAGATATTTTAAAAACTATTCTTCTTGCAACTTGCAAACAATATAAAGCCGGTTCAACATTTTATCGAGCCAGGATTTGGAACGATAGACATGGATTTGACAAAGATCATATGGGAGCCCCGCCAGCATCAAAGGCTAGTGCGGGTAGAGCTAATCCAGAGGGAATAAGTTGCCTTTATTTGGCAGATTCTGTAGATACCACTCTACATGAAACACGTGCCGGAGTATATGATTATGCTACGGTTGCAACATTTCGTCTTTTAAAGGATATTGAAGTTGTAAACCTTGTGGCAATAGATAAAATAAGTCCATTTCAAGAGATTGATTGTAGTTTACTTGCTATTAATCTGCCACATCTCAGAAAAATAGGTTATGAAATATCAAAACCATTGAGACGTCATGATAGTCCATTAGATTATCTTCCAACCCAGTACATCAGTGATTATATAAAAAGTGCCGGATTTGCCGGGATTGAATACAAAAGTACCATGTGTAGGAAAGGTGTTAACTATGCTATTTTTGATGAAACACTTTTTGAATGTATTGGTACAGAATCTTATGATATCGATTCACTAACGTATGGTTATTCAATGGTTGAATAATCCATGGTTTTAGAGGCAGTGTTAGCTTAAAGGCGTGGGAATGAGTTTATGGCTGAGATGCCGTGAATTATTCCTGCGTTTTTTATTCCCGGAAGCAACGAGCCAAGCGGGCATAATAGCTTCATATCAATATCAAAAAAGACCAGAAACATTGCTCTACAACATTTCTGATCCTCTGTAAGCAGATAACGGGAATCGAACCCGCCTCTCCAGCTTGGGAAGCTAGCATTCTACCAATGAACTATATCTGCATGTCACTTATTATAATACCTTTTTTGGAAAAATGCAATCATTTAGTTACAAAACTTAAGAAAAAATTCATATTTTCTACCGGAAGTGTTTGGAATTATGAGTTATAATGATATAAGTTGTATTAGGAGGAGGCATATGGAGAGAGTAATAGAAGTAAAAGATCTATACAAATTGTACCGCGTAGGAGACGAAGTTGTACGTGCATTGGACGGGGTAGGATTTAATATCTATAAAGGTGAGTTTTGCGCGATCGTAGGTACTTCGGGCTCGGGGAAATCGACGCTTCTGAACATGCTTGCAGGTCTTGAGAAGCCGACGAAGGGAAGCGTAGTGATCGCCGGGCAGCATATAGAGAATCTGACAGAGGAACAGTTGGTTAGATTCCGGCGCGAGAATGTGGGTTTTATCTTCCAGTCATTCCATCTTCTGGGCACCATGAACGCAGTAGAGAATGTGGCGCTGCCTCTAAGTTTCCGGGGGGTTCCCAGAGATGTGCGGATGAAGAAGGCGGATAAGATGTTGGAACTCGTGAAGCTAAAGAAGCATAAGAAACATCTGCCGAATCAGATGTCAGGCGGGCAGCAGCAGAGGGTCGGGGTTGCGAGAGCATTGGTGGTCGATCCCAAGATCATATTTGCCGACGAGCCGACAGGCAATCTGGATTCCCATACCTCAGAGGACGTTATGCGGCTCATGCAGCGGGTGGTGAGGGAACAGAAGAAGACGCTGGTTATGGTAACCCACGATTCACATCTGGCAACTTATGCAGACAGAGTCTTTCACATCCGGGACGGGAAGATTCTTAAGATCGAGGATAACCGGAAAAAAGCAATAGAGGAGGAACTGGAATAATGAGAGCATTGAAAAGAATCCTGGCAGGGGTGTGTATGGCGGCGCTGTTGGCGGTGATGCCTGCGTCAACAGAACTTAAGGCAGAAGAACTTAGGGCAGAAGATCTTAGGAGTGCATCTGGAAAAGTTGAGATAACATCCGAAGAGAAAACAGTGATCACGTTTCAGCCCGGCGAGATGAGGGTGTGGTCATTTACTATACATAATAATACAGGCGTAGATTTAGAGAATGTCGTGATAATCCCCAAATTAGCGGATCCGAATGCGGGATGGCCTTTTAAAGAAGAGTCTCAAAGTTTTGAAAGAAATATTGGAACCATTAAAGACGGCGACAGTATCCCCGTCGAATATCAATTTACACAACGGGAAGACGCACCGGCGGCGGGACATACCATACAGTTTGAGATATATAAGGATGGGGGCGCAGAGGTGGTAGCTTTACAGAACTTTTATGTTAACACCACTGCAAAACCAGAAGAGGCTCCGCCCCCGGCGCCAGACGATAACAACAGCCTGCCGCCGGATGATTCTGCAGATCTTCCCGGCGGGGATCTCATTTCGGCGGATGCCGGCGGTTTCAGCAACGGCGGCGTGGTATCAGGGGGAGGTTCCGGCGAGAGATCGACCTCTGTTCCGAGGGTTATCGTTACAGGATTTTCCACAGATCCGGCGGAAGTGCGCGCAGGAAGTAACTTTGTCCTGACCGTACATCTGAAGAACACTTCGAAATCAACCAGAGTTAAGAATATGCTGTTCGATCTCAATGCGCCGTCGGAAGGCAGCGACGAACAGACAGTTTCGCCGGCATTTCTTCCCTCATCCGGTTCCAGTTCTATCTATCTGGACGGGATCAAAGCCGACGGAAGCGCGGATATCTCCATTCAATTGAATGCCAAGGCGGATCTTCTGCAGAAGCCGTACAGTGTAGACCTGAGCATGAAATACGAAGACGCAGAAGGATCTCAGATCGAGACGGCATCCAGTCTCTCTATCCCGGTGAAGCAGGACGCCAGATTCGAGTTCAGTGAATTCGAGATCAGTCCGGACAGCATCTCTGTGGGGGATGAGGCGAATGTGATGTGCAGCCTGTATAACCTGGGCAGGATCAAACTGTACAATGTCAAGGCGACATTTGAAGGCGCCTGCATCAAGAAGGAAGAAGTATTTGTCGGCAACGTAGATTCCGGGGCAAGCGCATCCATCGACGCTATGCTCGAGGGCGCGCAGGCGACGGAAGGCCCGGCGAAGGTTACGATGACAGTGAGCTATGAAGATGAAGCGGGCAGGGTAGCTACGTCTCAGAAGGAACTTCAGATCGAAGTCATGGAAGCGATGGAGAACGAGATGATGACAGGCGGTATGGAGATGATAGAAGAAGAGAAAGGCTTCCCGGTACTTCCGGTTGCGGTGATCGGGGCGGTCATCCTTATTATTGTCGTCGTTGTCGTGGTCAGAAAGAAAAGGAAGAAAAAACAGAGGCTGAATGAAGAGGAGGAATTGCTGAATGAGCTGGATGGACCTTCTGAGGATGAGCGTTAGCAATTTGAAGAGACGGAAGTTAAGAACCTTTCTGACGGTCCTTGGTGTGATCATCGGTACGGCTTCGATCGTGGTCATGATCTCTTTGGGACTCGGGCTTCAGGAGTCCCTGTACCGCGAAGTGGAGATGTCCGGAGGCCTTACGAGCGTTAAGGTGACTGGAATGGCGGCGGGAGATTCGATGTTCTATTATTCAGGAGAAAGCGAAGAAGAGTCCCAGAAGTATATCAACGACCAGGCGATCAAAGAACTTTCCCGGGTAGAGCACGTTTCTATGGCGTCTCCGGCATACGAGATGTGGGTGCTCATGCTGAAAGGAAAGTATGAAGGTTCCGGCCAGTTGATCGGCATGCCGCCGGATGCCCTTAAAGCAAGGAATATCCCACTGGCGGAAGGAGAGCTTCCGGCAGTGAACAGCGGGAACCTGGAGCTGGTATTCGGCAATGGGGTCGCGACGATGTTTAGTGAAAAAGGGACCGGAAAGGGATACTATGAGACCGGAGAACTGCCGGATATAGACTTTGCCAATGATTCGCTGTTCCTGATACTTGATCAGGACGGATATTATAACAGTATGGGGAATTCCCCCGCACTGGGCATGGGCGCAGATGAGAGCGGCGGACAGCCGGCGGGTTCCGGAAAGGTACAGAAGCATGTCGTGAGGGCAAGCGGAGTAGTGGAAGGAAGCCCGGATGAATATACGGCGAATTATTATAATATCTATTGTGATCTGGATACGCTTAAGCAGATCTTGAAAAAGGAATTTGCCGGAAGAGTAATTCCGGGGCAGCCGTCGACTAAGTCAGGAAAACCATACAAAGAATTCTGCTATTCTTATGCACAGGTGAATGTAGATGAGATAGACAATGTTGAGAAAGTGGCGGCGGCGATCCGCGAGATGGGATATAATGTCGAGACGAATGTGGAATATCTGAACAGTATGAAGAGTCAGTTTGCGATCGTGCAGGCGGTACTTGGAGGCATCGGGGCGGTATCCCTCCTCGTGGCGGCGATCGGTATTGCCAATACGATGATGATGTCCATCTATGAGCGGACGAAAGAGATCGGCGTGATCAAAGTATTAGGCTGCAGCCTTAAGAATATCAAGCAGATGTTCTTGTTGGAGGCGGCTTTCATAGGACTGATCGGAGGGATGGCAGGGAATATCTTAAGCTTCCTGATGTCTGCGGCGATCAATTTCATAACCGGACATGGGGCGGCGATGGGATTTGACGGGGATATCTCCTATATCCCATTGTGGCTGGTGCTCCTGTCCATGGGATTTGCCATGCTGGTCGGCGTCGTAGCAGGGTATTTCCCGGCGCTGCGCGCGATGAAATTAAGCCCGCTGGCAGCGATCCGCAATGAGTAAACAGGTTTATTCTTCGATGATGTGGATCTCCAGATAATCAAAATCAATAGAGTCTACGAAATTATCCTGTGTAAACCTTGTCTTATCGTGACGCCGGAAGTCTTGGATGGTAGAATCCAGCCAGATCGGTTTGCTTAGATCGAATTCATAGCAAATGGCGTCAAGCGCGTTGAATATCTTATGTGTCCGGGTATCGTCCGTATCATCACAGACGACGGTATCCCGGACCATTCTGTTATCTTTAAATTCTTTTCCCCATAATCGGAACATATCAATACCTCCTGGATCGATCGTCATATTGGATGGCTGCATCCGTTTAACGTATAGTTTAACATGATAGATTTTTTTATACAACCGTCTGTGAAAGAATAGTTACTATTTGACATCGCAGAAATGTTGTGGTAAACTCATGTGACAAGACAGTTGTATATTTACATAGAATAACGTGACACGATGTTGTGATATACGGTGTGTGAGGAATGGCTGCCGCAAACAGCCTGTGAAAATAAGGAGAAGGAAAGATGGACAGATTAAAGAAGACATTAGACAGAATATTTATTGACGGGTTAAGCGCGATGGCGCAGGGGCTCTTTGCGACGCTGATCATAGGGACGATCATCCAGCAGATCGGCACATTGCTTGGCGGAACCGTCGGCGATATGATATTTGTGATCGGTAAGGTGGCGGCGTCTCTGACAGGAGCAGGGATTGGAGCGGCGGTGGCATACCGGTTCAAAGAATCGCCTTTGGTCGTAGTATCTGCGGGAACGGCAGGTATGGTAGGCGCATTTGCAGGGAAGCTTCTTGCGGGCGGATTGTTGGTGGACGGAGCAATGGTCTACGCCGGTCCGGGCGAACCGCTGGGGGCGTTTATTGCCGCTTATGTAGGGATATTCTTCGGACATCTTGTATCCGGGAAGACGAAAGTAGACATCCTGGTAACGCCGGTTGTGTGTATTGGAACGGGATCTGTGGTAGGGCTGCTCCTGGGGCCTCCGATCTCCGGGTTCATGGCATGGCTTGGGGCGCTGATCAACTGGGGGACAGAACAGCAGCCATTCTTAATGGGGATCGTGGTATCCGTCCTGATGGGAATGATCCTGACGCTGCCGATCAGTTCTGCGGCGCTTGGGATCATATTGAATCTGTCAGGGCTTGCGGCGGGCGCCGCTACGGTCGGCTGCTGCTGTAACATGGTGGGATTCGCGGTGGCAAGTTACAGGGAGAATAAGATCGGAGGCTTGCTTGCACAGGGGATCGGTACCTCTATGCTTCAAGTTCCGAATATAGTCAGGAAACCTGTGATCTGGCTTCCTGTCATCCTGTCAAGCGCTATTCTCGGACCGGTCGGGACCGTTGTGCTTCACATGACAAGTAATGCGACAGGTTCCGGCATGGGAACGGCAGGACTGGTCGGGCAGATCATGACATGGCAGACCATGACGGCGGCAGAACCACCGATGATGGTCCTGATCAAGATCCTTGTGATCCAGATCATCCTTCCGGCGGCGGTAACGCTTGGAATATCGGAGTTCATGCGGAGCAGAGGCTGGATCAAATTCGGTGATATGCAGCTTGATCTATAAATTACTATACATTTTCCCGCAGGAGAGATATAATAAAGCTGATCGTGTGACAGGTATGACGACGAAAGCGGGGAGAAGAATATGACAGGCACAGGAAGAATACATGTATACTATGGGAATGGGAAGGGTAAGACGACCGCCGCCGTGGGGTTGGCGGTAAGAGCTGCCGGGAGCGGCCTTCGTGTGTTGGTCTTTCAGTTTCTGAAAAATAATTCTTCGAATGAACGAAAGATCCTGGAAGCAATACCGAATGTGACCTGTCTGCCGGGAAGAGAGCAGATCAAATTCGTAAGCAATATGAATGGGGACGAGCGTGCCGAGCTTCGGCATTATAATAACAAGGCGCTGGATGAGATCGTCAAGTTCTGCGGGCCGTTCGATATGCTGCTTCTGGACGAGGCGCTGTGTGCTGTGAATCTGCAGGTTCTCAGTGAAGAGAAGCTGATCAGTTTTATCACGCATAAGCCGAGAGGCCTGGAGATCGTGCTGACAGGACATCAGATCACAGAGCAGCTTCTTGAGATCGCAGACTATGTTACGGAGGTGAAGAAGATCAAGCATCATTTTGATCAGGGAAGGACTGCGAGGGAGGGGATTGAATATTAGTGTTCGTGTCTCGGTGGATGGAGCGCTAATTGAATCGTGAGAAAAAATTCTTAAATATATCTGAAATCCATGACATACTTTATTGCATATGATATACTGATAGCAGTACGAATTAACTCTTCGATATGAGAGGAGAGATACTGTATGGAAAATGCAATAAAGAATTATGAGGATGTTGACAGCTGGAAGACAATCATGTTCCTGTACAATTCGGCGTTAAAAGAGATTGGAACAAAGCTTGATATATTGAATGATGAATTTCAGCATGTACATAAGTATAATCCGATAGAGCATATTAAGACAAGAGTAAAGACACCGGAAAGTATAGTAAAGAAATTACGGAAGAACGGGTACGAGATATCGATAGAGAACATGGTCAAGTATGTCAATGATATCGCCGGCGTGAGGCTGATCTGTTCATTTACCTCCGATATATACAGATTGGCTGAGATGATCGGTAATCAGAATGACCTGAAGGTTCTGTCGATCAAGGATTACATTCGGAATCCCAAAGAGAGCGGTTATAAGAGTTATCATATGATAGTATCCGTACCTATATTTTTATCAGACAGTGTGGTAGATACCAAGGTAGAGATTCAGATCCGGACGATCGCAATGGATTTTTGGGCAAGTCTTGAGCACAAGATCTATTATAAATTCGAAGGGAACGCGCCGGAGTATATCAGCCGGGAATTAAGAGAGTGTGCGGAGATGGTATCGTCGTTGGATGATAAGATGCTGTCGCTGAATGAAGCAATTTTGAATTGCTTAAGAGAACAAGAAGAGTTAAGAATAAGTACAAAGAGAAATGAAAGGAGCCATACGAACCGTGTGGCGATTTCGGGGGCTGCGGGCAAATAGACAGTTTCGGACAAGGGAGATTATGGTTCTTACCGGATCATGGTCTCCCTTATGTTGACAAATGGAGAATTGGGAGAGTGGGGAAATGGAAAAGGCACAGATTGATAAAATAGCGAAAGAATATGGGTTGCTGACCCTTGCTACCATCGGAACGATATTGGAGAATTATATGTTCAAGTTTCCGAATCATTTTACCTTCGGAGGCGTGACGGGTATCGCTGTATTGTTAAGCGGTGTCTTCGATGGATCGCCCAGTACGTATTCATTTATCATAAATATTATCTTATTTATTCTTGGGTTTCTGATATTGGGAAAGGGGTTCGGCATCAAGTCCATCTATGTGACGCTTTTATTCAGTGTGGGACTGGAAGCCGCACAGTATATCTACCCGGTTACGGAACCTATCACTACACAGCCTGTGCTTGACTGGATCTTCGCATTTGTCCTTACAGCGGTCAGTTCTGCGGTCATATTCAACCTGGGAGCGTCGAGCGGAGGGACCGATATCATTGCCTTGATCCTGAAGAAATATACAAAGATTAAGATCGGGAAAGCGCTGATGATCGTTGACTTTGTGGTGGTAGTATCTGCATTTTTCATTTATGGATCCACGGTCGGTTGTTTTTCACTGGCGGGTTATCTTGCGAAAGCCTTTTTTGTGGATAATATCATTGAGGGGTTGAATTCTTATAAGTATTTTACGATCGTGTCGGAAGACGCCGATGCAATCTGCGGATTCATACAGGACGCATTGAATCGTTCCGCAACGATCTACACGGCGGAAGGTTCTTATACGCACAGGAAGAAGACGGTGATCATGACGGTAGTAAACCGCAGCCAGGCAGTGAAGCTCAGGAACTTTGTCAGGGCGATAGAACCGGACTCTTTCATGATGATAACCAACAGCAGCGAGATCATAGGGAATGGATTCAGAGGGTTTGAATGATGTTGTGAGAAAAGACTATCAGCGATCGCTGGCAGTCTTTTTTTTGTGCTATAGATACAATAAATATATAAAACGATATATTATAAAACTCTATTTGATACCGAAGCGAATGATTTATATAATAGAATAGGAAACAGATGAAGATCGAAGAATACAGGGATATGGAATATAAAGATAGAAAATAGAAATCAGAAGCGGCGCAGGCTTCAGGCGGCTGGGAAGAGGAGGGCGGACGGTATGTTTATTGATACCCATATGCACGAGATGACGTATTCAAAAGACAGTTTTCTGAAACTGGATCAAATGGTAAGTATTGCAAGACAGAAAGGGCTGGGAGGGATCTGTATTACCGATCATGACAGCATGGGGCTTAAGGAGTATGCGGCGGAATACTCTGCCCGGACGGGATTCCCGGTCTTTGTAGGGATCGAGTTCTTCTCTTTGCAGGGGGATATCGTGGCGTTCGGGATCGACGAATACCCGAAGGAACGTATCCCGGCGCAGGATTTCATCGACTTGGTAAAGGCGCAGGGCGGCGTGTGCTTTGCGGCGCATCCCTTCCGCAACAATAACCGCGGTTTGGAAGATAATCTCCGAAGAGTGCGCGGGCTGGACGGGCTTGAGGTGCTTAATGGCAGCACGTCGGCGGATGCCTGCCGCAAAGCGGCGGAGTATGCCCTGGAGCTTGGCCTCTTTACATTGGGTTCCAGCGACTGCCATATTCCGGAGAAGGTGGGTGTCTGCGCGACTTATTTCCCGGAAGAAGTACATACCATGCAGGAATTCCTTGCCGCATTTAAGAAAGGCGGGATGAAGCCTGCTTATTATACAGAGGGAGGATATCAGGTCATAGATATAAAGAACAGTGTGAATCTGCGCGCCGCATGGATATAAAGTGGTATAAAAGAGTATGAGAACTTTCTCAAACTATTTTATAATATATCAATTTCCCGTTTACCTTTTCGACAAACAATGATAGAATATGTCTATATGTGTTGAAAGCGGCGGGATCAGAAAAGAAAGGTGGTAAGAATCATGGTTACAGTCAATGCGATGGGAGATAATTGCCCGATCCCGGTTATTAAGACCAAAAAGGCAATGCAGGCGCTTACAGGACCGGAGACGGTTGAGGTCCTGGTGGACAATGAGATTGCCGTACAGAACGTGACGAAGATGGCGTCAAGCGCAGGCGGACAGGTTTCTTCCGAGAAGCTTGGAGACGCGGAATTCAAGATCACGATCCGGATGGAAGGCGCTATGAAGGAAGACGCGTCGGAAGAGGCGGCATGCGCGCCGGACGCAAGAGGGAATACGGTGGTAGTAGTTTCCTCTGACCGTATGGGTATAGGAAATGACGAATTGGGCAAAGTATTGATCAAGGGATTCATCTTTGCCGTTACACAGCTTGATACGCTGCCGAAGACTATGCTGTTCTATAACGGCGGCGCGACGCTTACGGCGGAGGGATCCGATTCATTGGAGGATCTCAGGTCCCTGGAGGCGCAGGGAGTGGAGATCATGACTTGCGGGACATGCCTGGACTATTATGGACTGAAAGAGAAGTTGGCGGTAGGTTCTGTGACGAATATGTACAGCATCGTTGAGACGATGGCGAATGCGGGAAAGATCATAAGGCCTTAGAGTGTGGGAATGTTTTTTCAGACATACTCTGTTGTGCTGAGACGGACGGATTCCTGCAGAGCGTGTGTGGGAATGGATTTTGCACATGCTCCGGGAATCCGTCTTTTTGGAAATTTTCAGGAGGATTATAGAGAATGAGATCAGATGTCAGATTAACGCAATTAAGTAAGACGGCGGGCTGAGCGGCTAAGATTGGTCCGGAGACCCTTGCTCAGGTCCTGAGCAAGCTGCCGCAGTTCCACGATGATAATTTAATAGTAGGTATTGAAACATCCGACGACGCAGCGATTTATAAAGTTACTGACGAGATTGCGATGATCCAGACGGTTGATTTCTTCACTCCGATCGTAGATGATCCTTATATGTTTGGACAAATAGCAGCGGCGAACTCTCTAAGCGACGTATGGGCGATGGGAGGAGAGCCGGCAGTGGCGCTTAACATAGTCGGATTCCCGAATTGTCTGGATCCGGCGATATTGGGCGACATCCTTGCGGGTGGCGCGATGAAGGTGAAAGAAGCAGGAGCGGTACTTGTCGGAGGACATTCCGTACAGGACGATGAGCCGAAGTATGGATTGTGCGTATCCGGTTTTGTACACCCTGATAAGATATTTAAGAATTATGGCTGCAGGCCGGGAGATGTCCTGGTACTTACGAAACAGATCGGAAGCGGCGTGGTGAATACCGCGATCAAGGCGGAGATGGCGTCGCCTTCTGCGATCCGGGAGGCGCAGACCGTCATGGCTTCCCTCAATAAGAAGGGCAAGCAGGTGGTGGAGAAGTATGATGTATCCGCGTGTACGGATATTACCGGATTCGGGCTTCTCGGACATTGTGTGGAGATGGCGTCAGCCAGTGATGTGACATTTGAGATCCGCGTGAAAGATATCGCGTATTTTGCAGATGCAGTTGATTATGCGAAGATGGGACTGGTTCCTGCGGGAGCCTATAAGAACCGGGGATATTCGATCGGGAAGGTGGAGACCGGGGCGGTAGAAGAACACTACCTGGATCTTTTGTATGACCCTCAGACATCGGGGGGACTGCTGATCAGTGTATCGCCGGAGTATCTTGCGGATATGGTGGAAGATTTTAAGAAAGCCGGTATGGATACGGCGGTATCTGTCATCGGGAAGGTGGCGGACAAGAGCGACAAGCTGATCCGGCTGTATTAGTATGGCTGCCGGGAAGTAAATTTCAGACACGCTAGATATGATAGAAAGAATATGCACATCATGGATGTGTTCAGGAAAAGGAATAGAGAAGATGAATAAGAATATGTTATACCGCAATATCCCCAAGGTAGACGTCTTGCTGGAGAACGAGACGGTCCGAAAGATGATCGATCACTACAGCAGGGAAACGGTTATGGAAGCGATCCATATTGAGCTGGATAAACTGCGGGAGTTTATCGGCAGATGTGAGGAGGAAGAGGCCGCGAAGGCGCAGATCGAGCTGCTGCTTGCGCATATTGAGATGACGGTCGTGGCGATGCATACGCCGAATATGCGTATGGTGATCAACGGTACGGGGACGATCCTCCATACGAACCTCGGGCGGGCGCCGATAGGGCAGGAGCATATGAGGCGGCTGACCGCGATCGCCACGGGATACTCCAATCTTGAGTATAATCTGGAGGAAGGCAAGAGAGGGGAGCGGTATTCCCATTTTGAGAAACTCTTGTGCAAGATCACAGGAGCCGAGGCGGCGATGGCGGTGAATAATAACGCGGCGGCGGTGATGCTGATCTTAAGTTCCCTTGCCAAAGGCGGGGAAGTGATCGTCTCGCGAGGCGAACTGGTGGAGATCGGCGGAAAGTTCAGGATCCCGGATGTGATGGAACAAAGCGGCGCCGTACTGGTGGAGGTAGGCACCACCAACAAGACGCATTATGATGATTATGAAAATGCAGTCACCGAGGAAACGAAGGCGCTTCTTAAGGTGCATACGAGTAATTACAGGATCGTCGGTTTCACGGAGAGCGTGGGGATCGATGAACTGATCCCGGTTGCCAGGGACCATGATATTCCGGTGATCGAGGATCTGGGAAGCGGTGTACTGATCGACTTGAGCAAATATGGCATTACATACGAGCCCACGGTTCAGGAATCCATTGCAAAAGGAGCGGACGTGGTGTGTTTTAGCGGGGATAAACTGTTGGGCGGTCCCCAGGCAGGCATCATCATCGGACGTAAGAAGTATATAGACCGGATGAAGAAGAACCAGCTGACCCGCGCGCTCCGGATCGACAAGTTCACGGCGGCGGCGCTTGAGATGGTATTGCAGGAATATCTGTCGGAGGAGAAGGCAGTTGAGAACATCCCGGTCCTTCGTATGATCACGAAGCCGCTAGAGGATGTGAGATGGGAAGCGGAAGAGCTTTGCAGGCTTCTTGAAGAGAAAGGGCTGCCGGCTAAGATAGAGACGACGTCCTGTGAATCGCAGATCGGAGGGGGCTCCCTGCCGTTGGAGAGGATTCCGAGCGCCGCGGTTGTCATACATCCGGAGAAGATCAGCGTATCGGAGTTGGAAGAGCGTATGCGCCATCTCCCGATACCGGTGATCCCAAGGACGGTCAACGATACGGTGCTTCTGGATGTGAGGACCATCGAACGGAGATTTTTCAAGGTATTGTCGGAACAGTTCAAGGAGTTGGATGTACTTGAAGAGATCAGCCTGATCGCGGACAGATAAGAATAGATAAGAATAGATAGATAAGATCGGACAGATAAGAACAGAAGCTAGGAGTATGGGATATGAAGAATATCATCGTAGGAACAGCAGGCCATATAGATCATGGCAAGACGACGCTGATCAAGGCGTTGACGGGAAGGAATACAGACCGGTGGGAGGAAGAACAGAGAAGAGGGATCACGATCGATCTCGGGTTCACGTATTTTGACCTGCCGGGCGGCGATCGTGTGGGCATTATCGACGTACCGGGGCACGAGAGGTTCATCAATAACATGGTGGCAGGAGTGGTCGGTATGGATCTGGTGCTTCTTGTGGTTGCGGCGGATGAAGGGATCATGCCTCAGACGAAGGAGCATGTGGATATTTTAAGCCTTCTTGGGATCGAGAAGAGTATTATCGTGCTTAATAAATGTGACCTGGTTGACGAGGAATGGATCGAGTTGGTGGAAGAAGAGGTTAAGGAAGAACTGCAGGGAACCTTTCTTGCGCAGGCGCCGGTGGTCAGAGTATCGGCGGCGACCGGGGAAGGACTGGAGGCATTGATCGGCGCGATCGAGAAGATGACCGGCGACGAGGTAGTGGAAAAGGATATCCGGACGATCCCAAGGCTTCCGGTTGACCGTGCGTTTACGTTGTCGGGATTCGGGACGATCATTACAGGCACGCTGGTGTCCGGTACGATCTCTAAGGAGGATACACTGCAGATGTACCCGGTAGGAAAGGAATGTAAGATCCGCAGTATACAGGTACATGGGCAGGATAAGGAAGAATGTTATGCCGGGCAGCGAGTGGCGATCAATCTGTCTAATGTAAAGAAGAAAGAGATAAAAAGAGGATGTGTGCTTGCGCCGAAGAACAGCATGAAGAATACGGACCTTCTGGACGTGAAGCTGCAGATGCTGGATTCCTCCGTGAGGATCCTGACGAACCATATGCGTCTTCATTTCTTTACGGGAACCAGCGAAGTGCTGTGCCGCGCGGTGCTTCTCGATCAGGAAGAGATGGGGCCGGGAGAGAGCGGGTATGTGCAGCTTCGCCTGGAAGAAGAGGTTGCCGTAAGACGCGGCGACAAGTTTGTGGTACGCTTCTATTCGCCGATGGAGACCATCGGGGGCGGGGTCGTGTTAGAGCCGAATCCGAGAGTGAAGCGCCGGTTCCAGGAGGACGTGATCGAGGAACTTACGAGAAAGGAATCCGGGTCAACGGCGGATGTGATCGAGATGCATGTCAAAGGGCATGGAGACACGCTGATCACGCTGGCAGAACTTGCAAAGCTCACGGCGCTCTCGCCGGACGAGGTGCAGGAAGATATAGATATGCTGAAGGAGCAGGGACTGGTGGACGTATTTCCCATGCGTAAGGAGACTTTCGTATGGCATGCTGACAGCAGGAATGCGGCAAGGCAGACATTGGAGAAAGTATTAAAGGCGTATGAAGAGAAGTATCCGTACAGGTACGGCATGAAGAAGGCGGAGGTGCAGGCGACCCATTTTAAGAAGATCAAGCCAAACGTATTCGACAAGATCCTGGAGATGTTGATCGAAGCCGGATACCTGAAGCGGGTGGACGAATTCTTGTGCACGCCGGAATATAAAGTGAAGAAAGACGGAACATATGATAAAGTATCGGGTATCCTGCTGGATTCTTTCGCGAGGGCGAAGTATGATTTCGTGCGGTATTCCGAGCTTGATCTCAAGGGAGTGGATAAGGCGGTGGCGGATGACATCCTGAATATTCTTCTGGAAGAGCGGCAGGTCGTGAAAGTAACGGATGATATGTATACCTTGCGGGATTATATGGAGCATGCGACAGAAGTGATCCGGGCGAAGCTTTCCGAAGACCCGCTGATCACGATCGCCCAGGTAAGGGATCTTTTTGAGACCAGCAGAAAGAGTGCGAAGCCGATACTTGAGTATATGGACAGTATAAAGGTAACCAAAAAAATGGGGGCAGAGAGTGAAAGGATCGCATACGAATGAATCTGAAGCAATTGGAAGCCTTCGTCCAAGTGTCGGAAAGCGGAAGCTTTTCAAGGGCGGCGAAGGAGCTTTATCTGACACAGCCTACCATCAGCGCTCATATTGCTTCGCTGGAGAAGGAGCTGAGCGTGAGGCTGTTTGTAAGGAATACGAAGGAAGTAGGCTTGTCTGACGATGGGAAGGATCTGTATAAATATGCCAGACAGATTGTAGATCTTGAGAAGAAGATCGAAGAACGCTTTTGTGCAAAGGATGCGGGAGAAAAGGGATGTATCACGATCGCGGCTTCGACCATACCGGCGCAGTATCTTCTGCCGAAGGTATTGATCCGCTTTAACGAGAGATATCCGGATGAACAGATCAAGATCATTGAGACGGACAGTTCGAAGGTGGTGACCCGGATCATAGATCATATGGCGGATGTGGGATTCACGGGAACGGTACTGGAAAAGAAGCATTGTAAATACATTCCGTTCTATAAAGACGAACTGGTGATCATTACGCCGAATACGGAGAAATACAGAAAGCTTAAGCAGGAATCACCAGATGATGTCGGCTGGATCCTGAAAGAACATGTGATCATGCGGGAAGAAGGTTCCGGTACACGCAAGGAAGCGAGGAAGCAGCTGAAGCGGGCGGGGATCAATCCTGCGGATCTTGATGTCATTGCCAGCATAGAGAATCAGGAGACGATCAAGAAATCCGTGCGCCAGGGAATGGGAATCTCGGTCCTGTCGCGTCTCGCCACGAAGGATGAGACGGCAGACGGATATGTTCTTGCCTTTCCGATCCCGAAAGCGGACGGCGGGAGAGATATTAATCTGGTATATAATAAGAATTATCAGCTGTCCGGATCGGCGGAACGCTTTATTAAGATCGTGAAAGAGGTTTATCAGATCAAGAAGAATGGAAAATAACCGACGGCAGGATATCGTTTATAGATATTATCTATAAAAAAAGGGATATATTATAGAATTCAATTAGACGAATCCTGCAGATCGGAATATACTAGAAGGTAAGAAACAGTCCCGGATCACTTGTTTCCGGGGCTGTTTTATGCTTTTGTTGATTTATAGACAGAAAGGATGTTAAAAGGAATGATTTATTTAGATAATGCGGCGACGACCATGCGCAAGCCGCAGGAAGTGATCGACGCCGTAGTAGCGGCGATGAGTTCGATGGGGAATGCCGGAAGAGGCGTGAACGATGCTTCGCTGAGCGCTTCCCGGATCATCTATGATACAAGAGAGAAGATCTGCCGGATGGTAAACGGTACAGATCCAAGGCAGGTGGTCCTCACGTGTAATTCGACGGAGAGCCTGAATATAGCGATCCGGGGGCTTCTGAACCCTGGGGATCATGTGGTCACGACGATGTTGGAGCATAACTCTGTGTTAAGGCCGCTTTATGACCTGGAGACGAAGGGGACAAGCCTTACGATCGTACAAAGTGACAGGAAAGGGAATGTAGATCCGGAAGATATCAAGAGCGCCGTCAGACCGGAGACGAAGATGATCGTCTGTACGAACGGTTCGAATCTGACGGGGAATTACGTAGATCCAAGACCGATCGGAGAATTTGCGAGAGAGAGAGGGATTCTGTTTGTTGTGGACGCTTCCCAGACGGCGGGAGTATTTCCGATCGATGTGCAGGAGATGAAGATCGACGTCCTGTGCTTCACCGGGCATAAGGGATTGTTGGGACCCCAGGGAACGGGCGGCATGTATGTGCGGGAGGGTGTGACGGTCCGTCCGCTGAAAGCCGGCGGGACGGGGGTGCAGACCTACAGCAAGGCGCAGCCGGTACAGATGCCGACCTTACTGGAGGCGGGAACGCTGAACGGGCACGGGATCGCGGGGCTTCACGCCGCGCTTGGGTATCTGGAAGCGTATGGGATCAATACGGTCCGCGCAAGGGAACAGGAGCTGATGCGCCGGTTCTATGAAGGTGTTAAAGATATTGAGAATGTGAAGGTATTCGGAGATTTCAGCGGAAAGGAACGTTGTGCCATTGTGACGCTGAATATCGGAGATTATGATTCTTCAGAAGTGAGTGATGCGCTTCTTACAGAATATAGTATTTCTACCAGATCAGGAGGGCATTGTGCACCGCTTATGCACGAGGCGCTTGGAACGGTCGAGCAAGGAGCCGTAAGGTTCAGCTTTTCGCATTATAACACGGATGAAGAAGTGGACGCAGCCATTCAGGCGGTCCGGGAACTCGCCAGAGATGAGGAGTAGTCCGTCGGCGGCGGGGGAGAAAGTTGGTTACAAATGAGAGGAGGAACAAAGATGAATTTATCAGATTCAAAGAAGAAACTGGCGCTTGCCGGTGTGATCTGCGGACTTGTAGCGGCATGTCTTGCATTTATGGGTAATCCTGCGAATATGGCGTTCTGTATCGCGTGCTTTATCCGAGATACGGCGGGTGCGCTGGGGATGCACCAGGCAGAGGTGGTCCAGTATGCAAGGCCGGAGATCATAGGGCTTGTGTTGGGAGCGTTTATCATTTCTATAGCAACAAAGGAATATCGTTCTACGGGAGGATCGTCTCCGATGATCCGTTTTGTCCTGGGAATGATCATAGTGATCGGATCCCTTGTATTCCTGGGATGCCCGCTGCGTATGATCATCCGTATGTCAGCCGGCGACTTGAATGCCTGGGTTGCGTTGATCGGCTTTATCCTTGGAGTGGCAACCGGAGTGTTCGCCCTGAAGAAAGGATTCAGTCTTGGAAGGGCACATGCAGTGAATAAGGTGGGAGGAACCATGCTTCCTGTTATGATGGCAGGGATCCTTGCCATGGCGTTGATCCCGTCGCTTCTGAAGGCAAGCGAGGCGGGACCGGGAAGTATGCATGCGCCGGTTATCGCTTCTCTTGTGGGAGGGCTGGTCTTCGGAGCAGTCGCTCAGAAGTCGAGGATGTGTTTTGCCGGAAGTATCCGTGACGTCATTCTGATGAAGAATTTCGATCTGTTCAGCGTGATCGCGGGCTTATTCGTAGTGATGCTGGTGTTCAATCTTGCGACGAACCGTTTTACGGTCGGTTTCAATACGCCGGGGATTATCGCTCATTCCGATCACCTGTGGAACATTCTTGGAATGTATACGGTTGGATTTGCCGCAACATTGGCGGGAGGCTGCCCGCTGCGTCAGTTGATCCTTGCAGGACAGGGGTCGTCAGACTCGGCAGTGACGGTCATGGGAATGTTCGTGGGAGCCGCTCTGTGCCATAATCTTGGGCTTGCGGCAAGCGGAACGGCGATGAATGCAGAGACGAAGGAGATCGTTGCAGGCGCGGTACCGCCGCACGGCAAGGTGGCGTGCATCATCTGTATCATCGTGTGCTTCGTGATCGCATTTACCAGCAAGAGGGATGAAGCGAAGTAGAGCGGCAGAACCGTAAAATGACAGAAAAAGTAAAATGAAAGATTGCAATTAAGTATGATACATAGTATCCTGAGAAAGAAGGTAATAATATGAAGGAAGTAGATGCAAGAGGTCTTTCTTGTCCGGAGCCGTTAATGCTTACTGCAGAAGCGCTTAAGGGCGCGTCGGGAGCGGTTAAGATCCTGGTGACGGAGCCTCATCAGAAGATGAACGTTGAAAAATATGCCAAAGACCATGGCAGGAAATCAACAGCCAGCGAGAAAGACGGGTATTTCGAAGTGGTGATCGAGTAGACATGAGAAAAAAAGAACTAAGATTAGTCGTAACCTTCCACACAACCGCAGATGCGATGGCGATGGAGAAGGCATGTAAGGAACATCAGGTTCCTGGGCGCATTATCCCTGTTCCGAGGGCGATCTCGGCAGGGTGCGGATTGTCATGGTGCGCCGCCCTTGAGGATCGGGAAGAGATTGTCGCTATGATGCGCAAAGCAGGAATTGAGGAAGAAGACATGCACGAGTGCATGGTGTGAAAATCCGGAACCCAAAAAGACAGGTAAGCAATCCAAAGCATACCTGTCTTTTGCGGTGAAACATCCATAACTTATACTCCTTTGACAAACACGTCTAACACATGCGGCAGAAGCTTGTCGCTGTGTTCTGTAAGTGAAAAGTTCCCTTTAAAGAGCGCCCAGTCATATAGCAGGGCACGTTCATACATGGCGTAGATATTCATCAATTCTTCGGCGGTGCTGTTATCACTGAATTCTCCGCTTTTTATAGCATCATCAAGAATCTGCGTAACCCATTTGAAATAAAATCGCTTATTATCGGCAAGAGATTTCTTGTCTCTGGTAGTAAGCTGTGAAGAATACAGAAAAGCAAGGAGATGGATATCGACGCTGCTCTCGATCATGTGGAACAGTTCGTGATTCAGCAGCAGCAACTTATCATATGCGGACATATCCGGGTCGATCGCAGCGGCAAGTTCCTCATACTTCTGGTCGAACAGATCGGAGAGGGAATTCAGAAGAGCTTCTTTTCCTTTGAAATAATGGTAGAAGGTCCCCTTCGACGTCTTTGAGGCTGCGATAATCTCCTCCACGGTAGTGTTGTCGTATCCGTTTTTGTAAAACAGATTCCATGCCGCCTTTATAATACGGCTTTTCGTTGATCGCCTTTTGCGTGGCATATGTATCATTCCTTTCATCTGACATACCGTTAAAATCATGAGTCTGCAAAAGTTGAACCCACAAATCTTTCAAGTAAATACAGGTTAGTATATTATGGGGTGTGATAATTATAAGAAGAGAAGCGGATTATCCCCTTAACCCGCTTCTTTTCTTATAGAGTATATCATATTTTAACAAAAAATGCAAAGAATGTTATTACACGATCAGCCTACTGCGATTAGCCTACCTGGAATCCATATTTCAACGGATCTGTCGGATCGATCAGATAAGTTGCAACGCCTGTCAGATAGCAGCTTCCTGTGATCATAGGAATAACAGCGTCGAAGTCGCCGACTTTCGCGGTCTCTTTGATCACGCCTTTGAATAGGGAACCGATGAAGCTCTCATAGATAAACTCCTCGCCGACCTTGATCTCGCCCCAGTGATGAAGTGTAGCGAGTTTTGCGCTGGTTCCTGTTCCGCACGGAGAACGGTCTGCCATAGCGTCGCCAAAGATTACAACGTTTCTCATCGTAGCTTTCTCCGGATTCGGAGTCGGACCGTAGAACTCAACCAGGTCAACACTTGTGATATCAAGAAGAGGATGCTTAACCGGGATATCCCTGTTGATGATCTCTAACATCTTCATACCGAGCTTTGTGTATTCCGGAACAGTCTTCGGATTGATCTCGCCGATGTCGAGCTTGGTGGTATCAACCAGTGCGAAGAAACTGCCGCCGAAGGAGATGGTGAATTCGATCTCTTTTCCGTCAACGGTGATCTTCTGGTTCTCTTTGTATACGAAGGAAGGAACGTTGGTCAGAGTAACGCTCTCAACCTTGCCGTCTTTCACGATAGCCTTCGTACGGATCAGTCCTGCCGGAGCCTCCAGAACGACTTCATTCTCGCCTTCTTTAGACTCTACGAGTCCTGCCTCAACAGCTACGGTTACGGCGCCGATCGTACAGTGTCCGCACATGTTCAGGTATCCGCCCGTGTCCATGAACATTACGCCGAAATCAGCTTCTTTGTTCACTGGCTCGCACAGGAAAGCGCCGAACATATCGTGGTGTCCGCGAGGCTCGAACATAAGAGCGGTACGCACGTGGTCGTAGTTATCCTCCATCCATTTCTTCTTCTCGATCATCGTGGTTCCTTCCGGCTCCGGAAAACCGCCGATCACGATACGGCAGAACTCTCCTACGGTGTGAGAGTCAACTACCTGCAATGCACCTTCGAACCGATCGAAATTGACATTTGCTTTTAATTCCATAATTCTTCTACCTCCTGGATTCTTGATGGTGATTTTTTATAGAAATAATCTATAAATGTATCAAAAACACTTCGGGATTTCCCCAACGATACCCGCAGTGTCTTTTGCGGATCAGTGATCCGGTATCTGCAGATCTTAACGTGAGATCTCGTAAAAACCGGACAGGAAAAACGGGAAATAAGCTCTGATCTGCGATCAGGATTCTCCTTTATATAAGGAAGACAGCTATAAAACTGCCAGGAAATTAACAAATAGACTGCGTTCTAGTATGCCGTTCAATCTTGTTGACTCTATTATGACCGAAAACCCTTGAAAAGTCAACGTTTTTTTGATATTATAAAAATATAAAAAAAGTGTTGAAATTAGTGTGAATCTGTGCTAATGTAAACACATAAAAAGTATTTATATGGGGGTAGATGGGTGACTGGTGTGCCTCCTGGTCTTCAAAACCAGTGTGGG
>OFGR01001247.1_pt1 | contig 21294 bp, 25 predicted proteins | sample 1521811 | NCBI WGS metagenome assembly OFGR01 (sample SAMEA3504098, study PRJEB24116) | mouse gut metagenome | biome: mouse gut; feature: mouse-associated habitat; material: faeces | place: Denmark | collected 2011
ATTAAACCGCCTCTAAACTTTCCCCGCCGTCACGGCATCTTATTATCATTAATACCCGATTCCATTTTCTTAAAGTCTATATCAGCTTTTCAACTCCAGATGAGAAAAACAATAGCATTTATCCTCGCCGCGCCACTGTTTGCCGCAGCCGCCATCGCAGCCGATATCACAGGGCGTGTCGTCGACAGTTCCTCCGAACCGCTCCCCGGCGCATCAGTGAGGCTTCTCGAAAATGATTCCGTGACACGCGCACTTGCCGTGGCCGATGTCGACGGACGGTTCTCCATCCCGTCGATAAAGCCCGGAAACTACTCTCTGAGCCTGACTATGACAGGCATGGATACTGTGACCCGGACTCTCGCAGTGCCAGCGACCGACACCATTCTCAACGTAAAAGACATAACCCTCACCGAAACCTCCATCACTCTGAAAGAGGCCGTTGTCACGGCTGTGAAAGCCGCAGTCGTGGCCAGACAAGACACTCTCGAATTCAACGCCGGTTCCTACGCCACAAAACAGAATGCCACAGTAGAGGATCTTCTCAAGAAACTGCCTGGAGTCCAGGTTGGGAGTGACGGTTCGATAACATCCAACGGCAAGACCGTAACCAAGATTCTTGTCGACGGCAAGGAATTTTTCGGCGACGATCCCACCGCAGCATCGAAAAACCTTCCTTCGGAGCTGGTCGACAAAGTGCAGGTAGTTGACCGCAAAAGTGACCTGGCGCGCCTCACCGGAGTTGATGACGGAGAAGAGGAGACCGTGATAAACCTTACAGTCAAAAAACAGATGAAAAACGGATGGTTCGGAACCGTGAACGGAGGCTACGGCACCGACGGCCGATACGAAGGAAGCTTCAACGTCTCCACGTTCACCAACAACCAGCAGATTTCAATCATCGGAGGCGCCAACAACACCAACGATCTTGGATTCGGTGATTGCGGACGCGGGCGCTTCATGAATTTCGGCCCATCCGGAGGAATAACGTCATCGCAGAGAATTGGCCTCAATTTCAATGTGGGACGCACCGACTCGTTACGCTTCGGCGGAAATATCTTCTATTCCCATTCCGACCGCCGGGCCACAAGCCGCACCGACACGCAGTTTCTCTTTCCAGACTCGGTAAGCTACAGCAATTCAGGCAGCAGCTCTATCGACAGAGGCCACAACGTGAGCGGAAACTTCCGTCTCGAATGGAAAATCGACGCCAACAACACCCTCGACTTCCGGCCATCTTTCTCATTCAACTCCCGACGCTCGGAACTGAACGACACCGCGCTGCTCCGCTCCGGAGACGCCGCACTTACAAAAGTAAACACCAACCGCACACGGCGCTTCAACAACGGCACAAGCTGGAACGCCGACGGCAATCTTATTTTCAACCACAATTTCCCGTCTCGTCCCGGACGTTCATTCAGCATCCAGACCCGGTACTCATTCTCATCCACCATCCAGCGCACCACATCGTGGAACCAGATTCTATATTATCTTAAGGAGGATGATTCCGAAGATCTGTACCGCTATCTCTTCTCGAAGCAATGGAACAACTCTGTGGAGGGCCGGTTCACATGGACGGAGCCTCTCGGCGACCCTTCGCCCGGGAATTTCCTACAGGGAGCCTACAGAATCCAATACAGATTCAACAACGCCGACAAAGACACCTATGACATCCCTGACCAGGACTTGTCCTCTCCCGGATTCACGCCTCAGGATTTCTTCTCCATTCCTACTGACGCCATTTTCAACACGCAGCTTTCCAACCGCTTCCGAAACACCTTCTCCACGCAGGAACTACGGCTCGGCTATAAGAAAATACACAGTAAATACAATCTTGAGGCCGGGCTTGTATTATCCCCGTCATCAAGCGAGAGCAACGACCTGATAGACCAGACAAGGAACGTGCCGGTACACTGGGTATGGAACGTCGCTCCTTTCGCACGGTTCCGGTACAAATTCTCCAAGACATCAAGCATCCGAGCCGTCTACCGCGCCAGCACCTCCTCTCCCTCCATATCCAGGCTGCAGCCCGTGGCCGATGTGTCGGATCCCCTCAACATTACCGTTGGTAACCCAGACCTCAAACCCGAGTTCACACAGAGCATCGGCCTGCATTTCAACAACTATAATTCCGAAAGCAAGCAGAGTCTGTTCGCGGCCTTGCGCGGACAGCACACCTCCGACGTAATCGTGGCCCGCACCGTAACAGACAAGACCACAGGCGGACGGACCACCACCTACACCAACACCTCAGGGAATTACAACGTCATGGCAATGGCGATGCTGAACCAGCCCTTACGCAACAGCAAATTCCGTTTCTCGGCAAGGATGATGACCAACTACACAAGCTCGGCAGGATTCATCAACGGCGACTTCAACCGCTCCGGCAACCTCAACGTCGCACCGAATCTCGGCATCACGTTCTCCTCCACGCTTTTCCAGATGTCGGTCAATCCCACATACACCTTCAGCATGGCCTCCAACACCCTTAAGCTGCAGCCAAACCGCTATACCCACACCTACGGCTTTACTGCCGATGCCACGCTGACGCTTCCATTCGGGCTTGATATATCGACCGACATCGCGTTCGACAAATCTTCCGGATTCTCCAGCGGTTTCAACATCGAGCAATGGCTCTGGAACGCCCAGATTTCCTATTCCTTCCTGCGCGACAGGAGCCTCACCGTCTATGCCCGCGCCTACGACATACTCGGACAGAACAAGAATATCTCCCGCAGCATATCGGCAGACATGATCTCCGACAACAGCTACAATGATCTTACCAGATATGTGATGTTCGGTGTCACCTGGACCTTCAACACCATGAAAAAACGGAATACCGCCGACATTCCAGAAGAATTCGACGGACCTCCGGCCCCACCTCCCGGCGAACTTAGAGAAAAAGGTGACGGTTTCAGAGGCGCCCCCGCAGGCCCACCTCCCGGCCAGCGGATTCCATAACAATACGGGGTATGCGAGCGTTATAAGGGAAATAATCCGGATTTATGAAAAAACTACCTTTTCTTCTGGCGGCAGTCTGCCTCACGGCCCTGCTCGCATCAGCCTGGGACATCCATGAGAAATGGTCCGGGCCCAAGATCATGACCATCAGCCTCGGCTGGCATCCCGACATCCTGCCTGGATACGAGTCGAGATTCGTTAACCAGGGAATCGCCTTCGACGGACCCTGCCGGAGCACGATCATCCGCCGAATGTCGAAGCGGCCGTCGCGCCGGGCCTACCTGTACATACATGGATTCAACGACTATTTCTTCCAGAGCGAAATGGGTGTGCGGCTGGCGGACAGCGGATACAACTTCTATGCCGTCGACCTGCGTCGCTACGGACGCAGCAAACTTCCCTGGCAATATCCCTTCGACATCCGCAACCAGAAGGAATATTTCAACGACATAGACTCCGCTCTCGCGCAGATCCGTCGCGACGGCAACACCGACATCACACTCTCCGGCCACTCCACAGGCGGCCTGACAGTACTCCTCTTCGCGGCTGAACGCGGAAAGGATATAGGAGTGGACCGGGTCGTCACCAACTCCCCCTTTCTCGACTGGAACTATTCCCCGTTCATGCGCAAGGTGGCCATCCCCACAGTCGCGGCGCTGAGCAGGATTCTCCCTGAATCAAAAGTGACGCAGTCGCACTGCGACGGATACGGCGAGAGTCTGCTCAAGGAATACCACGGAGAGTGGACCTACAACACCGACTGGAAGATGATATACTCTCCCCCGGTCACATTCCAATGGATACGCTCCATCGACCATGCCCACTCCCTCCTGCAGAAAAAGCGCCGTGACATCGCCGTGCCTATACTGGTGATGCACAGCAGCCGTAAGGTCACCGGATGCGACTGGACTCCCGAGTTCCAGACCGGAGACTGTGTGCTCGATCCTGACATGATAGCCCGTATCGGGGCCACCCTCGGTTCCGAACGCCAGGTTGCGACCATCGACAGCGGAATCCATGACCTCATCCTCAGCGAATTCCGGCCCCGCGAAGCCGCCTACGACACCATCTTCAGATTCCTCCGGGAATACCGCGCCAAATAATCCGCCGGCTGTGCTGCGCAGATTTGCACCAATCACAATTATTTGTTAAATTTGCGGAATGGAAAATAAACCTGCTGACAGACTATCATTTCAGGAACTGCGGCAGACCGCGGCCCTTGCCGCAGAGATGCGCGACAGACTCTGGCCCCGGCTCGACGAGCTGGAGCGGAATCAGTTGCGCGATTCCGTGCGCGGCGGCATCCGGGCAGCATACGACGCGCACGACTCCAAAGGAATCCCGACGGCCATCATCACACTGCAGACAGGCATAGCTTTCGCCGATATGGTCGACCCTGACCACAATATCCTCGTGGCCATCATCCTGAATGCCATGGTGCGCCTCGGCATCCTCGACATAGCCGACGTCCGGCGGGACTGGGGCGACGACATCGCGTCGCTCATCGAAGGCATGCGGGCCGTCAAGAAATACTCGGCCAGAAACTCAGCCACCAATCAGGAGAATTTCCGGGGCCTCGTGCTCGCTCTCGCCCACGACATACGCGTCATTATAATAATGATTGTGGAAAGCCTTGTGCTCATGCGCTCGATCAACCGGCATCCCGACGACAACTGGGTACGCAACGTCGCCTTCGAGGCCGACTGCCTATATGCGCGCCTCGCACACCGTCTCGGACTCTACAAGATCAAAGGGGAACTTGAAGACCTGGCCCTGAAATACACCAACCGCGAGATATATACCCAGATAGCGCACAAGCTCAACGAGACCAAACGATCGCGCGACGCCTACATCAAGGCGTTCATCGACCCGGTGAAGGCGCGCCTCGAAGAGGCCGGTCTGAATTTCGAGATCAAAGGACGGACCAAATCCATCTCTTCCATCTGGAACAAAATGAAGAAACACCAATGTGAAGAGTGCGGCATTATTTTAGAATATGCCCAACTTGTTCGCCTACAGGACACTAAAAGTACTTGGCATCGTGTGTGCATCGATTGTGCATGCGATAAATACAACTATCATGAGGAAGGAAGGAAAGAGCTATGAAGAAAGTTATGATTGCAATAGTGGGTGGTCTGCTCCTCGCTATCTGCGGCAGCCTGATAGCCAGCTATCTATGCGCCGATGATCTCGATGAATTCTATGACTAACACCCCTAGAACCCTGAGAATGTATGACAGCATTCTCGGGGCATTTCTTTTACTTCTGGTTCTTACTAGTTGTGGCGTAACATCTGGTATCGACTATTCCAAAGATATAAAAGCCATAGATGTTGTAGCAGACACAACATTAGATCCAGTTGATATTTTTGACCTGACTCTGTCACTACTCAAAGATAAAACAGTCTGCTCGCCTATCGCAACGCTTACCACAATTGCTGCTTTATCTGACAATCATGAGCTGAACAGTCATGTGTACCAAGCCACGCGGAGAGCAAGTCCTAGAACAAGCATCTGGAAGAAACTTAGTTCCGCCTCTGCTCCTGATACAGAATATCTACAAACGGCTCTTTCCTATCTGAATACGACGGTACACTCTATCGTATTCGACACGAGCGGAATGAAAGATGTCAACAATTGGGCGGGCACAGATGTTTTGAACGATATTAATCCAGAGTATACCACCTACCTACTGAGTGTACTGAATATGGACATGCAGATTGACTCGCACAGTTCTGGGGAAGCAATCGTCGTTCAGGGGGCAGACTACATAGACACCTGGAAGGCTGAAGGGTTTATCTATACACAGGATGACACGGGCATTTCATTTGTAGCACTTCTTCCTGACAAAGATATTTCCCCGAAAGCATACGTCGAATCACTTAATGGCAAGGCACTCAATACCCTACTGCAAAATACCAAGTATCTGCAGTATTCCGCAACCCTACCTACTATGGAGATAGTAATACATGAGACGATAGATGATCTACTAAGGAAAGTAGAAGGTCTTGATCTCCCAAGTTGCTCCGATCAGTATGTGGAGTTCACACTCAGTGGAAGGAAAACTAAGACACCCACACTTACGACAAACAGAGAGCTGATATTTGACAGGCCATTCATATTCTTTGTTTTGGATACAGCAACACAAACTCCCCTGCTTGCGGGAATTTATAATTTTTCAGAATAAGGAGAAAATGTGATGTATCCTTCTAACCTCGTAATGGCGGTGCAGAAATGCGGCCCGAATGTAGTGAAAAAAGAGGATGTCCTTGCAGTGCTTCCCTTCTTACGCCAATCTCCAAGGCGCTTTATTCAACGTCATTATAAGTATGGAGAATCATTCGACACAATAGCCGCCACAACACGCTGTCTAGCGCAATATATCCAACAATCAATATATTGGGGATTGAGAGACCTTTACAATTACACGTCCGCTATGTCAAAGCACCCCAACCTGAACTTACAGATAGGTTCTATTCCTATTCCAGAGAGGGCCCTTTTCCCTTTACAAGAAGCAGGCATCCTTACAATACGAGATTTGTATCGCAATAAGGATAACTTGGCACAAATACCGGGTTATAAAAAGACACAGCACGAGAAAGTGTGCTGTGTCCTTAAAACGTATAGGTATGACACTTCAAGTCTCATCGACTTGTTTTAAGACAAAAGACATACAATGATCTTTACATTTCCTACCCTTCAGGAAACTCCCTATTTGTAAGACGAGTTCACCGAAAAATTTCCTAATGCTTACGGGAATGTAGTGGCAGCATATAGGCCCCCCCCTTCAATCAGCTCAACACGATCACCTTCATCCCACTCCAAAACATCAGAGTATATGTACCTTCTCTTCAGCGGTGCTGGCATAGTAATTTTCCTCCTAATTTAGCATTCTACCATGGTTGTCCTTTTTATTGCACCATCCATAAATAAAGGTCAATGGGTAGCTGCTCATATATTATTAGAGACGATGCAATGTCCTCTCTGATTATAAGTTTGGAGGTAATCACTATGAAAGGTAACATCATCAACTTTGGAACGCATCCAGCCGTCGTCGCATCCCAACACGAAAACCTCGATCTGTTTGTAGACTTAATCATGAACGATCCCCGTCATGACACCCGCGTTCAGATTCGGCGTGCCCAGGATGCTGCCCAAAGACGGGCCTTGAATGCTCAGCGCACCGCTACACGTAAGCATAAATTTCATCTGTTTGGAGGTAAACTGAAATGAAAAAACTTGCTGTCATCGCACTCCTCTTCACTCTCTTGCTGTGTGCCACAGTAGGCTGTACACCAGAGGATAATGACCCTAATAGCCTCACCTACCCCAAAGGTGCTGGAGAAGATTTCGCACCGATGGCATTGAGCTCTTCCTTCTCCTTTTACATCTCCGACTCCTATCTATCGGACATTGGTGTAACCGTGGACGAGCTCTTTGGGGAATATTCCAGCAATACCTTTAGAGAAGTATTCGACGGTGTAGGGTTTACGGGTATCGAACTACTTGCTGGTTATGACGATGCTGAGGGGATGCCTGGCATTTTTGATCTGTCCAGTACACGTATTGGCGATCTTATGAATTTTCAGGTAACAAAAACCGAAGAGGAGGAAGTTGAATTTACTGGTGAATTCTCCGCCGTCCTCCCCCCGGATGCTGTTCGTGTATTCCTGGATGTTGAATTCCCTACTACGATTTCTGATTATGGCGGGGATGCTATCCAAGGTTCCATGTTGAGCGAAGGTGTCAAAGCATCTCTCGACATCAAAGGAACTGGAGATTTCCATATTCGCGGCAATTAAGCGCGTAGAGCCTGAGGGCCTGAGCATCAACACTCAGGCCCTTTACTGTGCGTGCTTCTAGAGTACCTACAGGTTTATCTGTACAGAAGTCGCCGCACCAATCTATTTATGCAAAGGAGAACAACAAGTATGGCAATCGATTTTAACAAAGCCCTCAATGATGTTAAAGGCAACATCAACGTTGGCAATCTTGGAAACGACCCCTGGGAAACACAGCGTATCGCCTCCGGTATGACGAAGCTGTCGATGTACAGCAAGGCATGGGAGGTTGGTGATCAGGCTATCGTCTTCTATCCGGTGCGTTGGAGAAGCAATCCGAACCGTCCTTCCGGCGAGTTCGCCCTGCACGTTAGCGCCTACCTTGGCCACAAGGTAAGCGACTACAAGTTGATGGGTACCACCTTCCTGCGTTCCCTCTCTCCTGTAGACATCAACGGCAATGTCCTCGGCAATGGCGATCTCGCCTATCAGTTTTCTCGCATTGCTCCTCTGCTGGTTAACGCCCAAAAGGAACGTGAGCTGGCGGAGTTGGATAGTCGGGATTGGTCTATCCTCGGACAGTCGGCATACATGGATGCAAGAAAGACTTATAAATTCTGGCTGGAGGATTCGTATTTTGACGAGGACACAAAAGCGGAAGGTCAATATTAACGCAAAGCGCCCACTGTTGGGACGGCTTGGTGTCGTGCGCATGACTGAAGTTGTGTTCGTGGCTACCGATGGAACCGGCGCACCTATTTTCGAAGACATGCGTAAGCGCAAAACTGGCCGCTATATCCAGGAGCTTTCCAATTCCCGTATCGAAAAGCTCACCTCTCTAGCCAACGATCCGAATTACGGCGTCATCGCTCAGAACCCAGATCTAGAACTGAATGAGCACGACATTTACTTCCTAGAGGTGCAGTACTCCTACACCTCCGCAAAGAACAGCCGTTCTGAAGCTGGCCGTGCTGACCCACAGGGTGTATCCCATGATGTTACGATGCGTCATCGCTACCCTGATAAGGTGGGACTGCTTGAGCCTATGCAGAAGGAAATCCCCAAGACGGCAGACGGCATCGCCTCCCATACATACAGTATGTCTCCCATGCCGGACGAAGTGCTGATTCAGAAACTGCAGCATGTCATGTCAGCATCTGCAGGTGCACTGACCTACCTGTCCCCCATTGATAAGGATAAGCTTGTCAAAAACGCGGAGTTGATCGACTATCTACGGGTCGCGCCTCAGGGAGACCCTGAATTGAACGCACGTCTGGAGGAAGTGCTGGGGCATCCTGTTGGGCGTGGAGCAACTGTAGCCGCCACACCTAACTCTATTCCTGTGGACAATAATGGCATTCCTGACTTCAAGGCTCATGCCGCCGTACAGGAGACGGCAAGCCCTACCTTGGACAGTCTTATGGGTGACTTGGGCGGTGCTCCTGCAAATAGGGTTGTTCCAAGTGCCGAATATGAAAAGGTACCGAGCCTGGAGAACACTACCCCTACCTTTGAAGATCTCACTGGCAATCTGGACACATTTAGTGACCTCAACGTATAAGGTGGGAGGTATTATAAGGTATGTCGGCTCTCAAAGAGGCCGTCATGGTGAATATCCAGTCGCATACAAGAACTGTACTTGATTTCCCTGAAATCGGAATTGTAAGATTCCATGGGAATAATAGTAATGGTAAATCCGTATTTGTGAAGGTGTTGGGAGATATTGTAAGTAACAATATCTCCCGCCCTTCCGTACGGAGGTCAATCATTCGGCGAGGAAATAACGCTTGTGACCTTCTTCTTACACGGTATGACGGTGTATCCTTACATACACATATTGCCCTGGAAGCAGCAGATACCTTTGCAGAACTAATACGGGCAGACGGAACGTCTGTCCGACGATATCTGCGAGATAAAGCGATTCCTTCCCTAGTTCGAGAATTCGGATGGCACTATGACGAGGACACAAGAATCTCTCTAAATATCCATCAGGATATTGATGGATTCCTATTTGTCGATACAAACAAACGGGTCAACTTTGACCTTTTGAATTATATCAGAACCGATCAGTATGCCGAAGCCGTAGTGGAAAACATGGATGCTCTGTTGAAGGAAACAAAGAAACAGCGGGCAGCTTGCTATCATACCTTTGAAGTGAACCAGGCTGCCTATACATCACTACAGTATTGGGACATAGCGGAAGAAACTAAAATAGCAGAACGGTGCAAATATCTCTCTCGCAATATGAATGCACTCTCTATACCCCCAATGCCTGAAGTCCACTTTGTTCCAAACGTCAAGCTCCATCGCACACTCTCCGCCCCTATGCCTGAACTGCGATTGTGTTCGCAGAACCCTATCTTTTCAGAAAAATTCCCAGAGGTCGGGCCTCACCTGCAGGAAATTGTGTCATTAGCCTCTGGTGTGTGCCCTACTTGTAAGCGCAGGCTATTCGATAACGATGAGGTGCCATTATGAAATATTTCACTCCTGGTATGCCCCTGGAAACTGCAAAGGCGGATTATAGGAAATTTGCAAAGACTATGCATCCAGATGTGGGTGGGGATGAAGAGGAATTCAAAATACTCGCTAACGAGTATGCCATGATTTGCTCTGGTGTATTTGTAGATGTAAGTAAAACAATGGAATCCATGGCTGCACGGAATAAAGTGTTTGCCGACCTAATCCTCTCCACTCTACTGGAAATTTATCCACGTATCCCCATTCAGGTCTGGGTGGGACTGAGGGACATTGATTTCGACTTTATGGAGGTCGTTCCTTTCAAGAAGATTCTCCACGTGGTGGAAATTGTCAACACATTCAATCCCCAGGTTGTAATCAATTATTCCTTCGTCCGGCCTGAGTTGAAAAAACGGATTTCTATGTATGAACGCAACCATACCCTCTATATCAACATGGCGAGAAGCGATCCTGCTCCTATTTCTGTAGAGGGCAAAGTTATCTACAAAGGGCGACGCTACACGGTAGTGCAGGACAAGAAGTATTCCCAATGCACTGACAGCGTAGCAAAATGCAGCTACATCATGAAGCGTAGCAACAAACTTTCTATACTGGAGCTGTTTAAACTTGAAAGCAAGGATTCTCTTTCTAAGTGACCTGCACAAAAGAGATTGTGATTTCTCTACGATTGCAGGATACACCAAAGCTGTAGATGCCGTTCAGCAGGACATCCTCGATTTCATAGACAAGTATAAAGTTACGCATGTTATCTCCCTAGGGGATTGGTACGATAAAGGCTATCGCTCTATCAATCGTTCCAATCATGACCGAAATTGGGATGAGGCCATTTCTCGTGCTGTGCAGGGCAACTTTTATATTTGTCTTGGTAATCACTTTTTTCTGGAACGGGATAATAATCCAGAAATGTACTTGATACAGCCAAATCAAGAATATATACCGAGTCAGCCAATCTACGCAACCAGCCCAGTTATTCAGGTGGTGAATTCCTTGCGCATTGGAGGTGTGCAAATAAGCTTTTTCCATTTTTCAAAGAACAAGAAAATGTACATGGCTTCGCGCGACCCTGATACTATATTTCATCTCGGTATTTACCATGATGAAACAGTTGTTCCAACCGCCTATCGAAACAAAGCTGGGTTCCCCGGTGTGACATCCACCGCTCACTTGGATACCATATTCTCAAATATTGATATGGCAATTGTAGGGCATGTTCATACGCCCCTTGGGGTCTTTAAGGTACAAACCATGGGGCGAGAAGTCCCCATGATTGTTCCAGGTTCCCTTGCCATAACTGCAACAGGGGCACAGAACATCCACACGGAGGTAAAGCTCCCGATCATAGATATCTCTGATGAGAATACAGTGAAATGCTCTTTGAGCACCTTTAGCTTACACGCTAATTTGTTAAAATTCTATGAACGTAAAACAAAGCAGAAAGCGTTGGCAAAAGAGGGCGACGTGCTAGCGAACCCATTTGATCTTCCCAAAACCTTGTCTCTACCTGAATATCTTCGAGCACATGGGCATTCAGAAAACAACATCCGATTAGCAGACGCAGTATCTGAATCGGTCATTGACATAAAACAGGGCCTATCTCTCTTAGGACTGTTGGAAGGAGAAAATAATGACACAGCTGGAACTTGATGTTCAGAACGCCAGCAAACTTTTGGAAGAACGCCGGCGTATGCTGATTGAGGATCGGTTGCTGGTGTCTCAGTGGTGCAAATCACTGAAGGCTCACTATGACCTCCTACTTCCCGATATCAAGGAGCAGCTTCCTCCCCTGCCTGGGGAAACACCGGAAGAAATGCTCCCATCCCTGTTCGTTGAGGATATCGCAAAGATAGACACCGAGCAGTATGCACGTGAATCCAAGATACTCAAAGACTTGCAAGCTGCGATGAACGCGCTTCTACTCAAATTGAATCAGGAGGCCATCGAATGCTTATCACAGTCAACGCCTCAGCAGTGAAATTAGCATTTAAGGCACTCAAACCACTATACCTCGGTTACTCAGAGGGTATGCTGCTTGGCATTTTTGTTGAGCAGCATACCCTTTACATTATAGGAACAAACGGTTCCGTATATGAACAGCGTATCAGCTGTGAGTTTGAAGGGCCTTATGCAATTACAGTGCTTTATCAGGATTTGTCAGAGCTGCTTCCTGGTACAGGGACACTTTCCATAGAACTCGCCCCTATGTTTGTGCGTATTTCAAGTCAGCAATTTTCCACTACACTCCCACAAGCGAATGGTATCATCCCCCGATACGTACATCAGTGTATAAGCTTCGAAACGATATCCGCCTCCGTTTTACGCTCATGGTCGATGCTATTCTCCTTGACATCACCGGTGGCTAAATCATTGGCGAAAGAAGCCCCTATCATCTTCAAGGCACCATTTGCAATCATGAAGTATCCAACCTTTTGGCTACAGCTTAAGAATCCATTTCTGGATACAACCATGACATTGCAGGAGTTAAAGACTGTTGCAGAGTTTTCTCCGGAAGAATATGGCATAGTAGATCACGTAATCGAGTTCAGGCGCGGTCCCGCCACTCTCGCTCTCCCGAGGACGCCAGTAGACACTTGCAATGATATAGATTCTGTTACGAGGAATCACGATCATTACAGGAAAGTGAAACCTTTCAACTACTTGCCTCGAATACAACAGTATTTACGCTCCGTTGGTTCCGGCCCCTGTACATGTTCCTTCTACGCAGATGGCATACAACTCTCCGTAGCGCGTACAGGTATCCAATCATCATTCAAAATTGGCGCTTGTTCAGAGCTGGTAAAGACAATCCCGTCATTCCTGGAGTATATTCAAATGTTCTTTCGTCTATGCGGAGAAGAGGCAATTTCACTATCCTGGAATGCGCAATCAATACGTATTTCTACGGACAGCTTGAGCATGCTTTCTACGATTCAATAAGGAGGATGAAACTATGGATACTGCGGAAGTTCGCAAGCAGTTGATGCAGCGTGCCCAGCTTGCTGCATTCAGAATCCAGCAGACAACGGAAAACCAGGAAAAACGAGATCATCTGGTAGCACAGATGGAAGAACTTAAGGATGTGATCATCAAACTAGATAAGGCGATGAAAACATACACCTCTATTCTTGCAACCACAAAAGCTTATATTGATGAGCGAAGAGAAGATAGCAACGTTGCAGTAGCTTCCGCTATGCGAGCGGCCTCCTATATCGTGCCTGCTTGTGATGGAACCCTAGTTCCAAAGTGTGAGGGTGGGGAAGCCTGGTTTGAGACCGAGGATGGGATTGATGTATCTAGATTAGAAGGCTCCGGATTCCGGTCCATCCTCTCAGTCATGATGCGCTCTGTCGTTCTGCGTTCTCAGCCAAGATGCCTCCAAACCCTTGTGCTGGATGAGATATTTTCCAAACTATCTGTTGAAAACTCGGCAACCCTTTCTACCTATCTTCCCATTCTCGCACAGGATACACAGATCATTTCCATTGAGCAGAAGCCAGAGATTTTTGCCAATAATAGCCATACCGCATACAAGTTCTATCTGGACGGGGACCACACTGTAGTGCAGAAGGAGGATGTGACGTATGACGAAACTTATTGATAAGTTGGGAACGAAATATCTTGCATCTCACTATGCCAGCGATGTTGCAAAAATTCTCGCAGAAGAAGATGAGGTAGATGTAGCGGATACTCGTATCTGCTACGACGTAATGACACAGTTACTTTCCCGATGCTATTCCGGTAGTGTAAAGGTCGTAGACTCAAAGGACACTACGCGGAATGCTTTCTTCGCTGAGAACAGAAAACGTGGGGAGTTGAATACGTATTATTCATCCATTCAAAAACCTATTTACCTCCCTGAGAGTGTAGAAATGATCATGCGCCGCATCGGAGAATTAGACCCAAATGTCGTATATGAAATTAAAGATGCAGGGATAGACGTATGGGCAGGATATACTTTCTTAATCCAAGCATTACGTCCAGAAATTCAATTGCGTATTTCCACTGGACTTGACCAGTTCTTAACCAGAATATACGATCAGCTGGATTTCACGGCATATAAGTGGGAGGAGTTTTATGTTCTCAAGGGTCTAACATTTGAGGTGATGACACCTGATCCAGAAAACTACGATATGTTTGTGCGCAGCAACATAGTCGTTCCCACTGTATTGGGGAAGGAGCCTTTACAAGATAAAGATGCGTGGCAGGGTTGTTTAGAGCACATGTCCAAGCTACTTGTTCTCTATTTGGACCCTCCATGTCGTAAGATGCGTGATTTCCTCGACCTTTAGGAGGTTTACAAATGCAGCCTATAAACGTAGAGAACTTTCTCAGCAAACTGAGCAGCAGAATCGGTGTGATGTATACCGAAGAACAGCGTGCGTTTATGAAAGATTTTACATCCCCTATTATCTCTTTCTCATCCCCAGGTACAGGAAAGACGCGCTCTGCAATAGGTGGATTGTTAACTGCTGAATTCTACCATCAAATTCCAGGCAACCAGATTTATGCATTGTCTTTTACAAACAATGCAACTACAGAGTTGGCTGTTAGACATAAGAAAGATTGTGAAAGTTTGGGAGTACATCAGACAGTAAACTTTCAGACATTTCATTCCCTGTGTAAAAAGGTCCTGTTAGACAACCACCACTTATTCGGCATTCGTAATCTGAAGATTGAGGAGCAAGCAACCATTGAGTCGCAAGCTCCCACTCTTATAAACTTCGCACAGGAGCATAGCATTCATTTAATGCCTTGGCAAGTTCGGCCATTTATCAATGCCGTACGTAATTTGAATTCCTCCTTAGTATTCGACAGAATGCATGTGGAGAGCAAGTACCTTTTTAAGAAATGCAGGATGACATACGAGGAATTTACAACACTCAGAAAATTCCTGTACCTGTACTCAAAGATGATTTCTACTATCCAGGTGCAGGATATCCCCATCTATGCCCTGGAACTTCTTCTTACACATCCAGATGTCTCTGAGAATTTCAAAAAGCAGTGCCGCATTTTGCTCGTTGATGAGTTCCAGGATTTATCTCTGCTCCAGCTCCGAGTAATCTCTTTACTCTCTGACACAGTGATTGCTATCGGTGATATCAAGCAGCAGATCTACGCCTTTAATGGAGCTTGCCAGGAAATTGTTGGCGAGTTCAAACGGTATTTCCCTAACGCTAGAGAGCTCAATCTTAATCAGTCTTTCCGCTGTGCGGAGTCCATCGTGCGATACAGCAAGATGATTATCCATCCCAATGGGATGCAAGAGGAAGGATTTAAGGGAACTGGAGAGGACGGCTCCTTGGAGGTTACACAGCAGCTTTCGTTAGCATCTATTTGCGACCAAATTGAGGCCGAGTACCGGGCCAACAGAAATACCTTTAAGACAGATACGATGTTTTTGTTCCGTAACAATTATTCTGCCATCCCGGTTGTAGAGGAATTGTACCGGCGTAAGGTTCCATTCCGAGCCAATAAGTATAAGGAAGCAAATTTGATACCAGTCATTCGTGAAATGTGCGCAGTGATTGAGTTGGCACTTCATCCCAATAACCCTGCCAACATTGAGGCACTCCGCTACATACTACCGGAACAGCGCCAGTACAAATTGTATACGGAAACACCTATTTACAAGGTATGTATCCAGGAAGGGTGCAGTGTATTGGAGGCACCTTACCAATTCCGGGATGCCATGGCGGCACGTAGGGCGATGGAACTTCTCTTGGAATTGCAGGAAATGTTAAACCAGCGAAAACCCATGAGAGATTTGCTAAACACGATATATCCTGTATTCAACAATGCCTACCTGGTGGAAAGAGAACCTTACCTAGAAGCACCACCCTCTTACTATTTTAACATGGTAAGGGAATTAGTACAGGATAAAACCTACACAACCTTTGTGTCTGACGAGATAAAGAAGGCGCAGGTTATTCAGGATGCTATAGCACGGCGTCATGGTGTAAGATGCTATACCTTCCATGCATCGAAAGGTTTGGAGGCGGACGATGTATATATTCTTGACGCAGACGATCATATCGTTCCAAATGTAAAGAAGCTGGACCAATTAGAGGCCGCACATTGTATTTTGGAAAAAGCGAGGGAGTTACGTAATGAGCGCTCTCTCCTATTTGTTGCCGCGACAAGAGCAAAGCACAAACTTGTGATTACCTATACTGGTGTCAAGTCTTTGTTACTAGCACCTTATAACGTATTCGAACGCTATGACGAGCTCTACGCTACAAGTAAGAATGTCTATCCAGATGTTGAGGCGTTTGAAGAGTTCTTCAAAGGAGGACTATAAAATGACAGGTATCAACATGAATGTAGTTCAATCCAATGAGTTCATGGTAAAGGACATCGCATCCTTCACTCAATTTATGAAAAAGCAGAGTGGGATGACAGTGAAGGAAAAGAAAGGTCGCGTAGCCATCGTTGCCTATGGCGGCCATACAGAGGTTACAACAGAGTTCCTAGAAGGCCTCACTAAATACGTAGCAAGCGGCGAGACTGTAGCCATAATGGACGTAAAGTATAAGGAAGGAAAAATTGAGTCCAGCCATTATACTATCACATCCAAAGGATATAAAAAGACCGATAATACAAAGGATGCAAAAGCTGCAGGAAAAGGTGTACTGCAGAAGATGCCCTGGGCAAAGAGGGTGGTTAAAGATGATTGAGATGTTAGGCCCTAGTTTGGCACGAGCAGTAGTCGGTGATGATTATGACCCCGACTATAAGTACGAATTGGAGACAGATGACTCCGGTATGCGTGTCATTGTCACGAATATGAAAGACGGCACTTCCACTGTCAAAGAACTGGAGGACACCTATGAAGAGGAGCCCTATAAACCAGATCCTATCTGGGATCTCCGCCAAACCTTAACGACAGCCAACACAGCTAAAAGCAGAAACAATTTAATTTTGACTCTGCTGGGTGCCGCGATTTTCTGCATAATAGGTTATTTGTTGGGAGGATAAGCCATGGCATATCGTCCATTTCTTGGTGCTCCATTTTTGGAATGTTGGAGTGATGGTAACCACATTTGTGTGCAGGAGCCAAATGGGTCCGTCACTTTTTACCGTTGCGCTCTCGGAGTAACAACAAATCGCCAAGTGAACCCATTTATAGGCCCTGATGCAATGTGGGTTCTCTATACGGAGGATGTCATGTTTGTGGGGCGGAATGACTGTACGTTTTCCGGTTTTAACCAAGATGGTCTACTGGTTCGCTATGGAGGCTGGGCTTGTCCAACCACTTTAGAATTCGAACCTATCGGGCAAATGGATGGCAAAGCAGCTTTTCTAGACCCTCGAGATTACCGAACAATCTATATTGAGAACTTTTCTCGTATATTTGTGTTAAAAAATGTCTTGCAAGGCTCTGTTGGGCGGTACCAAATCGTATATGACATCATCACAAAAATTCCGCAACTAACATTGGCGGTGAGTAAAGGAGGCGATAAAAATGTTGAGGTTGGCACCTGGGTTGATGCGCCTGAACAACTCCGGGGAGATAGTCCAGTGCAACTATAACTTCGACACGAAAAGGATGGGATGGCTACAATTCGAAATTCCAGAAGTCTACACCCAAAGATACGCTCAGGGATATAGCCGATGGTCTGTACATGACCTCTGGAAAGCAGTTACTTCCCAACCCTACGCCATCGGCGCTCTTATCGTCAACAACAGCATATTGACTACTGTATTTAAGGATGGACTTGATGAGGTTTCAAGAAACAAGGTTGTACAGCGTAGTACAACTGTGACTCGTCTGTTCCATCCCATTTTACAGAGTGGGTATGTGAGAACAGTTCCACGGGTAAAGGATGTCACAGTCCCTCCCTATGGATTGTTTATGGATCGAAGAAAGCGTGTGTCCTTGTGTGGCAGACCTGCCATTGAACTGAAGGATGCTGTAGCTACAAAGGACATTAGCCTATACAAACAACTCATTGGCACGGACCACTACGCAATTTATATGACAGCAGAAGGTCCGAAATATCTTGATTTATAAAGGAGGTGAAGGGCATGGATTTTATTGCTGCTCTGTCGAGCATCGGTATTGGTAAGGTTATCGGCGCGATTGTGTTCCTCATTATCGTTGTACTGGTGATTATGAACATGGGAGGCGGCAAGAAGAACGGTGGTGGTTCCAGTTCTAGCTCCAATTCTGGTTCCGGTTCATCTACCCCTCCAACAGCACAATAACTAAAACGTAAGGAGACATAACATGCTTGAAAAGAAAGGCAAAGAAATAGAGTCTCAAATGCTTAACACCATAAACAATTATAAGCGGAGTTTAGCAGAAAAGAAAGCCCAGCTTGACCGGGCCGAGAAAGCCGTTAAGGAAGCAAAAGGGTTTGGTGACCTTTCCGAGAATACCGAGTATGTCAATGCCCGAAATCTAGCGTCCCGATTGATTGTCGAAATCATCACTTTGCAAGACACCATTGATACCTATGACAAGTACGCAGCGAAGTACACACCTACAGGAAAGGTACAGATTGGATCTGTAGTGAAACTATTAGACGTGGGCCTGGACACAGTTAGGTATGTCAAAGTTTATCCTCCAGGGTTAGGTAATGCCAAAATTGGTGCTCTGGCTGCTAACTCGCCGGTGGGTATCGCTATCCTTGGCAAATCATCGGGCACGACAATTGAAGTGCAAGCTCCAATCGGGACGTTACTCTATTCTATTCAGGAGGTACTTTAAACGATGATTTTTACAGCATCACTCTCTAACCTAACCAAGAAGGTTTACGGTGAACGGTGCAAGTCCTGCGGCTCCATTCAGACTATTATCGATACTCTGCCTGTGGATCCACAAGTATCGAAAATGCACGTTCTCCTGCTGGGACCAAAGGACATGACAGGTATCACGGCTGTAGCCCTGAAGGAAGCTGTCAAGCACGCACACCCGGCTATCTGCATCATCTATCTCGCGACAAATAAGCGGGAAAAAGATATGTTCCTAGAAGCCCCTCACAGCAAAGTGGTTCATAAGCTTACTGGCTCTGTAATCCAAGAAACGGTCACAGAGTTCTATCAGACGGATATTGATTCTGCTAAGCCTGACCAATTTGCTTTTGACAGCAAGCCACTTGACTTAGGCAAAAACCCCATCCCGGTTCGTGTAGAAGCTGAACCGCCCAGCTCACCTTCGCCAGAACCCACAGAGGAGGAAACTCCTATTCCTGAGCCCGTATCTATCCCAGATGAGCCTACTGCGATAGAACTGCCAGTTGAGCCTATTCCCGATCCTGAACCGGCACCTCCTGCACCACCGTTACCTGATTCTGCCGAGGATATGGTGGCATCTGTAAAGTCCGTGAAGGATTGGAACATCCTCAAAGAACAGATGCGACGTGATTCGGTCATATCCCAGTTGGTTCTGCGAGACAGCGAATACGCTGGCTTACAGAAAATGCTTGAGCTGTACGACATGAAAATCCGGGACATTTGGAGTGACCGAAGCATCTCTAGTGCAGAGAAAATGGAATTGGTACGAGAAATCGGCACCGAACGTACCGCTCTACAGGGAACCGCCAATGGCATTTTTGTCAAACGTTTTCTTGCTATTTGCAGTAACGTAATCAATACATGTGTGGCCAATGTGGATACACGTGTTGAGGAGATGACGAAGGCCGTTTCACATATCCAAAGCGAGAAAGGCAAATACATTGAACAGACAATTGCCCGCGGCACTCCTCTGTGGGATGAGCTATACAACTACATGATCGAACTCGTGAACATTGAGGCAAACCTTTGCACCATGTTCGATTACATGCACACGGCCGGAGTGGACGACATTGCGAATCGCTTGAATGAGAAGCTCCCCTCCAAGGACGAGTTTATCAATCACGCTGTTGATGTAAGCCGTGAACTGTACCGGCCGGATAACACCACCAATCTATATAACAGCATTTTGGAGGCACTGTCTAAGGGGCAGATTTCCCTCTCCATGGTGGATGACAAGGTCACAGCATTGTCTCACACAATCTACAACATCATTGCGAAGCAGAGCGATTATATCGCCTACCAGAATCTGGTCATCGATTTGCTGCGTGCGAATAATGTAGAGCAGGTGGTAGTCCGGGATACTCTACTGAAGAATTGCTTTCATGTGATGGTGGGCGGTGTAGACATCGGGACTACCGCTACTACTGCAGCTTACGCTGGCATGCTCAGTCGGAATCACAACACACTGGTGATTGACATTTCCGGGCATACTCATTACGACATGTATGGCCATACGACCGTGGAAATTGACCGTTTCTTACAAGAACGTGTTCAGCAACCTCTCCTGTTCGTCGCTGGCGAGCGTGTAGATGATCCTGAGCGAATCTTCGAAATTATGGAGAAAGCAAAAGAGCTACTCACCTATTATCATCACATTATCATGGTGCTTGACCCCGAACAGACCATAGCATTGGATCAAGTTGGCCGTGAAGCGCTCTCTATCTCCTACATTACAAACTGTACTGCCAAGAGCCTAAAGGAGACCGCAAGCGCCTATGCCACTGGCCGCAACATTCCAAATGTGGCGACAAAGCTCCTGACGATTGACTGTCCTATTGATGCATCTGACATTGTTTTGAAGCTGGATATGGACATCGCCACTACGAAGCTGATCCCTCTCCCCTATTTCCAGGAGATGAAGCAGGCAGCCCTGCGCAATCAACCCCCTCACACCTATGGAGACATTCTGCGCGTCTTTGAGGAGGCGTACAGGGTATGACAGGGTTAAACGGGCGCCTACTTGTATCGGACTTAAATCGTGTTGCATCCGCTACACAACTGAGGTTTAGAGATCCCAGCGAATTTACTACGCCCGAAGCCCTAATCGTCTATGAGCAAAACATGCTGCCCGACGATGAACTCTTCCAGATTTGTTGCAAGGAATACGGGGTGCCTCTGAGCACCCCTACTCCACAATATATCCCAAAGGAACTCGTTGAGGAATATCGCGGGTACAATTGTGTCCCTATCCAATATAACACAAACGACAACGAAATTCTCGTAGGCGTGTTGCCGGAGCGGAACTCCTACGTTCCCGACGTTGGGGCTCTGGTGGCGAAGAA
>OFGR01001248.1_pt1 | contig 21291 bp, 18 predicted proteins | sample 1521811 | NCBI WGS metagenome assembly OFGR01 (sample SAMEA3504098, study PRJEB24116) | mouse gut metagenome | biome: mouse gut; feature: mouse-associated habitat; material: faeces | place: Denmark | collected 2011
ATAAATGCGGCAGAGGCTTTAATACCTCTTGTCGCATTTAATTTTAAAACTTATCTTTTGCAAAAATTATTACACAATTTTTCCGTGTAATCCGCCTTTTATTTTATAAAAAATGCATATCATGCACTGCGCCTGCTTCCTTTTGCAAAATTCTATTGACCGCTGCCCGCAAGTCCGCTAAAATAATCAGCAGAATCAAGATAACTGAATCTACCAGAAAGGAATGCAATGCATATGACAATTCGAATTGGCATTTTAGGTTATGGAAATCTCGGCCGCGGCGTGGAATGTGCCGTAAAGCAGAATAAAGACATGGAGCTGGCTGCCGTATTTACAAGAAGGGACCCGGCCAGCCTGCAGATACTGTCCCAGAATGTGCCTGTATATTCCATTCAGGACATGCTGCAGCACAAAGACGACATTGATGTACTCATTATCTGCGGCGGAAGCGCCACAGACCTGCCGGTACAGACACCGGAATATGTAAAATATTTCAACGTCATTGACAGCTTTGATACCCATGCAAAAATCCCGGAGCATTTTGAACATGTGGATAAGGCCGCAAAGGAATCCGGCAGGATTGGCATTATATCTGTCGGCTGGGACCCTGGCATGTTTTCTTTAAGCCGTGTATACGCAAACGCCATCCTGCCAGATGGCACAGATTACACCTTCTGGGGCAAAGGCGTCAGCCAGGGGCATTCCGATGCCATCCGAAGGATTGAAGGCGTCAAAGATGCCAGGCAGTATACCATCCCGGTTCCTTCTTCCCTCGAAGCCGTGCGCAGCGGAGAAACACCGGAATTAACCACACGCCAGAAGCACACAAGGGAGTGCTTTGCTGTTCCCGAAGAAGGCGCTGACCTGGCCCGGATTGAAAAAGAAATTAAAGAAATGCCGAATTATTTTGCAGACTATGACACAACGGTACACTTTATTTCACAGGAAGAACTGGACAGGGAGCACAGCGGCATTCCACATGGCGGCTTTGTTATCCGCAGCGGGAAAACCGGCTGGGACACAGAACACAGGCACATTATCGAATACAGCCTGAAGCTGGATTCCAACCCGGAATTTACTGCATCCGTCCTTGCCGCTTACGCAAGGGCCGCATACCGCCTGAATCAGGAAGGCATCAGCGGCTGCAAGACCGTCTTTGATATTGCACCTGCTTACCTGTGCCCGCAGACGAATGAACAGCTGCGCGCCAGCATGCTGTAAGCTTCCCCATCCGGAAAAAAACGGCGATGGGGCTGTCGCATTAAGAAAAATGATACAAGATATAGCTGGTATAAATCATTCTTCCAGTTATATCTTGTATATATTTTGCTTCGTGCGACAGCCCCCTGCCGGGGAAGCCGGTGCTTTCTCATATCTCAAATATGGATTCCAGCAGCCTTATGCCTGCCTGTGTCCGAAAGACCCGGCTGCGGAAATTTCTAATCTGCTCCCTGGAATCCTGCATTTCGTCTGCATTTACCAGATAATCGGCTTCGAGCAGTATCTGGTAATCCATCCCGTCAATGCCCGTGTAAGTATGGTGGTGTCCCACCAGCCAGGCAATGCGTTCGATTCTGCGTTCTTCAATGCCGGAGCCTTGCAGAAATTCCCGGACAAGCGGCATGCCTTCTTTTTCCTGATGCTCTCCGTTCGTATTGCCGTATTTTTCCAGGCACAGCGGGCAGGCAATATCGTGTACGGCCGCTGCGGCTTCCAGAATAAACTGCGTTTCTTCATCCAGATGTTCCAGCTCCCCGATTGTCTTCGCATAGGCCCACACTTTCATAAAATGGTTTACATCGCGCGCATTTCCCCCGGAATGCAGAATCATCTTTTCCAGAATCTGCGCAATGGTGCAGCCTGCCTGTGCTGTGTCTGCCTGTGTCTTATTGCCGCCTGTCTGTGCCATATTTCTGTCTCCTTCCCCTGTATCTTCTATTATATCTTCTATTTTTGCGATTGCTTCCGCCATGCTTTTATCCCTTCCTGCTGCATTTTAAGGCTTTCCATCATATATTCCCTGCCGTCCTGCCTTGTGAAAAACGGCGGCTCATGCGCATCGGTATCAGGTGTCAGGATTGCGCCGTCCTGCGCATCGACCCGGTGAAACAGCTGGAACTGGAAATCCCGGCCGCTCCCGGCATTTTCCGGAAACTGCACCCGGTATGAAAATCCAGTCGTCTCCGTTTTCCCATAATACGCCATCATTTCCTGCAGATATTTATCATAAAGTCCCTGGGCAGCTTCTTTTTGCCCGGCATCAGAAATTTCCTCTATAGCGTCCTTCATTCCAAGCATATAGGCACTGTCCTGCGGGAGGCTGATACTCGTCATATCGGCCTGCAGCTCAATATCAGCCGAAACCATGCCGTCCTTTATATTCTCTGCATCCGGTGATGCCATATCCCTGCAAAACGTAACATGGTAATTATCAAAGCTGTACCAGCCCGCATACTGCCCTTCCAGATTGTGTTTTATCTGCTGAAACACCTGGTTTGCCTGGCTGTCACTGATGTATTCATTCTCATTCACCAGTGTTTCCTCATGCTTCTGCGCAGTTTTATAAACCACCTGTGCACCATTCTCCCCAGTCTTCCCTGCTGCATGCGCAGATTTTTCAGAATCCTCTCCTGCTTCCTGACCGGCTGTTCCGGAATCCTGCCCTGCTGCATATGCAGATTTTCCAGAATCCTCTCCCGCTTTCTGCACTGCTGTTTCAGAATCCCCTCCCTCTGCATGCATCAGAATCTCCCGGCCTTCCCGGCTGCTTTCTGCATCTGCTGATGTTCCGAATACTGCTGCCGTCAGGCAGACTGCAGCTGCCGCCCCAGCGACAGCTGCCACTGATTTCTTCTTCGTCTTCATAACTGCCACAATCCTTTCTTCCATTGCAGTTCTGCCAAAACTGCTGTACAGCGCAGGCCCGCGCTTTTTTTCTTCTTCCATCGAAATCAGCACCCTGGCATATTCCGCTCTTGCATGGCTTCCAAAACACCGTATTACCGCTTCGTCACAGGACAGCTCCAGGTCACGGCTGCACAATGCCTGAAACAGCCACACAGCCGGGTTAAACCAGTGCACCGACACGGCCAGAAGCAGCACCAGCTTTGCCAGGGCGTCCAGCCGGCGGATATGGATATATTCATGCTCCAGCACATAAGACAGCTGCTTCGTATTTTCCCAGTCTGTATGAACCGGCATCAGAATTACCGGAGAAAGAATTCCATACGTCAGGGGCGTATTCACAGCCGCACACTGGCGTATCTGCACCGGACGCCAGTGCCTGTGCCGGCGCACCCAGCTTTGTGCAAACCCATTTCTGACCGGCAGCGAATACGCAAAGCTGCGCCTGCACCGGACATAAGCCAGAAAATACACCGCCAGGCATAAGACGCAGCCTGCCGCCCAGGCTGCCCGCAGGGCATTCCCTTCCAAAATACCGCCTGGTGCCGTGAAAAATCCGGCATTCCCGCCCGTATTTTTCACGCCCTGCTTTTGTTCTTTTCCTGCGTCCCCTGCTCCCTTCGGGGACAATACCGCCCTGCCCGGTTCTTCCTGCTGTCCCGACTGCGGCAGTTTTGTACCTGTGCCTTCGTTTTCCCAGGCTGCCCAGGAATACACGCTCAGTGCCGACGGAATGCGCACGGGCACGCACAGCCGCAGCAGCACGATTCCCCACAGCACCAGAAAGGCCCGCCTTGGCAGGTAACCGGCCAAAGCAGCCCGCACGGCTGCCACAGCCAGTATTAAAAGTCCCCCGGACAGGCTCATTTCCCATAAATCCATACAGACCGCCTCCTTTCTGCCCCAAATGCCAAAACACTGCCAGGTGCCTGTTTACTCCATCTCGTCCACAATATCCTTTAATCTCTGAATCTGGCTGTCAGACAGCTCTTTCCTGCCAAGCAGGGCAGCAAACAGCTTATTTACAGAGCCGTCATAAACCCTGCTGACCAGTTCTTCCGTCTCAGCCCTTCGCACATCCTCAATCGGAATTACTGCATGACACATAAAATTCGGCTCCGTCCGTTCGACGGCACCCTTTTTGATACAGCGTTTGATAAGGGTATAGGTCGTATTTTTATTCCACCCGGTTTCTGCTGCCAGCTTTTCTGCAATGTACTTTGCCGGCATATCCCCTTCTTTCCAGAGTACCTGCATGATTTTCAGCTCCGAATCAAACAGCTTTTTCTTTTCTTCCAGCTTGAAACACCTCCCCTCGCGGCATCTGCCAGATCCCTATGCGGGCACGGAGCCCGGCTTGCTGCCCGCAAAATAAGACTGTGGTAGTCTGGCTGTAATTACAGACTACCACAGTCTTATTGAAATGTCAACTGCCGGTTTTCTAAAAATCATTTTATTATGCTGTATACTGTTCCAGCTGCTGTGACACATCCAGCACCTGGTTCAGCAGATTCTTTGTCGTTTCCGCATTCTGCAGATTCTGCATGCTCAGTTCTGATGCCTGTACCGAAGAAGCTGTCACTTCCTGTGTCGTTGCTGAGAGATGGGAAATATCGTCCACAATCCGGTTGTTGGATTCTGACAGCTGGTTCAGCATCCCGTCAATGTCCCCGATGCTGAGAATCAGCTGTTTTACATTATGATTTATCTGGTCAAAGCCCTGGGAAGCCTGTTCTATCATGCCATCCTGCGCGCTTGCCGCCTGAATGGACTGGCTGACTGTCACAGATACTTTTTCGGCATCATCCGAAAGTTCATTTAAAATGCCAGCGATATTTTCCGTTTCTTTTCTCGTCTTTTCTGCCAGCTGGCGTATTTCATCCGCTACAACCGCAAAGCCGCGCCCGGCTTCTCCTGCCCTTGCACTCTCAATCGACGCATTCAGCGCCAGCAGGTTTGTCTGGTTTGATATGGCAAAAATCGTATCGGCAATCGTCCGCACCGCGTTGGTGCGCTCCCGCAGCTCCTTCATGGAAGCTGCCACCCCGGCATTTGTTTCTGCAATCATGGCAGACTGCTTTTTCAGGCTGTTCATCATTTTCAGGCTTTCGGTATTCAGCTGCTCCGATTCCTTCGCAGCCCGCACCATATTCTGTGAATATTCCAGCGTCTGGCTGATAGACTGCTGTATGCTCTGTGTCATCTCTGTCTGTATCTGGATGCTTTCCGCCGTGCTCTGCGTGCTGTCGGAAATATTTTTTACAGAGCCTTCCACAATTCCCGCAGATGCATTCAGCTCGCTTACCATTGCCATCGCCCCTTCGGTTCCCCTGCGGACTTCCCCGGCAACTGCCAGCACTTTTTCCATAACCTCTTTTTGTTTTTCCTGCTCGTAAATCAGGCTGTGGCGGGTATCATAATTATAAATGCGCGCAACCCTTGTTGTCAGATAAATAACCACCATCAGAAGTGCTATCGCAAGCGTCGCGCAAAGCTGCTCCCGGACCTGCCCTCCTGTATACATGCGCTGTATTTTAATATTAATATAATTTGCCACCAGATTCACAGCCGTCATAAGGCTTCCTGCAATCACTGAAAATCTCGTATCAAAAAACAGGACGCAGGCGACCAGCGGCACACAGGCCATAAAGCGGATATAATAATTATCAAACGCCGTACCCGTAAGCATCGCTGCAATCAGAAGCCCTGCCAGTGCCGTGTAGCGTGTCAGCATCCCCATGCTGTTTCTGGCATATGTCACAAAATTCAGTATGCATGATACAGTCACAACTGCTGTAATGGCAAGGCTCATCTGCATGGTCTGTTTTCCCATAGAACATGCAATCCACATAGTAACCAGCGCAATGGCATAAAACAGGATATACCCAATCAGCGCGAACCGGTTCGCCCGTCTGAGCTGTTCTTCCTTCGCCGCGTACCGGTACATCTTATCATTTGATTCCATTTCTATCCTCCTTCTGTTTTCAAATGCTTTATCAGACGGAATGATTATACCATGCAGATTTATGCACCGTCAATCAATTACATATGAAACTTTCGGATTCCCGAACCGCTGCCGGGGCTGTCAGGGACTGCGGCAGGGCCCCGTATCTGCAGCTGGCCGCGCGGCACCGTCAGCTGGCCATTCCGCCCGCCATCCCGGACAGCGTGCACAAAACCGCAGTTGTCAGCATATGTACAAGCTGCCCGTTCAGCCCGCGGTTCACAGCCAGATTCCCAAGCAACAGCACCACAAAATAAAATGCCCCGACACAGATTCCCCACAGATACCGGTTCTTTTTCTTTTTTTTGCCAATCAGAAACCCTCCTGCAAAACAGGACACAATATACGTCGCAATAATCCCGATGCTGACAGCCGAATCCGGCATTTCCACACGTCCCAGCACAGCTGCAAGAATGACAAGCAGCAGTCCTGTAATGACATACATCGCTACCAGGTCTGCCAGTATTGGCATGGCACTCGTGCTCCCATTTTCTGCCTTATCCATAATCCATCCTCCTTATCCCGGGCATATACCCTTTGTCCTGTTTTATCATATGAAGGAAGCTGCCGGAATATGAACAATATCCGCCGCAGTGCGGTAATTGTTTTTTATTTTACAGGCAATCCGAAGGAACACAAACCATATCCCTGCAGTGCTGTCATTCTTTTTTCCTTTTCAGGCAGTCCGAAAGAAAAGATACCATATCCCTGCAGTGCTGTCATTCCTTTTTGCTTTCCAGGCAGCCTGGAGAAAGTTCAGACAGGCTGCAGGAATAATGCAGCATCTTCTCCTGCCCGTCCGGACAGGAGCCATCCCCGCAGAGCGTAAATCCCAGCTTTTCTGCCACATGTATGGAAACTGCGTTGCGGCTGTGTATAAAGCAATGCAGCTGTGTGATTTCCAGCTCATCCCTGGCATATTCCACAATAGCCCTGCATACTTCCTGTGCATAGCCCTGGTTCTGGTATTCCTTTCCGATAAGATACCCCAGCTCTGCAAGCACCTCATTTCCCTGTTCCCGGTGTCCGATTCCGGCCCGGCCAATCAGCCTGTCTGTCTGGCGCTCGCGCACCACCCACATTCCATACCCGTAATAATAATACATGCACCGGATATAGTCCTTTGTATATGCTTCTTCCGCTTCGCGCTCAAACAGCGGCTCTGTATAATCCGTAATGCCTTCCCCCTCATAAAGCGCATACAGTTCATCCAGGTCAGAAAGCGCTGTTTCACGCACGCAGGCCCGCTTCGTATAAAGGATATTCCAGGGAATCCCGTTCCTGCGCTTCTGAATCCGGTCTAAAAACTGGATGCCAGTTTCCTGAAAGCCCTGTACAATGATATCGGCAGCAGCATCCTTCTGATACCCGTCTTTTTCATAAAATACAGCAGCCATGCCATGCGGGATTTCCTCTCCGCCGCTGCCCGCATCCGTGTACTGCTGGCGCAGACTGTAAACATAGCCGGATAGTTTCTCGTCTGCTGTCACAAGAACTGCCTGTTCTTCCACTATCCCCTGTTCCCGCAGCAGGCACAGTATTTTTTCATATGCGTCCTGGCAGCTTCCTTCCTTTTCCCGTTCTGAAATATCGAGTTTTTTGACCTGATACTGCTCCATCTCCTGCATCAGGCGGGACACTTCCTCATAGTCCGCATAAACCCGCCCGTCCGCAGCCGGCCCTTTCCCGCCAGCCACAGGAATATCCCACACTGCGGCCCGGATTGTCAGCTGCTTTTGTATGGCTTTTTCAGCCTCACCTATCCCTATATCTTTTTTCGGATTCTCCATTTTTCCTGATTCTTCCCAGTTTTATCTTTTTCCTGTCCTTTCCGCTTTTAGACACAGCAGATTATAGCAGATGAGGCTGCGCCTGTAAATACCGCGTTCTGGCAAAAATCTGCGGAAAAACCCCGGAATTATTAAAAAAAATTTATTTCTCCTTTACGATTACTTTACAATTCTTCCAAATAGCAGTAGAATGGGAACTAAGGAGAATCAAAACAGAAGGAGAACAGACATGTCACAAAACCCAATCGTAACTATTGAGATGGAAAACGGCGATATCATGAAAGCTGAATTATATCCACAGACCGCTCCAAATACAGTAAACAATTTTATCAGCCTGATACAGAAAGGCTTCTACGATGGCGTAATTTTCCACCGTGTCATCAATGGCTTTATGCTGCAGGGCGGCGACCCGGATGGAAACGGCACCGGCGGGCCTGGCTACTGCATCAGGGGCGAGTTTACGCAGAACGGTTTTGAAAACCAGCTTGCACACGACGAGGGCGTATTATCCATGGCCCGCACGATGATTCCTGATTCGGCCGGTTCTCAGTTTTTTATCATGCATAAAAAGTCTCCGCATCTGGACGGCGCTTATGCAGCTTTTGGAAAAATCACAGAAGGTATGGATGTCGTAAACAAAATCGCAGATGTTCCGACCGATTATAATGACCGGCCGATGGAAACACAGCGAATGAAAAAAGTAACCGTAGATACCTTTGGCACGGATTATCCGGCCCCGGAAACCTGCTGACAAAACGAACGGCTTTTGCCACAGACAAGAGGAGGAAATATGGCTTATACAAACATTGAAGAATTTAGTTCTATGCATCTTGATGTATTAAGGGAAATAGGCAATATCGGTGCAGGCAATGCCGCGACAGCGCTCGCATCCCTGCTGAACACAGTCGTAGATATTGAAGTCCCGGTTATCAGCCTGATCAGTTATGACAAGGTAGCTGATTACCTGGGTGGAAAAGATACAAAAGCGCTGGGCATGACCGTGTCACTCGAGGGTGATATCCATGGCTGCATGCTGGAAGTTGTCCACCTGAATTTCGCTAAAAAACTGATTAATACCTTTTATCCGAAAGATATTGCAGACCTTACCATGATTGATGACATGGATATTTCGGTTGTCCGTGAAATGAGCAACATCACGACCGCTGCGTATGTCAATTCCATTGCAGCCATGACACAGTTATTTATCAATATCCAGCCGCCAGACAGCTACTGCGACAACGTTTCTGCCCTCGTTTCCATTCCGGCCGAAAAACTGTCCAGAAGCTTCGACGAACCAGTCCTGTACATTGATGAAAAACTCCATATCGGCGACACCGAGATGAACAGCGGCCTGATTTTAGTGCTGGATTCCACATCTATCCAGATTCTGTTTAAAAAACTCGGCATGCCTTATAAATAAACGGCTTTTGTGCTGGTTTTTCATAATAAAAAAGGACAGGCAGTAACTTTCGTTTGCTGCTTGTCCTTTTTCTTACTGTTTTTTCATTCCAAAGCATGGCTTTCGCCACGCTTTTTTATTTCGATGCATTTCCCCGCTATTCTTCCAGGGAGTCTTCATCTGCAACTGCTGCCACGGTGCCGGCCACAGATGCTGTTACGGTAATGACTACCGTGACAATGACCAGAAGGACTATCAGCCCCAAAAACAAAATAATGCCCATTGCGCATTCCTCCACTCTTTTTTCCATGCTGCCCTGCAGCTTCTTAAGGCTTTTTCACGACTTTCGCTTTTCTGCTCATGCCCCCGTCCAAAAGCAGGGTACGGTAAGAAGCAATCAGTCCCCTTGTCGGCACGTAGACCTTCAGGGACGTTTTTGTCTTTTTAAACGCATAGTTGCTGATATTAACAAGGCTTTTGGAATTGATAACCACTTTCTGCAGCCTGGAACAGTTATAAAATGCGTAATGTTCAATCGACCGGATATTGGTGCCAAGCGTAATCTTTGTAATATACGGATTGCCCCGGAACGCATTGGCATTGATACAGGTAACCGAATAAGTACGCCCGCCAAAGGAAACCGTATTCGGAACCGTAACCGTCGAACGCGCTTCGTCTACAAGGCTCATCACGCGCACCCTTTTATCCGTATACCCGGAAATCTTATATACAAAATTGCCGATGGTAACCAGGTCGCCTTTTTTATACTGGCCCTGCGAATCATCCCCTGACGTGTCTTCCGTCATCGAAACAAGCCAGACCGCATCTACCGTCATATCAGAATTGACCCGCTTATAATTCTCTGTCGACCAGGTCAGCTTATATCCTTTTTTAATCCAGTTCGGGGCAGCAGCCTCTGTACCTTCTTCCACGCCCGATACGACCGATTCCTTGTTTGCGGACTGGTCACGGAACGTAACGGTATACAGCTTTTTCCAGACCGTATTGACCGTCCGGTTGGAATTGACAATCGTGCTGGAATTAAAATCATCCGTCCAGCGCAGCACATAGCCATTGCGCTCCCAGCCTACCGGCGGGTCTACGGTTCCGCCGCTCATAACCTTCTTTTCGACGGACTGCCTTGTTTCGGTATTATAAAACGTAACGGTACATTCCACGCTTTTTGTAATATTGTTCGCTATCGCATAACGCTCTGCCGTGCTGCCGCCCGGACAGATAATGCACAGCCCGCTGCTGCAGTTTTTAAATACCTGGGAACCGATATTTGTCACCGATGCCGGAATCGTCACATTTCCAAGGCCGATACAGTCATAAAATGCTTTGTCGCCAATCGTGCGCACCGTATTCGGTATCGTAATCGAAGAAAGCCCGCGGCATCCATAAAATGCCTGATTTCGAATCTGCGTTACATTTTCCGGAAAATCCGTCAGGATTCCAACCGGTGTTCCGGCCGGACAAAGCAGCAGCACATTGCTGCGGTTGCTTTCTTTGTAATACAGAATGCCGTCTTCTACAAAAAACAGGTTGTTGTTCTGTACCTTTACCCCGTTCACCTGTCCGTCCAAAGACTGGCAGTTTGCAAACGCGCCGCCTTCAATCCAGTTCACGGTAGAGCGGATTTCCACGCTCCTTAAATTGCTGCAGTCCATAAATGCTTCATTCTGAACCGTGCGCACGCCGCCTACGCCTGAGAGCTTTTCACCAAGCGTAATGCCCTGTAGGGACGTACAGCCATAGAAAGCCCGGAATTCGATTTCTTCTGCTGCCAGATACCCGGATGCCGCACTGCCTAAATTCCCATTAGAAGAAGAATGGGTATACGTCTGAATTGATGTCAGGTTCGTACAGCCGCTGAATGCTTCCTGCCCGATATAAGTAAGCGAATCCGGCAGAATCAGCTCCGTCAGGGACGTACAGCCGCTGAATACCCCGCGCAGCACACCGCCAACCGGATAAGACAGTCCGTTTTCATGGTCAATCATGCTGGGAATCCGTAAAGACCCTCCCTGTGCAAATGCCGTTATATTATAACGCTCCACATTCGCAATAACGCCCTGCGCAGTTCCCGTAAATGTATAAGTAAGCCCTGTCCCGTCATCCGGCGTAAAGCTTCCCTGCGGGACGTCGTTCGGGTTAACTGCTGCCGTTCCGTTCCCGTTTTCATTCCCGCTCCCGGAGCCGCTTCCAGACCCAGACCCGCTGCCGGTATTATTCTGCGACGCTGATGCCTGCCCTGCCTGCAGCACTACGCTGACGGCAAACACAAGCATAAACAAAAGCCCGGCGCGCCAGATTTTCAGTTTCTTTATTTTTTTCATTTCCATATCCTCCAATCCTTACAGGCGCTTCATGGAAGGCTTTTTCACCCCGGCATTTTTCAGCATCGTTTTATATTTGGTTATCTGAGAATGATAGGTATAAAATACTGCCTTTGAGCTTACCCCTTTAAATGCCTTATTATTCATTTTGACAATCGATTTGCTTTTCAGCTTAATCTTAGACAGGTTTTTGCAGTCATTAAACGCCTTTGCACAGATGCCTGTCATATTTTTGCCGACAACCAGCTCCCGGATGCTTTTATTATCTTTGACACAGTTTGCCGAAATCAGTGTAACTTTATAAGTAACACCGCCGTAAGAAACCACCTCCGGTATGTTGACAATGCTGACCTCCGCTTTGACAAGCCCGATAAATTTCACGGTCGGATTATCTGCATTTGCCGAGCTTACCTGATACTTGTTGTTGCCCTTTTCAAACTGCGTGCCCTTTTTGGCAGGCTTTACCGCATTTGCGCCAAGCGTTTCGCCTGTCTTATTGCTGCGCCATTTTACATGTACGGTAAAATCCTCGGTCACCGGGTCTGTCAGGTCTTTGTCCCATTCTGCCGTATAGCCGGACATCGTCCATGCCGGCGGCACGACGGTCTTGCCTTCATCGGTCGGCACGACTTCCGTTTTATCATTAAAAGTATCTACAAAGGTTACGTTAAACAGCTTGTTCCATACCTGATATACCCTGGTATCTCCGCGGACAGCCGCATAACTGCCGCTCCAGCTCATCCGGTACCCTTCCCGCTCCGGTATCTGCGGCGGCACCGCATCCTTGCCTTCCACCACTTCCTGGGAAGCTATCAGGTTGGAATACGTGCTGTTTGTATAAAATCCTACCGTATACGTGCGCTCTGCCGTAAGGCCGTTTGCAGCCGCATACACAGCCGCCTGCGAACCATTGTGGCACAGTACGGTTACTGCCGTTCCGGTAAATACGCCGCTTCCGATAGAAGTCGTGCGCATCGGAATCGTAATCTGGCGCAGCGCCTCGCACTGGGCAAATGCGCTGTCCCCCAGCGTCGTAACGCTGGCCGGCACCGTAAATTCCGTCAGCGCCTTGCAGCCCTGGAACGCACGGTTGCCGATGATCTTTAATTCATCGGACAGCTTCAGTGTCTTTAACGATTCACAGCCCTGGAACGTGCCGTTATTAATAACCGTAACGCCGTCCGGAAGCGTAACGTTATCCAAAAGCGCATCGCCCCGGAATGCTTCCGTGCCAATCGTTTTCAGGCCGGATGGCAGGGTAACGGTTTTCAGCTTCCGGCAGGCCGTAAAAGCATTGTCCCCTACCGTGTTTACCGTATCAGGAAGTGTAATGGTTTCCAGGGATTCCGACCCCCAGAATGCACCCTTGCCAATATCTGTCAGCGTCATAGACACCGCATCCGGCACCTTGTATTCTTTTTCCGTTTTTGCCAGAGGGTACTGCAGCAGCGTGTAAAGCCCTGTCCCGGCCCCGGCCGTATAATAGTACAGCGCACCGTCCACGACCTTATACCGCTGGTTTCCATCCAGCACCTTAATCGTATTCAGGGACACGCAGTCCGAAAATGCATAATCCCCAATGGAAGTCGTCGTAGACGCAATCGTAATGTCCGCCAAATCATGACAGGCAAAAAATGCCCGCTCGCCAATGGAACGGATGCCGTATGCCTTGCCGTCAGCATTAATGCCGCCTGACATCGTTACCTTTGTAATGCCGATATTGCCACTGAACGCATCGTCCGCAATGCCTGTAACCTCATATGTCACCGCATCATCCGGCTTTTGCGAGTTATTCCCGCCGGATGAACCGTTATTATTGTTATTATTTGGCTTTTGATATGTGATTTTCGTTGGAATCGTAAGGTCTTTGACCGCACCGTGGTAGCCGGTAATCGTCGCTTCATTGCCGGAAACCCGGAACGTAAATCCGGCCACGGTCGTGCGGCCGTCGGACGATTTGTCTTCCACCTCAGAGCCGGAGCTCGTTGCGGCTGCCTGTGCCGTATTCCCGAATTCGAATGGTATCACAGCAGCCGACGTAAGCGTTACGGCCGCTGCAAGCGCCGCTGCCCATATCCTCTTGTTCATTTCCATCCCCCTGTATCATATTTTATTTCTTTTTATATTAGGAAATTATATACTATCTGTCCATTATCTTCAAGCCGGAACAGCCGGAAATAACTGGAAAAATACAGCAGACCGTTACTGTTCACTCCGTGGCCAGTAACCTTCGCAAAAAAACGCATCTTTAAACCGTGTAATTCAGCTGGCTGCCGGAAAGCGCCTGTGCCAGCTGCTGTACAAGCTGCTGGTTCTGTCTGGCAGCTGCAGCTTCCGGTGCATCCGTACCGCCTTCGGACGGCTTATCTTCCGGCTTTGCAGCCTCGGTCTGCGGCTTTTTGGCCGGCTTTGCCACATCCAGGTCATTGCGCACAAACATGCTCTGTGTCCGCTTTATCTGCTTTTCCACCTGAGTGACGAACTGCGCATCATCGGCAAACAGCTTGCTGACCTGGTACCTGCCCGTGCTCTGGAGCGACTTTTTGTCTATCGCCAGCTTCCCGCTGTTCTGAACGGAAATACCGATGTCATCCAGCTCATCTGTAAATTCCTTCGAAACTTTTTTCAGCTGTGCCAGATAGCGGTCTGCATTTTCATCTCCCAGCGCTTTTGCAGAATCCACATAATTGTTATAAGTATTGACAAACGCTTCGACTTTCTTCACCAGTTCTTCGCCGTCGCCTTCATCATAATCAAAACTGCCCATCTCGCGGACTGCTTTGCGGATGGCTTTCATGTCCGCCATGGCAAGGCTGTTCGGTGTCTGCCCGGTACGCCCGTTTTTCGTCGCCCCAAACAGATTTCCTTTATAAAACTGCCTGACATAACCTGATACTGCAAGACTCATATCGATTCCCCCTGTTCTGCATTTCCAAACCATTCTTTTATCAGGGACGGACAGCAAATCCTGCCAGCATGCATTCCTGCACGTCTTTTCCATATTCCTGGCCGGCTGAGTGCCGTTTCCCTGTCATATGCCTGTTTTTCCATATAGTATATTTCGTCCATTTGTAACATTTTGATAAGGGTATTCTTGCATTTTTACATTAGGAACATATTAAAAATTTCATGTATTACAAAACTTTTGACAAAAATTCCCGCGTCCTGGCATGCTGCGGATGGTCAAACACCTGTTCCGGCGTGCCCTGCTCTAAAATATGCCCTTCATCCACAAACAGCACGCGCGTCGCCACTTCCCTGGCAAATCCCATCTCATGCGTAACGACTGCCATGGTCATGCCGTCTTTTGCAAGGCCCTTCATAACCTCAAGCACCTCACCGACCATTTCCGGGTCAAGCGCGGAAGTCGGCTCATCAAACAGCATCATTTTCGGCTTTAATGCCAGCGAGCGCACAATGGCAATCCGCTGCTTCTGCCCGCCGGACAGCTGTCCCGGATAAGCACCTGCTTTTTCAGCCAGGTTTACAATTTTTAACAGGCGCATCGCTTCTTCCCGTGCTTCTTCTTTCCCCATCAGCTTTAATTCCAGCGGGGCCAGCGTAATATTGTCCAGAATCGTCAGGTGCGGAAACAGGTTGAAATGCTGGAACACCATGCCCATCTGCTGGCGGATTTTATTAATATCCACGCCCTTTTGCGTAATGTCCGTGCCGTCAAACAGAATCTGCCCGCTTGTCGGCTGTTCTAAAAGGTTCATGCAGCGCAGAAACGTCGATTTGCCGGAGCCGGACGGCCCGATAATGGCTACCTTTTCCCCGGCCCTGATATGCTCTGTAATATTGTCCAGAACAAGGTGTTTCCCAAATTTTTTCGTAAGCTGATTAACGGCGATCACTTTCCCGCAGCCTCCTTTCTACGATTCCCATAACCCAGGTAAAGAACATGACAATGGCAAGATAAATCATGGCTGCCGCAAACAGCGGAACGAACCATTCATACGTCGCTCCCCCGATAATTTCCGCTCCCCTGGTCAGGTCGTTCAGTCCTATGTACCCGCAGATAGACGTTTCCTTCAAAAGCGTGATGATTTCATTAATCAGTGCCGGAAGCGTGTTTTTGAATGCCTGCGGAAGAATGATTCTTTGCATCGTCTTTGCATATCCAAGCCCGAGGGAACGGCCTGCTTCCATCTGGCCTTTATCAATGGACATAATGCCCGAGCGGAAAATCTCAGCCAGGTATGCCCCGGAGTTGATGCCGAACGCAATCGTCGCGGTCATAATCTTGCTTTCTACATTTGCCAGAAAGAAAAAGTAAATCAGCAGCAGCTGCACCAGTGTCGGTGTCCCGCGGATAACAGTCAGATACAGCCTGCAGACAGCATCCAGCGCCGCCATGACAAGGCCGCCCGGCGTCTTGTCTTTCCTGAAATTCTGGTCATGGGCGGAACGGATAATCGCCACCAGCACGCCAATGACAAGGCCGATAAGCAGCGCGCCCGCTGTCACCTGCAGCGTGATTTTTACCCCGTCCGCAAAATAGCGCCAGCGCTCGTCCGTAATAAAATAAAAATCCATTTTTTCGTACAGCGTATCAAAGAAATTCAATGGTTTTCTCCTTATATAGAACCGGAAAAAGAGGGCCTGTAAAATGCCCTCCGTTTTTCCATATTATTCAGTAACAATGTATTTATCAATAATAGACTGGATTGTCCCGTCCGCTTTCAGCTCTGCCAGCGCCCCGTTCACAGCCTGCACAAGCGCGTCATTGTCCTTGGCTATCGCCGCTGCATAGTCTTCCACGGCATACTCTGTTTCCAGTATTTTCAGCCCTTCTGTACTCTTTACAAACGAAAGCGCCGGCTGGTTGTCGATAATGACAGCATCTACCTTGCCCTGCTTTAACGCCATGACAGCATCTGCACCCTTGTTATATGCTTCCACGCTGTCCTCGCCGAAATCCTCTTTTGCATAAATATCCCCGGTTGTTGCAAGCTGCACGCCGATTTTCTTTCCATTCAGGTCGGCTATCTCGCTGATTTCCGAATCCTCTGCCACAATGACAGCCTGGATTCCGGTTGCATAAGAGTCTGAAAAATCAACGGATTCGAGGCGTTCCTCGGTAACTGTCATGCCAGCCAGTCCCATATCTGCCTTGCCCTGTGTGACCGCAATAATAATCGAGCCGAATTCCATATCCTCAATTTTTAATTCCAGTCCCAGTTTTCCCGCAATCGCTTCTGCGATTTCCACGTCAATGCCGGTAATCTTATTGCTTTCATAAAACTCGTATGGCGGAAAAGCGGCATTTGTCGCCATTGTCAGGACGCCTTCCTTTGCTGTTTTCAGCCCGGCAGGAGCTGTACCGTCATTCGTATCTGTGCCTTCAGCGCCTTTCGAACCTTCTCCTGCGCCGCCCTCGTCTGCGGCTGCACTGTCTGTGTTTTCATTATCAGCCTGGGTAATTTCTGCACTGACATCCGTTCCTGACGAAGCGCTGCTGTCATCCGCTGCGCTGCCGCACCCTGCCATCATTGCTGCTGCAAGCGTACAGGTTAATAAAGCTGCTATTAACTTTTTCATTATATTTATCCTCCTTTTGCGGACTGCTCCGCACCGATATCTTTGCCATTATACCTAATTATGTATAAAAATGCAATACAAAAAACAGCAGCCCCGTATTTTTCCAGAGGCTGCCATAATCCTTTTATTTAAAATATTTCTGAAAGGTTCTCATGCATTCCCGGATATCCAGCGGCTTAGTCAGATGGTCATTCATCCCGCACTCGAAGCAGCGCTGTGCATCATCCGCAAAAGCATCCGCGGTCATCGCAATAATCGGAAGGTCTTTATCCGGGCGGTCCAGCGCGCGGATAGCCTTTGTTGCATCGTAACCGTTCATAACCGGCATCCGCACATCCATCAGGACGGCATCATAATACCCCGGCTGTGACTCTGAAAATTTGTCCAGGCATTCCTTTCCGTTCTGTGCCCAGACCAGCTCCATCCCGGTAGATGAAAACAGTTCATTTGCAATCTCCCAGTTGATATCAATATCTTCTGCCAGAAGGACACGTTTTCCTGTAAAGTCATTGACTTCTTCATCCTCTTGCAGAGCAGGCCCGTCTCCATCTGCGTACTGTTTCAGGCGCATGTATAATGTAGATTTAAACAGCGGCTTGGAAATAAAGCCTTCGATGTCCGCATCAAACAGCTGGTCTTCCATTTCGCTCCAGTCATAGGCCGAAATCAGGAATATCGGAATATCCGTCCCGACCTGCCTGTGAATTTCCTGTATCGTCTCAAGCCCGTCCATATTCGGCATCTTCCAGTCAATCAGCACAAAATGATAATCATCGCCCCTGCTGTGGCGCTCCGCAATCATTTCCACGGCCTTTCTCCCGTCCATAATCCAGTCTGCATGGACACCCAGCGCTTCCAGGTTTGCCACGGCGCTTAAGCAGAGCATTTCATTATCATCTACAACCAGCACGTTCCATTCCGGCAGCTTCATTTCATCCTCGGGCTGCTCTGCCTTTTCCAGGTCGACAATTACATGGAAGCTGCTTCCTTCGCCCTGCCTGCTGTGAACCTCTATCCTGCCGCCCATCAGCGTTACAATGCTTTTTGTAATCGAGGTGCCAAGCCCGGTACCAATTGTTTTTTGTACCTTCTCGTTTTCTTCTTCCCTTGCAAACGTGTCAAAAATCTTTTTCTGGAATTCTTCGGACATTCCGATTCCGGTATCTTCCACCATAAAATGCGTGCAGACAAATCCTTCCCCTTTCTCCGATGCTTCCTGCCACAGATGCACGTCAATGCGCCCATACTCCGGCGTAAATTTAACGGCGTTGGACAGAAGGTTTAAAAGCACCTGGTTTAAACGGACTGCATCACAGCAGACACTTTCCGAGAGAATATCCCGGATAAATATATCAAAGTACTGGTTCCGCTCCTTTACCTGCGGCTGCATAATATTTACAATATCGTCCATCGCTTCCCGCAGCGACATCTGGCTGATATTTAACGTCATCTTTCCGCTTTCAATTTTGGACATATCCAGCACGTCGTTAATCAGCCCCAGCAGATGCTTGCTGGACAGGCGTACTTTTTTCAGGCAGTCTTCCACGCGCATGGTGTCCTGTGCATTGCGCAGCGCTATTTCGGTCATGCCGATAATGGCATTCATCGGCGTGCGGATATCGTGGCTCATGCTTGATAAAAATTCGCTCTTTGCCATATTGGCCCGGACCGCAGCCCGCTCCTTTTTATTCAGCTCCTTCATCTGCTGCATGGAAAGCCTGTAATACATGATAAATATAATCAGCATCGTAAACAGGATAACCATCGCAGAACCAAGCATAATCATAACGCGCACCGTGTCCAGCTCGCCAATGCGCTGGTCTAAAATTCCGCTTGGCATAATTGTAATCAGGTACCAGTCTACGTTTTCCGAAATCGGCGTGCCATACATATACCTTTTTTCCCCGCCTATGGAAACAACCGTCACATAGGTCGAAAACGTTTCCAGAGCCTCTTTCAGTTCCCTCTGGTAATCTTCGAACGTTTTGCCGTTGTGTTCCCCGAACAGGGCCTTGATTCGGTTAAAATAATTGTTCCGGTATACATCGTTGCTGCGGATGACAAAAGAACCGTCCCTGTTTATGACATGATAATAAACCCTGGAATCTTCTTCTTCCAGAAAAAGCGCCTGTTTCAGATAATCCATCGGCAGGGCGCCTATCAGGGCCGTACTGGTTTTGCCGTCTTTCAGCGGATATTCTGCGGACCTTGCCAGAACCAGGTACCGCTCGCCGCCACGGTCAAGAGCCATTGCAATGCCGCTTCCGTTTTCGTCCAGGCTTTCTAAAAGCCTGTCATAATTGGATATTTCCAGATATCTTCCTTCAATCCGTTCTTCTTCTCCTTCCCTGGAATAAATGCCCATATATGTAAAGTCCCTCACGCTTGTGCTCAGGCGCAGCTCCTCAAGCATTTCTTCCCCATAAGCAAGCTCCCCAGGCGGGGTACGCTGGATAATCCCGCTTATCTGGTTCAGGCGCAGCTGCGTAATCGACGTAAATTTCTGCTGAATCTGCAGGCTTACCTCTCCCATATATATTTCGCTGATGTCCTCAACGGATGTTTCTGTCTGTCTCTGCATGTAAAAAATAACACTTGCAAAGACAGCAAAGCATACAATCAGGACACTGACGATGCTGACGGCAAAAAACCTTTTTATTCTTTTATTGAGCATTGTATTGATTCTTCCTTTTTCAACCCGGTCTACATTCATCGCAAACATAGCAAAACACCATCCAAAGCCTTTCCGTATATTGGCAGGCAGTGCGCCACCTTATAATAAATCATATAACATCTGCTTTCAAAAGTCAACTCAATGTCTGGCAGCCAGAATAATTGTCCCACAAAATCGTTACTGTTCATTCCGTGACCAGTAACCTTTGCGAATGGGATTTGCTCACTCCTGAATCACTTTCTTACGGATCTGGTATCTGCCTGGATTTTTTATGATTTTTTAAGAAATAAATCATTTACCTGGCAGATTTTATTCAGTATAATATAATCAGAATTATAGTATATAAAAAATCCAGACACAGAATACAGAAAGGACACAGCTATGACCAGACCTGACGGAAGCATGGAGACGCTCAGCGCCCTGCAGGCCACGGCTGACACCCGGGGGCTTGACGCCCAGAGCAAGGCCGTCCTCTACAGCCCCGAGGTCCTGGCCGTCATCCTGCAGGAGACTGTTTCGGAGTACCGCGGCTTCTCGGCGCGCGAAATCATGGATTTCATTGAAAAGGATTCCTTTTCCGAATCCGCCGAGGTCTCGCCCGGGCGCACAAACACGCGCCTGCGTGCCGACAGCCCCGAGTTTGTCCAGCTCGGCGAGAAGACCTCTTTCTTTGACCTGGCATTCCGTGCTAAAAACCCGCTCCTTTCCACCTCGCGCGTCCTTGTGAATCTCCACATCGACCTTGAGCCGCAGAAAGACTACCGCCCCGGCTACCCCATTGAAAAGAGGGGCATCTACTACCTTGCCAGGCGCCTTTCTTCCCAGCTCCCCCTCGCCACCGGCTCCTCCGGCTACGGCTCCCTTGAGAAATGCTGCAGCATCTGGATATGCAGGGACCGCGTCCCCGTAAAGGAACGCTACTCCGTTTCCTTTTACGGCTTCGAGAACACCAGGAACCTCGGCCCCTGCAGCGTGAGGCGGCAGGACTTCGACCTGTTTTCCCTCGTCATCATCCGCCTCGGCAGCAGCTCCTATGACGGCAGCCCGGATGACAGCGGCTACCGGCTCCTGCGCTTCCTGAACGCCCTGATGTACCCGCACCGCAGGGACTTTATGGACACCGTGTCAGACTATATTGATTTTTCTGCCAATACTGAGCTTTGGAAGGAGGCGGTTCGCATGAGCGGGCTTGGAGAAAGCATTTTAGAGGAAGGCATTGAGATTGGCCGCAGGAGCGGCATTGAAATCGGCCGCAGGAGCGGCATCGAAATCGGTCGCAGGAGCGGCATTGAAATTGGACATAAAAGCGGATTGGAAGATGCCATGTGCAGTCTTGTCCAGTTTGACTTAAAAGACAGCATCCCGGCTGACAGCATTATCAGCAAGCTCCAGAATTATTTCGGGCTTTCACGGGAATCCGCGGAACAGTATTTCCGCAAATTTGCAGAGTAATCCGGGCATCTTTCAGGCTTTATGCAAGGCATCTGCCTGGCAGATTATTTCCAGCGTGATGCAGGCGGATGCTGAACCATTAAAAAATCCAGACACAGAATATTACAGAAAGGACAGCAGCTATGACGAAACCTGACGGAAGCATGGAGACGCTCAGCGCCCTGCAGGCCACGGCTGACACCCGG
>OFGR01001250.1_pt1 | contig 21281 bp, 19 predicted proteins | sample 1521811 | NCBI WGS metagenome assembly OFGR01 (sample SAMEA3504098, study PRJEB24116) | mouse gut metagenome | biome: mouse gut; feature: mouse-associated habitat; material: faeces | place: Denmark | collected 2011
CGCTTGTGGGGGGGCGGGGGAGCCAAACAGACAGCACCGCGAATACGGGCCTGAGCTGAACGCCCATCGCGCTCATCCCAAAGGCTGAGGCTCTCCCGGCCCTCTTTCCACGGGAGGAAGGGTGTCCTCCCTGCGGCGGAAGCTCCTCAGGAAATGCGTTCCTCCTCGCCGTAAATGCCCACGCGGGGCTCTTCACCGGGGCGGACGCAGCCGCGATACATGCCTTCCGAAATGAAGGGAAGGGCCACGTTGCCCGCGCTGTCCACGGCGATGAGGCCGCCGGTGCCGCCGAGCCGCCCCACGTTTTCCAGCACGGCCCGTGCCGCCTCGTCGAGCCCGACGCCCTGATAGCGCATCCGGGCGGCGAGATCGTGCCCGACCACGGCGCGGATGAAATATTCCCCGGACCCCGTGCAGGACACGGCGGCCACGTCGTCGGCGTAGCAGCCCGCGCCCACAAGTGGCGTATCCCCCACACGGCCCGGCAGCTTGTTGGTCATGCCGCCCGTAGAGGTGGCGGCGGCAAGGCGGCCCTCGGCGTCGAGCGCCACCGCGCCCACGGTTCCCATCTTGCTCATCTCGTTGAGCGGACGTCCCGCCAGCGCAGCCGCGCCGTCATGATCGAGCAGGGCCTTGCCGGGCTGCCCGTCCCGCGCCCGCCGCAACTGCGCGAGCCGCTCTTCCGTATCGAAATAGGACTCCGGCTCAAAAGCCACGCCCCGCTCTTTCAGGAAGGCGATGGCCCCTTCCCCGGTCATCAGCACGTGGGGGGACTGCTCCATCACCACACGGGCGGCTCTGATCGGGTTCCTGACGCCATGCACGCAACAGACCGCGCCGCTTTTGAGCGTGTGGCCATCCATGACGGCGGCGTCAAGCTCATGCGTTTCCGCGCTGGTGTACACCGCGCCGCGCCCCGCGTTGAACAGCGGACAATCCTCCAGCAGGGAAACGACCAGCGTTGCCGCGTCGAGCGCCGAAGCCCCCGCCGCCAGCGCGTCGCGCCCCTGTTCGAGGAAGGACCGCAAGGCCCGCCGATATTCCTTTTCCGCTTCCGGGGACAGCGCCGCCCGGTTGATCGTGCCCGCGCCGCCATGCAGCGCCAAAACGGGAACCCTTGCCATTCCAACCACCTCTCTGGGAGATAAAAGATGCCGGTTCGCCCTGCGGCTTCCAAACGGTCGTGCAATATAGCCGCTTTTATCCCTTTTGCCTAGAGTGAAATACGACCTCCCAACGAAGGCCGCCCTGCGCGGCAGAAGCGCCCACCCTGTGCCCAACTCCCGGAGGAGATACCAGAAATGGGGCCGGGAAAACGCCCACCCTGGTCACATGCGCCTCCAAAAGGAAGAAGAAGAAGAAGAAGAAGAAGAAGAATCAGTCTGGAGAGCCCACGCCGCAGGATACAAGGGGGTCTAGCTTCGCTCCTCTCTCCTCGGAGTCTGGAGGGCTCACGCCACAGGATACCGGAGACGCGGCGGGTTTTCCCCACGCCACGGCAGAAGGAGGATTTCCCGCCCGGCGGTTCCAGGTTTTCCGGCTGGCGGGGAATCGGCGCGGGCTCGGCGGCTTCCCCCCAAGACCCCTTCCCGCCGGATTTCCCCGCAAGCCCGGCTTTCGCTTGCGCAGCCCCGGCAAGAGCGATACCGTGGCCCCTCCTGCCGTTTTGCGCCGCGAGGCCGTGTCCGCCGCGCCGGGCGGCCCCATGTGCAAGCCTCAGGGGGACCTATGCACGCCTTGGACAGCCGGGAAACGTGGAACGACGCCGATCTTCTCGCGGCCCTGAGACGGATTTTCGGCTATACGTCCTTCCGGCCACAGCAACGGGACATCATCCGGGGCATCCTCGACGGGCGGGACTCGCTGTCGATCATGCCCACGGGCGGCGGCAAAAGCCTCTGCTTCCAGCTTCCCGCCGCCCTCAGGGACGGCGTCTGCGTGGTGATCAGCCCCCTCATCTCGCTCATGAAGGATCAGGTGGACGCCGCCTGCGCCAACGGCCTGCGGGCCGCCGCGCTCAACAGTTCCCTCGACGCCGCCGGACGGGGCGCCGTGCATGCGGCGCTGCGCGAAGGCGCGCTCGATCTCCTCTATATTTCGCCGGAACGCCTGAACGTCCCCGGCTTCTGGGACACGCTGGCCGCCCTGCCCCTCGCCTTCTTCGCGATAGACGAGGCCCATTGCATTTCGCAATGGGGGCACGACTTCCGGCCCGACTACCTCGCCCTGTCCGGGCTTGTGGAGCGGTTCCCCGGCTGCCCGGTGGCGGCCTTCACCGCCACGGCCACGCCCGAGGTGGAGCGGGACATCCTGCAACGCCTCGGCCTGCGCGACCCGCTGCTCATCCGCTCCTCCTTCGACCGCCCCAACCTCTTTTACCACGTCCAGCCCAAGGAAAACGTGCACGCCCAGCTCACCGCCTTTCTTGAGCGGCACGCCGGGGAATCGGGCATCGTCTACCGCTCCACGCGCAAAAAGGTGGAAGAGACGGCGGCCTTCCTGCAAAAAAAGGGCTTCCGCGCAGGCTGCTACCACGCGGGACTGGGCGATGCGGAGCGGGCACGCGCGCAGGAAGCCTTTCGGCGGGACGAGTGCCCGCTCATGGTGGCCACCGTCGCCTTCGGGATGGGCATCGACAAGCCGGACGTGCGTTTCGTGGCCCACCTCGATCTGCCCAAAAATCTGGAGAGCTACTATCAGGAAACCGGGCGCGCCGGACGCGACGGCGACCCCGCCCATTGCCTCCTGCTGTACAGCCCGGCGGACATGGCGCAACTGCTCTACTTCGCCCGCCAGAGCGAGGACGAGGACCAGCGCGCCGTGGCGGAACGGCAGGCATACGCCATGCTCGACTACGCCGACCGCAACGAGTGCCGCCGCAAGACGCTTCTGGCCTATTTCGGGGAAGCCTACCAAGCTCCCTGCGGCGGCTGCGACGTGTGTACGGGCGAGATACGGGAGGAGGACTACACCATCGAGGCGCAAAAGGCCCTGTCCGCGATGGTTCGCAGCGGCTGCCGCTTCGGGCGGGTGCTGATCATGGACATCCTCATGGGCGCGGACAGCCGCCGCATCAGGGAAACCGGCTTCCACAGCCTGCCCACCTACGGCGTGGGCAAGGATCGCAGCCGCCGTTTCTGGCGCTATCTCATCGACGCCCTGCTCCGGCACGGGCTGGCCGCCACGGAGGGCGAAGACTATCCGGTCCTGCGCGTGACTGAGGCCGGATGGGAAACGCTGCGGGGGAAAAACCCCTTCCGGGCCCTGCGGATCGTGGAAACCCGCGCCAAACGCACGCGGGAAAAGACGGCGGCGGACCCCGGAAGCGCGGACGAAAGCCTCTTCCAGCGCCTGCGGGAGGAGCGGCGGCGTTTGGCCGAGGCCGCGCAGGTGCCGCCCTACGTCATCTTCCACGACAGGGCACTCCGGGAAATGGCCGCGCGCAAGCCAGCCAGCCCGGAGGAGCTTCTCGACGTTCCGGGCGTCGGCGAAAAGAAGCTGCGTCAGTACGGCGAGGCCTTCCTCGCGGCCATCGCCGCCCATGTGTCGGAAACGGACGTTTCAGCGGCAACGCCGGACCCCGTTTCAGCGGCATCCGCCTGACGGGAAACGGAAACCGCCTCAGCGGAACGCGGCTGATGGGAAAAGCCTTCACGCGGGAAGGGCTGCAACACCGCAACGAAACGCGGCTGATCGGAAAAGGCGGCCCCCTCAGAGGAATCAGGCTGCTCCCCAAAGACCCCGCTTCCGGCAGGCAACGGTTCTTTACTCAAGGGAAAGGAACGCCGCCTCAGATCAAAGGCGGCGTCTTTGCAGGGGGCCCCTCGGCGGAAAGCGGCCCCGGCCTCCTCAGGAAAGCGTAGCCCCTTTGGACGCCTTTTTGCGGGCGTAGAGCATGGCGTCCGCACGGCGCACGGTTTCCGAAAGCCCGCGATCCGTCGCGGGGTCGTAAAAGGCATAGCCCCACGCAAAGCTCAACGGGACGACGTTTCCGGCGTTGGCGGCCTCCCGGCGGCGTTCGAGGTCACGGAGATACGCTTCCACGGCGGCGTTTTCGCCGGAGCGCAGGGTCACGACGAATTCGTCCCCGCCGTAACGGTATACATGGGCTTCGGGCGGCATGGAGTCCCGCACGAGAGCGGCGAAACGCCGCAGCAGATCATCCCCGGCCAGATGCCCGAGGGTGTCGTTGACCGCCTTCATGCCGTTGAGATCAAAAAGGATGAAGCACAAGCCCTGCTTGTCGGCCTCGCGGGAGAGGTACACAAGGCCCGCTTCGTAGGCGTTGCGGTTGCCGAGCCCGGTGAGGCTGTCCGTAAAGGCCATCCGCCGGGTATGCTCCACGTATTCGTAGACATCCTTGCCGAAACGCAGAGGGAAAACCTCGTCCGGCTCCATGACCTCGTAAGGATGCGAAACGTGCATATGGACGACCTTGAGCCGATCCCCGCAGAGGCGGTAGCAAAAGGAAACCCGTTGCAGGGTGCGGAGAAAAAAATCCGTGCCGGGATCGGACGTTACATAATAATGGCCCGCCACGATGCAGGAAACGGCGTCCTCGCAGACGACCTGATAGTGTTCCCGCTCCATCGTGAAGGTGAAATCCTTCTCGCACTCCAGCGTGTCCTGAAGCTGACGCAATCCGTTGGTGAATTGCGTGCGCAAGGGGCCGATCCACATGACGCTCTCGGCCAGTTGATCCCATACAAAATCCCAGTCGCGGCGGTAGTGGCGACGCATGATCTCGCTGGTCAGCTCCATGCCGCGCCGTCCCAGCGGCCCGAAGGTTTCGCCATTCAGAATGCAGTACATGGTTCCTCGTCACCCTCCGCGGAGGTTTCGCCGCCCCCATTCCGGCGTTGCGGGCGCCGGTTCGCTCAGCGAGGGGCAGCAGGGGATGAAGACGCAGCAGCGCGCCTTGCCGCTGGCCTTGGCCTTGTAAAGGGCCATGTCGCTGCGGCGGATCAGCTCGTCGATGTTCAGGGAAGAATCGTCCGACTGGGCGATGCCGATGCTCGCGGAAAGGCCCTCAAGCCGTGCCGAACTCTGAAACGAGTCGGCTATCCGGTCGAGCAGCCCCCGGGCCCGTTCCTCAAGCGCCCGCAGGCCGCAGTCACCGAGCAGGGCGATCAGGAATTCGTCGCCGCCGACGCGGGCCACGAGATCATCGGGGAAGCTTTCGCGCAGGAGCCGGGCCACGATGATCAGCGCCTCGTCGCCGCACTGGTGGCCGTAGCGGTCATTGACGGACTTGAAATTGTCGATGTCCAGATAGAGCAGGCTGACCCGCTCGCGGTTCCTGTTCTTGTCGAGGGCGGCGTAAAAGTAGCGGCGGTTGTAGAGGCCGGTCAGGGCGTCGGTATTGGCGCTGTGCAGCAATTCACGCTCGAAGGTGCGCTCGATGGTTACGTCGCGGCACAGGCACAGCCGCCCCACCTCCTGCTGGAAGACGTCAAGCAACGGCTCCTCGTGGATTTCCATGATGGCCGTCTTGCCGCCCAGCCGGACCGTGAACTCCCTGTTGCCGTCCGGCCCCACGGGAAGGTTTTCCCCAAGGGCCGCGCGCTTCCAGTCGGCGTAATCGCTCCCGGTGATCTTCTCGGCGGCGATCTGAAAATATTCCTCGAACTTGGCGTTCACCTTGACGACGCGCCCGGCCGCGTCGCGGATGAGCACGGCAAAGGGAATGCTCCCCAAAATGATCTCAAGCTCGACGTCCATGTTCTTCAGGGCCGTCACGTCATGAGCGATGCCCACCGTGCCCATGATGGCGCCGTCCTCGTCAAAAAGGGGCGACTTGTAGGTCTTGAACTGGAGCATCCCCCGGCGGCTTTTCACCATCTCGTCAAAAAGGCAGGTGCGGCCCTTCTCAAGCACGGTATCATCCGTTTCCAGACAGACGTATTCGCCCTTTTCGTACTCTTCCTTTTTGAGGTCCCAGATATAATAATGGCCGCGTCCCTCTATCTGGCGCTTGGTCTTGCCTACGGCGTCGCAAAAGGCATCGTTGACCTTCAGATGCGCGCCCCGCACGTCCTTGAACCAGACCAGATCGGGAATGCTGTCAATGGTGGTGTTCAGATAGGTTTCCGTAAGCCGCCGGTCCTTGCGTTCCTTGAGGGCGGCCAGATGCCGCCGCAGGCCCGAGGCCAGCCGCGCGGAGGTGAGGGGAGAAAGCCACACGTCGTCAACGGCCTCCAGCTCGGCCTCGTCGAGAGCCGCCAGCCGTTCCGCCTCCATGCAGAGAATAAGGAGCGCACCGGGCTTGCAGCCGCCGCGCAGCTCGTGCAGGGACTGACGCAAAGGCAGGTCGATGACGGCGATGTCCGCCGCACCGAGAGCCTCGGGCGTCAGGGAAGGACAAAAGGCTATTTCATGCTCGAAGCGCTCCAAGGGCACAATGCGCCGAAGCCGCTCCTCAATCGCCAAGTCCTTGCCGAACAGAGTAATCGTAATCCTGCACTGGTACACGCTTTTTCTCCATTGGCAGTCAGAAGGCCCATCGCGCCCCGGATCGGCGCCTGCGCAAAGCCGCGCCTGCCCGCAAAAGGCCTTTGCCTAATCCTCTTCTTTCTCTCATGCTATCCTCTTCCGAGCCGCCGGGCAACATGCCTAGGGGCTCATTGTTAAGAAAAAAGCACTTTTCCCGCCAAACAAAGACGGCAAAGGCTGGCCCGAGCCGCCCCGCTTTCCCCGATCCCACGCCGCCATCCCCGATCACAGCGTCGCCTTGCGCTCTCAGCCCCGCGTCCATTCCCTGTGAACACTTCCGGGCCCGCGCCGCCTCATGTGTTGCCGGTCCCGGCCTTCGCGCCCTCCAGAGATGGCGGGGCGGGATGTTTTTTGTCGGTGGTTTTCGTTTGGTGTGGGGGGAATGGCGGTTGCGGTTTAAAAGTAACATAATGTAAAATTGATTATGACTTTTTATAGAACCGGCAAGAGTCGGGACGCAGCCCTCCTGCGCGGCCACCCTCTTGCGGGAGCCGTCGGAAGACCGCAGCGCAGAATGCTTTGTTGTCGGCGGTTATGAGCGGGGTAAAGGCTTGCGCAGGCGCGCCGGGCCGAAATAGGACGTCGCCCACGTCAGGGCGAGCACGAAGAGCGCGGCAAAGAGGCTTGCGGCGATGTCCCACGGCCACGGCGCGGAAAGAGACAGCCGCATGATGAGCGTTCCGATGACAAAGCCCGAATTGCGGAACACGGCATGAAAGCTCGGCATGAAACGCTGTGAAATGAGCACCAGCGCGATGTCGGCGAAGATGAGTACGGTGTAGATGGTTTCAAAAAAGGCCATGTCCGCCCCGGTGCGGGAGAAAACGGCCAGATCGCGCAGGGCGATGCCCACGAAGAGCGCAATCAGGCCAAGGGAAATGAGTTTTTTGGACATGACGTAGCGCATCCGCTCGTCGGGATCGGTAATGTAGTTCTGATGCGTGCGCCATTGATAGTAAAAGCCAAGGCAGATGAAGATGCACAAGGCCCCTGTCCCCGCCGAGGCGATATGAATCACCGGACCGATCCCCGCCGTCAGGTTGACCGGCTCGGGCAGGTGCGAAAGCTCCTTGAAGGCGTCGCGCAGCAGGATGAGGGCCATGACCTCGAACTGCTTGCCGAGTGACTTTGAGAGCGAACCCGCGATGGTCAGGATAAGTTCGATGACCTCCATGCCGAGGATGAGCGTGAAGGCCAGATGGATGGCCTGAAAGTGGTTCAGGGGCGTGATTTGAGCCATCCACGGCGGCAACCAGCCCTGCCGGTTGGCCTCGATGCCGAAAAGCCCCGCCAGATAGACGAAGAAAATCCCCGCCGCCAGCCCGCGCCGCGTGCGCGGGTGCTGCCAAAAATGATGAATGGCATCATAGACATGAGTCAGTGGCTCGAACTTTTCAATCACGGCTGCAACCTGAGGCGGGGTAAAGGTGAAGGGACGGCGAAGCCGGGAAAAACGGCGAGGGCAAGCCCCGACAGGGACGGCTTTCGGCAAAGAAAGACCACGGCGTCGCTGCGGGAGCGGGGCAAGCCCCGGTACGGGCGGCTTTTGGAAAACAGCAGGCGGACCAAGGATAACGTCCCCATCCGCCGGGCGGCAGGCTACGACAAGGTACCGGCCTTGTCAAAATCCGGGCCGCAGACCTCTCCATAGAAGGAAAAACGTTGTTTGCCCAGCCGCTTGGAATGATAAAGGGCCGCATCCGCCTTGCGGAAAAGCCCTGCGAAGGGGGTGTCGTCGTCCGGGGCCAGCGTGATGCCGATACTGGCGGAGACAGGTACCGGGTAGCCGGATGGTTTCACACGTGACAGCCCTTCCCCGGCAGGTCTGTGGACGCACCTGCGGGCAGAAAACTGACGGGAAGAAGAAGAAGAAGAAGAAGAAGAAGAAGAAGAAGAAACCAGCGGCAGAGAGGGGCCTGAAGACCATCCCTGCCTTCTGCCCGGAAGGGCACCTGAAAACATGAGGCGTGTTCGAGTGAAAGACCGACTGCGAGGATGCGAGAGGGAGGGAGGGAGGGAGGGAGGGAAAAGAGAAGAAAGAGAGAGAGAGAGAGCTTCCTTTATCCGTTTTCGTGAACGCGCACTCTTCCCCGGTACGGAAAGGCCGGCTGGTGGGACGGCCATGCGGCGGGACTTCACCGCCCTCCCAGGTATCGAAAGAAGAAACCGCAATCCGAAGCTCCACGCAAGACAGGCAGCCCCGAAGGACTGCCTGCTGTATGTAAAGGGGGAATCCCTCGCCGCGGAAAGGCCTTCCGCGACGCCTTCACGCCCGCACGGCCGCACGGGACGGCTCCCCCGAGGGGCCCGCTTTCACCCCATTCTCCCCCGAGAAGCGCGCGAAACCGCCCTTGCCGCGTGCCCGCTGAGAGGTCCTGCAACTGCCCGGTCCGGACTGGCTGGACTCCCGCGCGGCCACGGGAGAGCGGATTAGTATGTCGCGGCGGGTCAGATTCTGGCTGGACTCCCGCGCAGCTACGTGATCGGCATCCCTGCCGGATTTGGCCTCGCGCCACAAATGGAGGCGTTTGCCACGGATAGAGGAATACCCCACGCGCAGGGGGCTACGTGCCACGCGGTCGAAAGGGTCAGGGAGCCACCACGCGGCTCGTAATCGGGAACATCAGGATACGGGGTAAGATTATCGGTCTTTTGAGATTTCCAGACGATGATCCCGTCCTTGGCGAAGACGTCGAAGGAGCACAAGTCTGGACAGTTGGCCCCGTGGGTGAAACGCACCGCCTTGTCGTAGGGCCAGCGGCGAAGACAAGAGTCCTCCCATGCCCGGCCACTCCGCCGCTCCTCGTCGTGGCGCATGGCATAGGCGAGGTCCTTTTCCGGTTCCACGGCCCGCCGCCCTCTGTCACGGATCGTGCGCGAGGTAAGGAAACGCATGGAGCCTCCTTGGACAATCGTGTCTTTTCAGGCGATTGTAGGTGGAGGCCCGCGGCTTGCAATGAGTATCAGACTAGAGGCTGCCTATTTACACCCCGGCGCGGATAAGAGCCTCAACGAGCGCCCATCCCTTGGGGAGGTCCCCCGTCCGGCGGAGGTTGGCCTTCCGGCGGGCGGGGGCGGCGCGGCCCTCACACCGCGCGGCGAGGACGGGCTACGCGGGACGGGCCAGTCTTCACACGCCCGTACCATATTGCCTCTCTTCCGTAGAAGGGCCGCTCATCCGTGGACTTGCTCCCGCCTCTTCGTGGGCTCGGCCCCTCTTCGGAGGGAAGACCGCCTCGTCAGTCTTGCCCGACGCCTTCCTTCTTCGCATGGGGCAGGGGCATCATCTTGAGGATGCCTCGGGCGACGCCCTGCTTCTCCACCGTCTGGAGCAGGAAGATCGGGCGCACGATGCTCTCCCCTTCTCCATCCTTCCCCTGCCCCACGCAGGGCAGAGCAGCGGGCCTTGAGACGTTCACGCCGTTATCCACCCTCCCCCTGCCCCACGTGGGGCAGAGCGTCTTGACGGTGGGACGGATGCCCACGATTTCCCCTTCTCCTGGCCTATTTCTCCTAGCCCACGTGGGGCAGAGGGGCGTCGCAGGGGACACCGGGGCGGGAGAGGCGCAGCCGGGCGCTCTCTTCGCGCAGCCTGCCGTTCTCTACCAGCAGGCGGCGATTTTCGGCGTTGAGCGCCCGGTTTTCGGCGCAGACTTCCCGGCGTTCCACGCGTTCCTCGCGCAGTTCCCTTTCCAGAACCTCACAGCGGCGGCAGGGGTCCGCCCCTTCCGGGGCCGCAAGCCCACCCCGCATAGAGCCCTTGCCGAAGAGCAGCCATGCCGGGGATACGTCAAAAATGGTGCACATATTGATAATAAAGTCCAAATCAGGCAGATTTGTCCCCCGTTCGTAACGGCCCAGCGTCGTCAGGGGCGTTTGGAGCCGGGAGGCAAAATCGCTTTGGGTCAGGCTTCCGCGTACGGCGCGGAGGCGCTTTTGCAATGTGTCCATGCGAAAAAGTCCCAAGCCACGGCCTTTGCCTCCCCTTATGGTCGCCCGGCAAGAGCAAGGGCGCACGGATGCTATCCGAAGCCAATCCGAGGGGATATAACCATTTTTGATTGACAATAACTCAAAAACGGATTAGAAAAGCCGTTGGCGGTTGAGGAATGTTGTAATGACTGAAACTCTACCGAACCGTTAATAAATTATCAACAATAAGGGCGGAAGGCCTGCACAGGCCCCGTTCCGAGGAAAAAACGACTCAAAGCCTTCTTTGCTGGAAGGTTGTTTTGTTACGTCATCCCGCCCGTATGGGCCACTGGAGTGAATACAGGGAACAGGTGCGCTGTCCGTACCCGAGAAGTTTTCCTGTATTTGCTCTTTGTCGTCGAACGTGCTAGCTTTGGACGTGTATGTGTCGGGGAACACCCTCACGATGTAAGGACAGTCAATGATCATGCGCGATCCGTGCTCCGCGGTCGACGTCTCCTCTCCAGCAAGGAGCGAAGGCGCCGAGGAGCCACATGACAGGACAGGTGATCCGTCGCAGGCGCCTTCCTACCTGAATCTGTATAAAGTTCTGGGCGAAACGTCTTCCGAAGTCGTCTGGGAGCAGCCTGTCCTTCCTGACGCCGAAAGCACCTTTTCCGGCGATCCTCGTTTTGCGTGCGCCAATAGTTGCCTGCCCCCGGCCCAGTTCCTCGCTTCCCTTCACCCCGATGATCGCGCCGTCATCAAAGACGGCCTCAACGCTCTGAGCGTCGGCGCCGCCGATTCTTTTCGCCATGCCGCCCGCGCCCTGAGCGTCGGCGGGGACTGGCTGCCCGTCGACATTTACGCCCGCAGTCTGCGGGACAGCGATGGCCGGCCCCTCTACATCGTGGGCGGCTTCCGCGACACCACGGACGATGGCCGCCTTGATCTCGTTCCGCCGCCCTCTCCTCTCGTTTCCGACATCATCTGGGAACGGTCCCTCGACAACGAGGCGGAATTTGCCATCACCGACGACGTGGAACGTGTCCTCGGGCACCCGCCCAGCCACTTCCGCGACATCCATGATATCTTTTCCCTGCTCCATCCCGAAGATGCTCCTCTCATGCAGATCAAAACGCACGGCATCCGGCAACTTATGGGTTGCGAGAGTGCCTGCGTCCGTCTGCGCCACAACGACGGCACGTGGCGGCGCATGGAAATCCGCGTCGTCACCCTGCGAGATCGGCAGGGTACCGCCCGGCGCGTACTCTGCACCATGCGCGAAACCGTCAAAAACCCCCGCGATCTTTCCGCGGAGGTCCATCCCGGCCGGCTTTCCCCCCTCACCGGACTCTACACACTGGAAGCCGGGCAGGCTATTATTGAAAAGAACCTGCTCACCGGGCTCAATCTGCAAGCCCTGATCCTCATCGATTTCCGCAACCTTGATGAAATGGAAGCCCACCACGGGACGCGCTGGAAAACGCTCTTCCTTCAGCACGCGGCCGCCCTCCTGCGCAACGCCGCCCGCGAAAACGACGTGCCCATCCATTACCGCCCCGGAGCCTTCCTTCTCTTTGCTGATCAGTACGAAACCCTGCGCGAAGTGACCGATCTCACCATCATCCTGCAACAGTCGCTCTCCGCCGCCTGCCGTCTGGATGAAAAGCCCGACCGCGTGGACTTCACCCTCGGCGTGGCCGTAGCCCCCTACGACGCCCTGACCTTCTCCGGCCTGCTCGCGCGCGCCGAGGAAGCCTGCGACCTCAAGAGCGGCGTCAACTTTTACGACAAGAACGCCGCCGACCGCTTCCGCCTCGACGCCACGCTGCTTGAGGAGGAACGCCGCCTTGAAAAGGAACAGATGCGCAAGGCCTTGCAGACCATTATGGACAACGTGGACGCCTACCTTTTCGTCGTCCACCCAGAGCGCCATGAAATCCTTTTCGCCAACCGCCAGATACGCAAGCTCAGACCCGAGTGCGTGCCCGGCTCGGCCTGCTATCGCTCCTTTTTCCGCAAGGACAGGCCCTGCGCGGAGTGCGCGATCCTCAGCCAGAAGGACTGCCCCGTCGAGTATGAGGGCGGGATCGTCTACCTGCAACTGCGCCAGAGGAAAATCCGCTGGCTGAATGACGAAACCGTTTTCCTCGTCAGCGGGACGGACGTGACCGAACGGATGCTGCACGCCCGCAAGCTGGAGCACATGGCCTACCATGACGCCCTGCTCGACATCCCCAACCGGCAGGCCGCGCTCAAAAAACTCCAGCATCAGTTGAGGGCCGGCGAGAAGTGCGCCATCGTGCTCCTCGACATCAGCGACTTCAAGCTCTTCAACGAAACCTTCGGCCACGCCAAGGGCGATTTGCTGCTCAAGGAAGTGAGCCGGGCCATCGCCGCCTTCGTGCCCGAGGCCAGCCTCTACCGTTCCGGGGGCGATGAATTTCTCATCCTCCTGCCCGGCACGGAAGGCCCGCAGGCGCAGGAACTGGCCGAGGCGATTCGGGCCTCCTTCGAGCGCGTGCTCGTCATCGAGGGCCTTGAGTACACCTGCAACGTGGACATCGGGATCAGCGTCTCCCCGCAGCACGGCACCACCCCGAGCGCCCTCATCACGCACGCCGAGCTGGCCCTTGGCGAGGCGCGCAAGGAAGGCCGCGGCGTCTACCTCTTCAGCAAGCAGCTTGATCAGGTGCTCTCGCGCAAGCGCCTTTTGCAGGTGCTTATCCGCTCGGCGCTCGCCAATGACGATTTCGAGGTCCATTTCCAGCCGCTTTTCGAGATCGAAAGCGGGCGTTTCCGCAAGGCCGAAGCTCTGCTGCGCCTGCGCGACGGCGCGGGAGCCTACATTTCCCCGGCGGAATTCATCCCCGTGGCCGAGGAAAGCGGCCTCATCGTGGAGGTGGGCTACCGGGTGCTCGACACCGTCTGCCGCCAGCTCCTCTCCACCCCACCGCGCAGCGGCCAGCCCTTCGAGATCGCCGTCAACATTTCCGCCATCCAGCTCCTCCAGACCAATTTCGCCGCCCGGGTCATGGAGATCATCCGTTATCACGGCGTCGATCCCCAGCAACTGGAGTTCGAGGTTACGGAAAGCGTCTTCATCAATTCCTTCGAGCAGGTCAAAGCCGTCATGGAGCAGTTGCGCGCCAAGGGCATCCGCTTCGCCCTCGACGACTTCGGCACCGGCTACTCCAGCCTCAGCTACCTGACCCACCTGCCCATCAGTACCCTCAAGCTCGACCGTTCCTTCATCAGCAATCTGGAAACCTCGGAAAGCAACCGGCAGGTCTGCAAGGCGGTCATCGACATCGCCCGCCATTTCCAGATGTCCGTTGTGGCCGAAGGGGTGGAAAACAGGGAACAGGCGGACATCATCGCCGCCCTCGGCGCGACGAGCATTCAGGGCTTTTACTACGCGCGTCCCCTGCCCGGCCCCAACCTCATCCCGTGGCTCTCCCAACACGCCGAAGATGAAGACGAGCCCGGCTCCATCCCCGCCGAGAGAGAGAGAGAGAGAGAGAGAGAGAGAGAGACCACGAATCCTTGACTGGTCCGGATTTCCACGCCTCGGCCACCGTTGACGCTTCCCGTGGGCAGCCCTCCGCGTCCATGTCTTTCGGCTTTTTCGTCCCGTACATGAGAAGCCGCCTGCGTCTTTTACGCACCTTCGTTCCCCTTGCCTCGCGCTTTTCCGGGGTTACGACCCCGCCCGCAGCCTTTCCCGCGAAGCCTCTGCCCCAACCCTCCGGCCTTCCCGAGGCCGACGTGTCCGAAGCCCCGGACGGCCTCGGCGAGGAAACCGCCAAAGCCTCCCACTCCCCGGCCACATCGCCGGACCTTTCCATCTGGCTGCCATCAGGTGATGGAAAAGGTGAGCCGGAGAAAATCCCCTCCATACCTGACAAATACATCTATGGAAGATAGTTTCCTTTTATTTTCATCTCGTTAAAGAAACAGCAATCGGCCCCTGACAGGTTTTACCGGCTTTTTTCCTCCGTTGCTTCTCCGCTTTCTTGACCGTTTGCCGCCACTCGCTTTTTTCCCAAAAAAGTTCTCGTCGTTATTGAGAACACCTCTTTTCCGAAAAACCTTTGTCTTTTTCGGGTCTGCTCCCGTCATTCCTCCCCCTCTGCGGAACTCCTTTCAGACCATGCCCCCCACATGGCCGACGGGAGTTTTTTCATGGCCTGTCCTCCTTGGCTTCCGATGAATGCCCACCTCGTCCCCTCCGCTGCCCGTGCCCTATTCCAGACAGACGCCGGAGCCTCTCTCCGTCGCTCCAGACAGGAAGCTTCCACAGGGAAACCAACACCTCCGATCCCGCTGTCCAGGGCGCAGCATCTGCATGAAAAAGCCAGTCCCTCGCACCTCTCAGAGGCAGGGGCGCTGCCAGTGTTTCGAGAGAATCAGGCAAACAATGGAGAGGATTGTATCTCGTCCGGGCCACGGAGAGGAGCTACCATAGCGTTGATCTCAGAGAAGAAGACGCCGAAGCCTCGGACGGCCTTTTCCGACGATCCGATGGGACGGGAAGGCCGCCGCTTTCCCTAAAAAGGTACGATGACCATAGGGTGTCCTGTCGGCATCTTTGATTTCGGCTGCCATGCCCCAAGCTGTACATCGGGAACGCATCAAGCAGGGCTTCGTGATCGTCGGCGTCATGCCGAACGGCAGGAACATGAAGGACATCAACGTGTTACTATCGGCAAAAACTGCTTTTTCTCAAACTATGACCCGAAAATCGTGAGCGGGCCGAGTCCGGCCGGATACCACATCCGAGCGGCACGGCTCGCCTGACCCAAGGAGGCAATCATGAGCGAACAAACGAATCTTTCCAGAAGGACGTTCCTGAAAGCGGGTGCTCTGGCCGTGGGAGGCGTCGCTCTCAACGGCGTGCCCACGGACTGGAACAAGGCACATGCCGCTTCCACCACCGGGACAGCGGAAACGGCGAAGGTGTATTTCACCAGCGCCATCACGCCGGAAAGCCTGATCCAGCTCTATGAAGCTCTGGGACATCCGCTGAAGGGCAACGTTGCGGTGAAAATTTCCACGGGCGAACCCGGCGGACATCATTTCCTGCAACCGGCCCTCATCGCGCCGCTGGTCAGGAAGCTGAACGGAACCATCGTGGAATGCTGCACCGCCTACAGCGGAAAACGGCTGAATCCCAAAGATCACTGGCAGGCCATTGAAGACCACGGCTTCAAGGCCATTGCCCCCTGCGACATCATGGACGAGTTCGACGACATGCTCATTCCCGTGCGCAACGGCTTCCACCTGAAGGAAAACATCGTCGGGAAACATCTGGAAAACTACGCTTCGGTGCTCATCCTTTCGCACTTCAAGGGGCATGCCATGGGCGGCTTCGGCGGCGCGCTGAAGAATATGAGCATCGGCATAGCGTCCACCAGAGGCAAAACCAACATCCATACGGCCGCCGTGACCACAGATCATGAAAAACTCTTCAGCACCCTCCCGCAACAGGATCATTTTCTCGAATCCATGGCGGACGCCTGCAAAGCCGTCGTGGACTACAAGGGAAAGGAAAACATCCTCTACATCAATGTAGCCAACAACCTTTCCATTGACTGCGACTGCGATTCCCACCCCCATGCGCCGGAAATGGCGGACATCGGCCTTTTCGCTTCCGCCGATCCGGTGGCGCTGGATCAAGCCTGCTATGACGCCGTGGTCAATTCGCCCGATCCGGGCAAAGCGGCTTTGGTGCAACGTATGGATTCCCTGCATGGCATCCATACCGTGGAAGCCGCCGAAGCATTGGGGCTTGGCAGCCGGCGGTATGAAATCGTTTCGCTGGGATAAGGCTTTTGGGGCCTGTTGGACTGACTGCAAAAAAGAAGAGGAACCATGAGCAAGCGTGTTCTCATTGCGGCGGGAAGTCCGCGCAACGGTGGAAGCCAACGCCAAGAGAATTGGGCAAGAATACGGCAGTATCGTATCTATGGATCGGAACAGGGGTGCGCTACAAGGAAAACAGGAAAAACGTTAACCGAAAAGGAGTGCATCCATGACGCATGATAAGAAAAACAGGTACTCGGAGATGGGTTCTCAAGCTGAAAACGCCATCGCCTTGTCCAGAAGGCGCGTTCTGAAAGCGGCGTTTGCCGGGATTGCGGCAGGGCTCGCCGTCCCCGTGCTGCCCCGCCTCTCGGCCTGCGCCGCCGAAGCGTCCGGCAACAAGGTTCTGATTGTCTACTTCTCCCGCACAGGGAATACCCGCGAAGTCGCCGGGCAGATTCACAAGAGAATCGGCGGCGACATGCTGGAACTGAAAACGGCTCATTCGTACCCCGCAGCGTACAGGGCCACGACGGAACAGGCGAAGCGGGAACAGGAAGAGCATTTCCGGCCCACGCTCACGGCGGATGTGGCAAGCGTGGGACCGTATGACGTGATCTTCATCGGTTATCCCAACTGGTGGGGCACCATGCCGATGGCCCTGTTCACGTTTCTTGAAAAACATGACTTTGCCGGCAAGACGCTGGTTCCTTTCTGCACCCATGAAGGGAGCGCCTTGGGACGCGGCCCGCGCGATATGGCCGGACTGTGCCCGAACGCCAAGATACTGGACGGGCTCGCCATACGCGGTTCCCATGCTTCCGAGGCGCAGGAGGATGTGGATCAATGGCTTCGCCGCATCGGTTTGAGCCGATAAACTGAAACGTTCTGGAAAAACTGCCGCCTGCGCCCGGGCCCAACCTCTTTGAAGCGAGAGGGCGGGAGTCTGCCCAATAAACCGCAACGGCAGAATCAGGCAAGAAAACAAGGGAATCGTATCTGCCATTCCCTGTCCCGCTTGGCTCTATTTTCCTCATGACTACTCTGAACCTAAGGAGAGAACCTGTGCTGCGCTTCACACCTCTGGCCATAACCCTGGCCCTTGCCGCAACTGCCGGCGTGCTTTCCCTTCCCGCCCTGGCCGCTGAACCGGGCCGCGTGGGACAGACCATCATCCGCAACGGCGAACAGGCCGCCATCAAAGGCTCCGACACAATCTTCACCGGCACGGTCCGCATCGATCCCCTCTATTCGGCCAACAACGACATGCGTTCCAGCGGCGGCAGCGTGACCTTCGAGCCGGGCGCGCGCTCCAACTGGCATATCCATCCCGTGGGGCAGGTCCTGATCGTCACCTCCGGCGTGGGCCGGACGCAGGAATGGGGCAAGCCGATGCAGGAAATCAAGGCCGGAGACATCATTATCTGCCCTGTGGGGATCAAACACTGGCACGGCGCTTCCCCGACCACCTCCATGACCCACATCTCCATCTGCGAAGAAAAGGAACCCGGCAAGGTCGTGGAATGGATGGAGCCCGTGACCGACGCGCAATACAACGGCCAGTGATCCGGCGGAATCTCAAACAGGAACAAGCCGCATCCTGAAAGGACAGCCTATGAACAGACCCTATATCGTATGCCACATGCTGACGGCGCTGGACGGCAAAATCACCGGCCCGTTTATGGAAAGCCCCGCCGTCATCCCCGCGGGTGAGGAATACGAACGCACAAACGAACTGTATCATCCTCAGGCGTGGTTGTGCGGCCGCGTCACCACGGATGAAAATTTTACCTTTTACCGGCAACCCGATCTGGACGAAACGTCTCCCGCTGTGCCGGATGGCGATTACACAGCGGTGGAAGGGGCGGAAATGCACTATGTTTCCGTCGATCCTTCGGGAAGAATCGGCTGGAAGTCCAATACGCTGCAGTATGCGGATCGTCCGGCGGCGCATGTGATCGAAGTGCTGACCGAAAAGGCGTCCAACGCATACCGCGCTTTCCTCCGTACAATGGAAATATCCTACATCATCGCCGGGAAGGAACATCTGGACTGTGCGCTGGCGGCCCAAAAACTCAAAGAACTCTTCCACATCGAAACGCTGATGGTTTCCGGCGGCGGGTTCATCAACTGGTCCTTTTTGCAGGCGGGCCTTATTGACGAATTGAGCCTTGTTCTGGCCCCGGTTGCCGACGGGGAAAACAATACCGTCACCCTGTTTGAAAAATCCGGGCATCTGCCGCAGACGCCGCCCGTGGCCTTTGCGCTGAAAGGCGTAGACACGCTGGCAGGCGACAGCCTGTGGCTGCGCTATGTGGTCAAAAAAGGAGCATGAATATGGAAGCGCGCGAAGTAAGCGTTTTTCCTCTGGGTGAAAAGAACGAGGCGTATGCACAGTATTTCAGCGGGCAAAGCTACCTCCAGATGCTGTCCACCCAAGGCGTTGCCATCGCCAACGTCACCTTTGAGCCGGGATGCCGGAACAACTGGCATATCCACCACAAGGGCGGGCAAATACTGCTGGTGACCGGCGGGCGCGGGTACTATCAGGCATGGGGCGAACCGGCGCGGGAACTCCATCCCGGCGACGTGGTCCATATCCCGCCGGAAACGAAGCACTGGCACGGAGCCGCGCCCGACTCCTGGTTTTCCCACCTTGCCGTGGCCGTTCCCGCCGAGGGAGCCGCCAACGAATGGCTGGAAGCCGTAGCCGATAAGGAATATGCGGTCTTGAAATAAGCGCCCTCAGGCTCCCCTCCCATTATAGAGCCGACAAGGGCCCCACTTTTGCGTCGGAGAACTTCCATGAAAGATGTAATGGTGTTAACGGGTGCCGGTCAAATAGGTCTGGCGATTGCCCGTAGAATGGGCTCCGGCAAGAAAATCGTTGTAGGTGATGCCAAGAGGGAAAAGGCCCTTGCCGTCTGCAACGTCATGAATGAAGCTGGATTTGATGCCGTTCCCGTAGAAATGGACCTTTCATCAAGGGCATCCATTCTGAACCTGATCCACGAGGCCCAGGGCTACGGGGACATTGCCATGCTCGTCAATGCGGCGGGCGTTTCTCCCAGTCAGGCCCCCATCGAAACGATCTTGAAAGTGGATTTGTACGGCACGGCTGTTTTGCTGGAAGAAGTCGGCAAGGTCATCAAAGAAGGCGGTGTTGGCGTCACCATTTCGAGCCAGTCCGGGCATCGGATGCCTGCTCTCGGTATAGAGGTGGATGAAGAGCTTGCGACAAGCCCCACGGAAGAATTGCTTGAGCTTGAAGTCCTCCAAGCGGCAAACATCAGGGATACCCTGCACGCTTACCAGATGGCCAAACGCTGCAATGTAAAAAGGGTTATGGCCGAAGCCGTCAAATGGGGAGCGAGAGGGGCAAGGATCAATTCCATTTCCCCCGGCATTGTCGTAACCCCGCTGGCTCTTGATGAATTCAAGGGGCCACGAGGCGATTTCTACAAGAATATGTTTGCCAAGTGCCCGGCCCGGCGTCCCGGAACCGCTGATGAAATTGCCAATGTTGCGGAGTTGCTCATGAGCCACAAAGGCGCGTTCATCACCGGCGCGGATTTTCTGATCGATGGAGGCGCCACGGCATCTTACTTCTACGGTCCCCTGAAACCGCAAAAGTAAACCCTGCGTACAAATGAAGACGCCTCTATTCATGGACGCGCATGCTTTCGATAGCTACGGCACTGCCCAGCAAACAGTCAATGATCAATGTATAAAACGTTTGTAATTCCTTGAGTCATTTCAAAACGTATTACCCTACAGAGGGAAAGCGTGGGACATGCCCAATGTCTCACGCTTTTTTTATCAGCGTACGTCCTTTTACCTACTTTCTTCATTGCTCATCACAAAGATCATCACAATTTTTCATACTTCAGAATCAATTCAAGAGATGTCCTTACCGGAGAAAAGGCTCTTAAACAGGGGAATTCTGTCGTTTCTTTCCGTATGAAGCCGTTTTTCCCGCCGCGGTTCCCTGAGGGCCGCGCCGTTCCTGCGCCGCAGGGCCGCAAGGAGGTGACAGCGGCCCCGCGACGTGCTACCGACACTTTCCACGTTTCTAATGCAAGGCAGGTATCCCACATGTACGGAACGGAATTCGGCGTCTTTCTGGCCCTCTCCACGGCCTTCTCATGGGCGCTGGCGGGCGTCATCCATACCACGGCCTCCCGCATGGCCGGCATCCGCGCGGTCATGCTCATACGCCAGCCGCTGGCCAGCGTCGCGCTCGGGCTGTGCTGCCTTCTCGCGGGCGATCTGCTCCTGCCGTCCATGCGCCTCTTCTGGCTGGCGGCCGCCTCGGGGCTTTTCGGGATCATCATCGGTGACGCCTGCTTTTACGCCGGAGCCCTCACCATGGGCCTGCGCCCTACCCTCGTCTGCCAGTCGCTTTCCTCCTGCTTCACCGCCCTCATCGGTTCCTTCTACCTCGGGGAATACATCGGGATGCAAGGCTGGCTTGGCATGTTCGTCGCCACCTGCGGGGTCATCCTCGTGGTCGTTTCCGAGCAGAAGGACACGCACAACCCGCCTGTGGACAATCGGCGGCGCAACAAGGGCGTGGCGCTGGCCTTGCTCTCCGCGATCCTGCTCGCCCTCGGTATGGTCTTTTCCAAACAGGCCCTTCAAGAAGGCATGGACGCCCTCTCCCTCGCCTTCTACCGCAACGCCATCTCTACGGTCGGCATCTGGATCATCGCCTTCATGATCGGCGCGATCCGCCCCGCCATTGAGGGCATCCGCGCCAATCCCGGCGTCCTCAAGCTCTTCCCGCTCGGCTGTCTCTTCGGCCCGGCCGGGGGCATCTGGCTTTCTTGCCTCGCCCTCGACTACCTCCCCGCCGCCATCGCCTCCATCGTCTCCGACATGAGCCAGATTCTCGCCAGCGAGGACGGGGATGTCACCACGGACCACCTCATCAAACTGAGCTGACCGCGCCCTGTGAATAGAAAAATGCAATAAATCCTGCAAAACCCTTTACAAAGCCGCCGCCCTGTGCTATACTGAGTACAAGTTCATATGGTGCCAAACCGCAGCCGCTCCGGCGGCGCGTGGAA